>SDBS01002028.1_pt1 | contig 20389 bp, 19 predicted proteins | sample 2277091 | NCBI WGS metagenome assembly SDBS01 (sample SAMN10404972, study PRJNA504765) | marine sediment metagenome | isolation source: marine sediment core GS10_PC15, 163 cmbsf | place: Arctic Ocean: Southern Knipovich Ridge | collected 2010 | reverse complement strand
TATCAAGCCTTATAACTGTGCCGCGGAAATTGCCATTGGTCAAAGAGAGACCCTGGAGAATTTTTTGTTCAGGTTAAGTACGGCAGTAAGCACGATAAGAATGAATAATAGCCCTATATTGATGTAGAGAACACTGTCCTTTGACCAGTACTCTGAAGTATAACCGCTTAAATATTGAAAGGCCATCACACCCGTATGGGCAAAGGTCATCATAAGGCCGGATGCAGAATTTGCATATTCCGGAAAGAGTCCGGACCCAATAGAAAAAGTGAGAGTAAAGTTTCCTGCCATATTTATTCCAAATAAGAATATAAGTATATTTTTGAGTATCAGGTTATCTATGAACAGGATACCGGACAGGAAGAAAAAAGAGATCACAAAGCTAAAAAGCAGCAATTTTCTTTTCATGAAATGTTTGAGCAGTTTATTTTTTAACAACATGCCCAAAAAGATGGAGACCCCGAACAGCGCCAGAAAAATCGAGCTTTTATCAATTCCAATATTAATATTTTCAAAATATGAGGTGAACCAGACGAAGAAAGTATTCATGATCGATACATAAAAGAAAATGATCATGCTGCAAAGAATAAATTTTGGGTTAGAGATTATTTTTTTATTGGTCACAAATAAAGTCTTTAGATTATTTGCCACCCTGGCTTTTTTCGGGATATCCATATACCATAATACGACTACCAAAGCTACCTGGGGTATCAGCATGCCCAGGAAATAATATCTCCAATCTGTCTTCATAAAAAACATGAGGCTGACCAGCAGTGGAGCTGCCACAAAAGACAGGGTATGGCCGTAGTTTATCTTTAGCAGGCTCGAGGCCCTGTTTGCTGCATAGAAACTGCTGACTATGGATAGATTTCCTATCATTATTATCCCGAATCCCAGCTGCAGCAGAAAATAAGCTATAATAAATACAGAAAAAGTATGTGAAATAAACAGCAGCAGCGTCCCGGCAAGACCAAAGGCAAGGCCCGCAAATAATACTTTTTTAACACCAAAAAGCTCTATCAAGTTTCCGGAAGTAAGTGAGACCAGGATAATCCCCAGTATGCTTAAGGATATGGCTGAACCAATAAAATCCAGTCCCACTCCCAGTTCTTCTGCGATCAAAGGCACCAGCGGCCCGATGATATTTCTTGCAGAAGCCAGTATAAAGAACTGGAAGAAAGCATATATGAGTAATGTATTTTTTCTAATTCCTATCATCTTGATCAAGTGATGTTTTATAACTATTGAAACGGCCCTATAAATAAAATAACCCTAATAAAAGGGTTATTTTTACAGAACAAACTATTTTTCGAAAATATTTGAAAAGCCTTCCGCGTGATCCAGGGGATCACGAGATCACATTGACAGTCTTTCCCTTTTTACTGTTCTGGATAAATTCTACTTTTCCGTCAGCTTTAGCAAAAAGAGTATGGTCCCTGCCTATTCCAACATTTAGCCCTGGCCTGAACCTGGTCCCTCTCTGCCTTATTATTATATTGCCAGAAATAACAGACTGGCCCCCGGATTTTTTTACTCCCAGGTATTTTGGATTACTGTCTCTTCCGTTCCGGGTACTTCCTACACCTTTTTTACTTGACATGGTATATCCTACTTTCCTACTTTTATTTTATCCAGGTGCAATAAGGTCAAAAGCTGCCTGTGCCCTATTTTTCTCCTGTATCTTTTTTTTGGCTTATATTTAAAGGCTATTACCTTATCTCCCTTTAGCTGCTTCTTTATGGTAGCCTTGACTTCTACATCTGCAAGCATGGGATTGCCTATCCTGACCTTGCCTCCATCATTTACCATATTGACATCTGAAAGGGTGACCTTTTCGCCCTCTTCTCCGTCGATCTTTTCCACCACTATATCTTTATCTTCTTCAACTTTATACTGTTTGCCGCCGCTTGTTATTATCGCGTAAATATTGTCCTCCAACTAACCTTTATTAATCACAAATTGCAATATTATCACATATAATATTATCCTGTCAATTTATCAATCTATCTTTTAAAACCTCAAGGCCGGTTATATATTTCAGCAATGGCACTTGTCTTGGACATTGATTTTATTTCTACCCTGACATTCTCTCCAATATGTTTCTTTCCATTGATGATCTGGACAATAAATCCATCGATCCTTGAAATCGCATCATTGCGGTTATGAAGGTAATTCTCTTCTACCTGGAGGCTAATAATATCCCCTACCTTAAAGGGTTTTGCAGCATCCTTAATATCACCAACCATGCCCTCTGCGACCACAGAAAATGAATCAATGGCCAGCTTCATATCGCTCTGGATGGCAATGTATTTTTTGGTCATGATCTCAAGATGTTTTAAGTTTTTTCCGTCCTGCCCTATCACGAGAGCTGCAATGGAAGGATTGAGCCTTATCAGGAAAGCTTTTGAGTGGCTTTCCTTTGCCAGTTTCCTGATCTTTCTTTCAATTTCCAGCCGGGCAGTCTCTTCAGATTTTACATAACCCAGGCCCCCGCAGCACGGGCATACTTTGGACATGGTGCCCAGGATGCCATCAGAGACATTCTTCCTGGTCATCTCCAGGAGGCCAAGCTTTGAAAACTGCAGGACTTCTGTCCTGGTCCTGTCATTTTCCAGGTACTGGGCAAACCTTTTCTGGACCTTCTTCCTGTCTCTTTCACTACTCATATCTATAAAATCTATTACTATTATCCCCCCGATATCCCTCAGTCTCAACTGGCTGGCTATCGCCTCAGCAGCTTCCATATTTGTCCGGAGTATAGTGTGCTCTGAACTTTTATTTGAAGTATACTTTCCGGTATTTACATCTATTACTGTCATGGCTTCTCCATGGTCTATGACGATAAAACCGCCTGACTTAAGCCAGATCTTTCTTTCAAGGGCACTTTCAATGGACTCATTTATATTAAATGTCTCAAACAGTTCTTCTTTGCCGTGGTGGATCATTATCTTATTGAATTTTATTCCGATAAACCCCAGATACTTGCCTATTTCCCTTTTCACTGCCTTTTTGTCTACATAAATAGCATTAAAATCATCAGTAAATACATCCCTTAAAAGCTTTATTACCAGTGAATGCTCCCTGGAGAGCAGTTTGGGTTTTGAAGCCTTAGAAATATTTCTATTTATATAATTCCACTTCTTGAGCAGCTGTTTCAGGTCCTTTTTAAGCAGGGCCTTATTTGCTCCCCGGGCAGCTGTCCTTACGATTATTCCACAGTCCTTATATTTTATTTCCCTGGCGATTTTTCTTAAGTTTTCCCTCTCCGGCTCGCCAATTTTTTTTGAGACTCCGACCCCATCATTAAATGGAGCCAGGACCAGGTACCTTCCCGGGATCGATATAAAAGTAGTCAGCCTTGCCCCCTTTGATTTCATGGGGTCCTTGGTGACCTGGACCATTATCATCTGGTTTGTTTTGAGCACATACTGGATCTTTTTGGGTGTTTGTTCTCCATTCTCCAGGTCCATATCAAAACCTACTTCATTAATATAAAGGAATGCATTCTTATCTTCCCCAATATCCACAAAAGAAGCATCCAGGCTGGGAAGGACATTCTTGACTTTTCCCAGGTAAATATTGCCCACAAGGGACTTTTTGCTTTTCCGTTCAAAATAAAGCTGTACCGCCTGTTTTGACTCCAGGATCGCGATCCTTGTCTCATTCTCATCCGAGCTTATCAGCATTTCTTTTTCCAATTTTATACACTTCTCCTTCTTAAAAATATTTAAAAAACTCCCATAGGAGTTTTCAATAAATCATCCCTGATCACGAAACAATGTTCCTTTACCATATTTTCTACAATTATTCCCCTGCTTTTTAGCAGGCCCTTAAAAAAAGAAAGGAAATCATTTAACTTAAAGATCCTGTTTCCTTCTTCCTTTAAGATTTTAGCATATCCAAACAACTTTAGAAAAACAATACATCCAGGTCCCTCATCCCGGACGGCATCTATTTTAAATATCCCGCCGGAAACCGCAGGCTCTGATTTTATTTTATCTATGAGCTCCTGCAGGGCCGGTCCGGTTTTTTTATCATCTCCCGCGGGTATATTCAGTTTAAATACATATAAGATCACGGCAATATCATTCATGAGCTTTTTTGCATCTTCCGGTAATGTTTTTGCCCCGGTTATTTTAAGCTGGGGCATAAGCTCCCGGTTGACCCTTCTCATAAAAGTATCGGCATCCATATTGCCCGCCACTGCAATATCGCCATATTCGGCCCCGCTTTCAATGCCCAGGGGGGTAGGGGGGCTGAAATTCAGCAATGGCCTGGGATTATATCCCTGGCTGTATCTGATCTTTATTTTGGCCCTTCTCATTGCTTTATTAATTATTCCCACAATATCCAGGTGGGAAAGATATTTAAATTCATTTTTTTTATAAAATTTAAACCTTATCGTGGTCTTCTGCAATAATTCTTGATCTTTCATATTCTTTTAATAGTAACTCCTTTTTAATGCCAATATCAATTATATCCCAGGGCAGTATTTCATCAGCCGAATAGCCCCTGGTGGTATAAAAACCGGTATCCACCCCGGCACTCTTAAATCCCTTCTCCCAGATACTATATTTAAAATGATCTGTCCAGTTATCAAACCTGGCACCGCTTCTCCAGGCATTTTCTATAGCCCGGCAGAGCCGGCCATCACCTCTCGAGAGGACACACTCGACAATACTTCTATCAGTATCGCTCCAGCTCAGGTCCACAAATCTTCCAGGAATATTTTTTTTGAGGTAATAAAACTTTTCTTCCAGATTCCGGGGGCTGTCCTGGGGTACCCACTGGAAAGGGGTGAATGGTTTCGGGCAGAAAGCATTTATACTCACATTCAGTTTGAGCCTTCTTATTTTTTTAGAGGGCATGACCTCTTTTGCGGCCCTTAACATTTCTTTGATAAGGCCGGCGATCCCTTCAATATCCTTCCTGGTCTCAAAGGGGAACCCTATCATGAAGTAAAGCTTTATCTTTTCCCAGCCCCGGGCAAATGCGACCTTTACACAATCGATCATCTCTTTCTCCCCGAGGTTTTTATTTATTATATCGCGCATTTTCTGGCTGCCTGCCTCCGGGGCAAAAGTAAGGCCGGTCTTCCTGCCAGTCTGTATAAGCTGGGCAAGTGAGATCGAAAAATTATCCAGCCGGAGCGAGGGAAGGGAAATAGATAGTCTCTCCCCCTCATCTGTGCCCCCGGCTGTTCCGGCCAGGAGCTTATCGATATCCCTGTAGTCCGAGGATGAAAGAGACAGGAATGATATCTCATCATAGCCGGTATTTTGGAGCCCCTTGAGGCTCTGCGCTATAAGTCTTTTTACATCGCGCTGCCTTACCGGCCGGTAAATATATCCAGCCTGGCAGAACCTGCAGCCCCTGCTGCAGCCTCTCATGATCTCTACCGCAAAGCGGTTATGGACCGTTTTTATATTTGGTATGACGGGTTCCTGCACAATATCAAACTTATCAAGGTCGCCTACCACGGCTTTCTTTACGGGACCGGGTGGGCTTATGTCCTTTATCCTGCCGTCATCAAAATAGTAGGATTTATAAAATTGGGGTATATAGATCCCATCTAATCTATCGATTTCTTTTAAGAACCATTTTTTCTCCCTGCCGCTATCTTTATATGCTTTTATCCTTTCCAGGACTTCGCTTATTATTTCTTCACCATCACCGATCACCATGAAGTCCATAAACTCCGACATCGGCTGGGGATTGACCACTGCAGGGCCCCCGGCTCCCACCAGTGGAAACCTGTCCGTGCGCCTGCTGTACCTTATTTCCAGGCCGCCGAGGTCCAGTACATTTAAAACATTGGTATAAAGCAGTTCATGCTGTATGCTGAACCCGATAAAGTCAAAAGAGTCCAAAAATATCCTGTTCTCCAGGGAAAATAACTTTACTTTTTCCTTCCTCAGCCGCTCTTCAAAATCGACCCATGGAGAAAAAACCCTCTCTGCAGAATAATGCCTGTGGCTGTTGATAATATCATACAGGATCTGGATACCAAGATTTGGCATTCCTACTTCATAGATATCGGGAAATACTAAAGCTGCCAGTATTACTTCTTCCGGAAAACTATTTCCTTTTAGTTTTTTGCTTTTTGTTCCCAGCTCGCTGTCTATATACCTGCCGGGCTTTTCAATTCCATCAAGCAGGATGTCCAGCTGCTTAAGATCCAAGTTCTTTACCCTATTCATGATCACCTGAAATCCTTATATGCTATTTCATATTCTTTTCTTGTTTCTTTCCATATATACACATTCTCGACCAGGGCCATCCCTATAAACATGCTGACCAGGCTTGAACCTCCGGAGCTCAGGAACGGCAGCGGTATCCCGATGATAGGCATGATGCCTATGGTCATCCCAATATTTATAACTACCTGCGCCAGGATCATAAACCCGACTCCGGATGCAAGCAATGCGGCAAAACTATTGGCAGAATTTGAAGCTATAGAAAAACATCTCCATATGATTATCCCGAGAAATGCTACTACAAAAAAACTGCCGACAAAACCTGTTTCCTCCCCGATGACAGCAAAGATGAAATCTGTATGATGCTCCGGGATATAGCTCAAATTGGTCTGTTTGCCTAAAAACAGCCCTTTTCCCAGAAAACCGCCAGAACCGATTGCCAGTTTTGACTGAAAAAGGTTATAACCCGCACCTTCCCTGGAGACTTCTGGCCTTAGAAATATCAAGATCCGGTCAAGCTGGTACTGCCTTATCAATCCCACCCTGAGGGCCATGAAGAAGCCTCCGGTAGTAAGTAACAGGATCGATAAAAAATATAAAAAATTTGCCCCGGATAGAAAAAGCATTCCCATGTAGACAATAAAATAGATAAGGGCCGTGCCGTAATCAGGCTGTATTATTACAAGGGAAGTAAACGCCACCATTATCAAAAAGGAAGTAATGACTTTTTTAAAGGGGACTTGGTTTATCTTTTCACTTTTCCATTTTGAAAGTACTGCAGAAACGGCCACTACCATAAACACTTTTGAAAACTCGGATGGCTGGAAGGGAAATAGCCCGAGGTCTATCCAGCTTCTGGAACCATGGACCTCATATCCAAAGACGAACACAACTGCAAGTAAGATAATGCCGGCTAAAAAAAAGCCCCACCAGAATATCCTCATTTTGCGGTAATTTATAAATTGGATCCCTATAAACAACACCAGGCCGACAGCTAAAAATATAGCCTGCCTTTTCAGGTAGTACTGTGGATCGGCCACTCCTCCCGGCAGAGTGGCCCTGGTGGCGCTATAGACAATAAGTACCCCGAATGAAGATACCAGGACCACGGATAAGAACAATATAATATCAAACCTCAATTTTTTCTTCTTTTTTCCAAGACCCTCTACCTGCCTTGCTAAATTGTCTTTTCTCCCGATCATTTTACTACTGCCTGCCTTAATCTAAATTAAACAAATACCTGTAGATCTTCTCTACTATCGGAGCGGCATTGCTGCCCCCGCCTCCGCCTTCTTCCAGAAATACCACGATCACATATTTGGGATTCCCTACAGGCGCATAGCTGGCAAACCATGCATAATTCTGTTTTCCATATACCTCGGTTGTACTGGTCTTTCCGGCCACCGAGATGTCACGGATGGGAAAATTCCTGAAACTGTAAGCTGCGGTACCACCAGGGCCCACTACCAGCTGGAAGCCCTTTTCGATCAGGTCTATATAATTTTCGTCCAGGTCCAGGTCTTTATATTCTTCTATATCGCCGTCCGTATATAAATTCCCCATATAATCCTTTATTTCTTTTATCAGGTGCGGCCTGTACTGGATGCCGCGGTTAGCTAATGTTGAATAGACCATGGCCATCTGCAGAGGCGATACCAGTATATCCCCCTGGCCGATAGCCATGCTGACTGTATCCCCCGGGAACCAGACAGAATACTCGACCCGGTCCTTGAAATACTCCTTTTTCCACTGTTTATCAGGGATGATCCCGCTATCTTCAAAAGGAAGGTCTATTCCTGTCGGTGAATCAAGCCCAAAGATCCTTGAATACTTTTGGAGCAGTTCTTCAATATTTTTAGACTTTGAAAATAATCTGTACCCTATTTCATAAAAAAAGACATCGCATGAATTCTTTATCCCGCCAAGTATTTCCAGGCTCCCGTGGCCCCCCTTGGCCCAGCACCATCTGGGAAACTCTTCCCCCAGCCCCAGCCATATTCCACTGCAGAATATCCTGCTTTCCCGGCTTATGACATTTTCAGATAATCCGGCATAGGCAGTTATGATCTTAAAAATAGAGCCGGGAGCAAAAGACATCACGGCACGATTGTTTAAGGGATTATGATTTAAGGGATCATTCAGTTCATCCCAATCCTGCTCGCCTATTCCGCCTACAAACAGGCCGGGATCATAGGTCGGATAACTTGCCATTGAAAGTACTTCGCCATTCTTTGCGTCCAGCACCACTACCGCCCCGGCCGGCACATTATAATTTTCATCTGTTCCTCTTATCGTTTTACTCCTGGCCGCTAAAATACCTTCATACAGCAATTCTTCCACTGCTTTCTGGATTTCAATATCAATGGTCAGGTAGAGGTCATTTCCCACAGTATATCCAGTTTCTTCTATTATGCTGACCGGCCTGCCCTCGGGATCCACTTCGTAGACGATTTTTCCTTTTTCTCCGCTGAGCTGGTATTCATAAAACTCCTCGATTCCTGTCAGCCCGATCTGGTCCCCTCCCACATAATTCCTGTATTTTTCCTGGCTTAATCTATAAGGATCGATTTCTCCTGTATAGCCCAATATATGTGAAGCAAGATAATCATATTTATACTCGCGCAGGAATATATCGATTACTTCCACCCCTGGAAGCCTGCTGCCATATTCTTTAAGGTATATCATCGTAGAGGGGTCTATATCAATTTTCAAAATAACACTTTCAAGATAAGATACATTGCTCTCATCTAATTTCTTTTTTATGTCTTCAACAGGCATCTCAAGGGAGTCACTCAGCATCTGTATGGTATTCTCATCTCCTGCAACAAGATATGGCTCCACCGCTACAGCAGAAACAGGTATGCTTTTTACCAGAAGTCTTCCATCCCTGTCATAAATATTTCCCCTGGGTGCAAGGATGGATTTTTCTCTTGTAATGCTCTCTGAGGCCATTTCTGCATATACCTCCCCGCTCATCACTTGCAGAAAATACAGCCTCAGTACCAGTGCCGCCATCAGTACCAGCAGAAAATAAATAATAATTTTAAATCTTATTTTCATATCAGATCCCGAATTCTTTTCTTTTTACCATCTGTATCCGGAGGAGGGGATAAACAGCAAGTACTAAAAGAATATTATAAATGGGCCTTAACAGGAGTTCTAATCCCATACCGACTATATCGATATTAAAATTAAATAAATACCTGATTATATTTGCCATCAAAACATTGATTGCGGTGATTATAAAAATGATAAAGATATAGGCCGGAAGTTTTTGCTTGAACCCGATCTCTGCGAGCCTTGATGCAGCAAAAGCACTGACAGCAAAAATAAGCGGGCTGATACCTACTATATTTCCTGCCATGAGGTCCAGTGCCATCCCTACGGCAAATCCAAATAAAATACCTGTGGCAGCCCCATCATATATGGTTATGAGCACAAGTGCCACCAGTACCAGGTCGAGATCTATATGGTATAATTTTAAATTTTCAATAAAAGCGATCTGTACTGCCAGGCAGATCATCAATATTAAAAAATGTATGACCCTGAAAATAACTTTCATAATCTAATCCTGATATAGCTACCTTAAGAAATGCCGGATAAGCCGGTCATCCTTTTATGATAAGAACATATTCAATTTCCCTGAAATCAACAAATGGCTGGATCTCGATTTCCTTATAAAGGCTGCCCGGTATATTTGCTGCCTGGCTCACTCTCCCTACCAGGAGTTCCGGGGGAAGAAACTGGCCAAATTCAGAGGTGATTATTATATCTCCCTTATAGACTTGCTCGTCAGTAGAAATATAATTTAATTTTATTGTCTTATCCTGGCTTCCCTCAATAATACCTAATTTCCTTGAAGATAATATCCTCACCCCGATACTTGTCTGTGGATCATCGATCAGCCTGACATTACAGGACCTGTCCCCGGCCTGTATTACTATCCCGATCAGGCCATAATCATTTATTACTCCCATCCCTTCCTGTATGCCGTCTCTCCTGCCGGCATTAAGCATTATTTCTGACTGCCACTTATTCTCATAAAAACCAATGACCTTTGCCGGAAAAGTATTAAAATCCTTCCTGAGCTCTATATCCAGCAATCTCCGCAGGTGTTCATTTTCTACAACAAGATTAATATTTTTGGCATATTCCTCTCTCAGCCTTGAATTTTCCTGTTTGAGTTCCAGGTATTCTGATCTCAAATTGATATAATCTGTAAAAAAGTTGAAAAAGCCGGTCACCGGGCTGAAGAAAGCAAAAAGTTTTTCCTGGGCAGGCATAAAAAAATCAATTATCCTTGCCCTGATATTGTCAATAAGGTCGATCCCCCTGAAGCTTACTGTTATCACGACCAGGCAGAGCACGATAATAATGATAAGGATGATTAAGTTCCTGAATCTTCTATTTAGTAACACGTCATTAAAAATATAAGGGTCAAGTTAAATTAACTTATTTGGAAAATCTGAGATACTTTTTAAGTGTGTTAAAATCTTCCACGCATTTGCCCGCACCAGTTGCAACTGCTGCTATGGGATTATCACAAAGATATACCGGGCAGTGGGTCTCCCTGCTGACCCTCTCGGTCATGCCCTTAAGCAGTGACCCGCCTCCTGCCAGGACTATCCCGCTTTTCATTATGTCTGAAGCCAGTTCAGGAGGAGTAGTGTCAAGGACCTCGACAATGGCATTTATTATTTCAACGATCGCTTTATCAAGAGCTCTTCTTATCTGCTGGCTGGTTATGATAATAGTCTTGGGCAAACCAGTGACCAGGTCCCTTCCGTTTATTTCCATTTTTTCTTCATTTTCCAGGGGGAAGGCTGAGCCTATCTCCATTTTTTCTTTTTCTGCGGTCCTTTCTCCAAGAAGCAGATTGTGTTCCTTTTTTAAATAATAGATTATAGCTTCATCCATTTCATCCCCGCCGATCCGGAGTGACTGGCTGACCACTATTGCACCCATTGATATGACTGCTATCTCAGATGTCCCTCCTCCAATATCGATTATCATACTTCCCCTGGGTTCATCTATGGGGAGATTGGTCCCGATTGCCGCAGCAAGCGGCTCTTCGATAATAAAAGCAGCCCTGGCACCAGCCTGCTCGGTCGCCTCGACCACTGCTTTTTTTTCTACAGGAGTGATCCCGGATGGGACACAGATGACGATCCTCGGCCTTGCAAAGGCCACATTCTTGTGGACCTTTGTAATAAAATATCTTAGCATCTTTTCTGTGGTCTCAAAATCTGCAATAACACCGTCTTTTAATGGCCTGATGGCTACTATATTCCCAGGCGTCCTTCCGACCATCCTCTTTGCTTCCCTTCCTACAGCCAGGATCGTTTTCCTTTCATTATCTATAGCCACTATCGAGGGCTCGTTAAGCACGATACCCTTGCTTTTGACATAGACAAGCGTATTGGCTGTTCCAAGGTCGATCCCCATATCCCTGCCGATAAGATTTAGAAAAAAATCGAACATCTGCTACTCCTTAACCTTACTTAAGACATTATAATTAAATTTCTCCAACAGGCTTATAAATCTATAAACAGGGAGCCCTGCCACATTAAAGAAGCAGCCGCTTATTTTTTCTACCAGTACGGCCCCGAATCCATTAATATTATAACCTCCTGCCTTGTCCAGGGTATGTTCCCGGCTGACATAATCCCTGATATCTTCATCTCCCAGATCCCTGAATTTTACCCTGGTGGCCTCACTACCGGTCACATGCCTTCCTGAAATGCTGTCAAAAATACAGATCCCTGTCACCACTCTGTGGGTCCTTCCTGAAAACATCTTTATAAATCTATATGCTTCTTCCCGGCCGGCCGGTTTCCCGTATAATTTATTATCAATAAAAACAACAGTATCAAAACCTGCGATCAAATATCCACCTGCACCGCCGGATTTCCCCTCTCCCCTGCTTTTTATTGATCCGTAGACATCCCCGGCCTTGCATACACTATTATGGATCACCGCTTCAAGGAGATCTCCCTCTTGCTTCTCTTTAAAACCGCCCGGCTCTAAAACCTCAAAATCAAGCTTTAAGAGCTCCAGGATCTCTTTTCTCCTGGGAGAAGTAGAAGCTAAAATAATTTTTTTCCTATGATCTTCTTCTTCCAACATCTGCTAGTAAAAAAGCAATAAGCAATCCTATTATGGCACCAAGTGTAATATTTATATGGATCCCAAAACTAATATCGATCAAATAAAGATCAAGGCTTAACCGGTCGGTACCTACTTTAAGCCCCCTGTCAAGAATAGGGATGGTATCCGCCAGTACATGACCCAGTATAGCACCTATCACACCTCCTGCCAGTACTATTAAAAAAACGATTCTTCCTCTTCTTTTAGGCATAATTCCCCTTGAAAATCTTTCTTTGGCCAAATAACTGCTATTTAATCCCCTTATTCAAAAAACAATTCTATTTCTCTCCTGGCACTATCCTCTGAATCTGAACCATGGATCACATTTATAGTATTGTCTTTGCCGTAATCACCCCTGATGGTCCCTTTTTTTGCCTCCCTTGAATCAGTCGGCCCCATCAGGCCCCTTGCCCTTGATATTGCTTCCTCTCCGCTTAATATCATTACCACTGCCGGGCCTGAAGTCACATAGTCGATCAGTTTCTCAAAAAAATCCCTTTTTACATGGTCACAGTAATGCTTGCAGGCCAGCTCCCTGTTAATACTGGTCATTTCGATCTTTTCAATGTCCAAACCGATCTTTTCGAAACGGGATATGATCTCCCCCACGACCTTCAGTTTGACTCCATCCGGCTTGACAATGACCAGGCTTTTTTGAATATTATCGCTCATCTATGATCAAACCCTTCCGCTGCCGGTTTATAATCTATAAGTATCAACTATCCCTGCCCTGCTACTGGGAAGTCTTACAATAAGGACAGACCTTCCAATTCAAACTCAGCGGCTTCTTGCATGAAATACATGAAGTCTTAAGTTTCTTCCTGCAGTATGGGCAGATCAAAAAATCTTCCTTTATTTCATTCCTGCATTCAGGACAGGACTTATACCTTGAATCAAGAAGCATTTCCGCCCTCTTTATTTCAAGGTCCCTTTCTACCACATCCTCGATATATTCAGGCGGCCTCAGGATCAGGTATAAAAAAAGGCCGAGGAAATTAAGTACCAGCACTGTCAGTGCCCAGAAGATGGGAGAGACCACCCCGCCACTCCTGAGCCTGGAATCCCTGTATGTCCAGTAAACAAAAGCAAGCCATATGATTATCAGTATAAAAATAATGCCATAAATCAAATATCTCCAGATGGGAAGCCTGAAGAAGTTTAATATATCATTTACATATTCAAACAAATCCATAGATCCTCCAATTAAACTCGGCTATATTAATTAATAAAAACTATTTTCCCTGTCCCCCTGGCTGAGCCTTTTCACCATATTGCCAAGATGCTCCAGATTGGTAATCGAGCCAGTAATGCATATAATATCATTTACCTCCGAAATTTTTAATGCAAACCTCAAAGAATTTTCTATATTATCTATCTTGTATATATCTGGAGGCAGCCGGCCTTTGTCCTGAAAGCGGCTCAATTCCCTTAAGGCCTCTGTTTCCAGGTCCCCTGATCCGAGACTTCTGCTGTTTAAGCTCGAAGTCAGTATAAGTGTGTCGCTTATCTTTAAGACATCTCCTATCATGGTCCTGTAGTCCTTATCCTTCAATACAGCAAAGATCACGGTTATTTTCCTACCCTTAAAATACCCGCTCACATTCCCGGCAAAATTTTTTATTCCTTCCGGATTATGTGCCGCATCTGCGATGACAGCTGGCTGCTGCATCAGTATTTCAAATCTGCCTTTTATATAAAGATCATCAAGGCCCCCTGCCAATCTCCCCCGGTCAAGCTCTCTTCCCCGAGTGCCCAGGTATAATTCTGCCAGGACTACTGCCAGTGAAAGATTTAAGGGCTGATAGTCGCCCAGGACCGGGAGTTTTATATTATTATAGCAACTGTCGATACCGCTTATATCAAGATCCCATCCCTTAAGGCCCATGTTTTGTGCCCTGGTGACTTTAAAATCCCTGCCTGCCAAAAATAATTTGGCATTTTTTTGTTTTACTTTCTTATCCAGGACATCAAGTACCCTCCGGTCCCCGGTCAAAACGGCCACGCTGGAATTTTTTTTTATTACTTCTGCTTTTTCGGCCGCTATCTCTTCTACTGTGTCACCCAGGATATCAGTATGTTCCAGGCTGACTCCCGTGAATCCCACTAAAACAGCATCAGCCGCATTAGTGGCATCCCATCTCCCGCCCATACCTGCTTCACTGACCATCACCCTGATATTTTCAGTTTCAGCCAGTTTAAAGGCCATGGCTGTAAGTATCTCGAACTGGGTTATAGGGCCGCCCAGGCCCATTTTATTTATCCTCTCGATATCCGGATAGATCTCCTCAAATATCCCGGTAAATCTTTTCTCCGGGATCTGCTCCCCGTTTATCCAGAACCTTTCGGTATAGCTGTCTATATGGGGTGAGACATGGCAGGCAGTTGAAATACTGTGATGATATAATATATTTGCCAGCATAAAAGTCGTAGAGGTCTTGCCATTGGTCCCTACGATATGAATAAAATCTGTGTTTTTGTGGGGCTCTCCCAGAAGCTGGAGTATTTTATTGATCCTTATAAGGCTCGGCTTTATACCAAAAATGAGGCAGTCATCTAAATATCGGGTGACTTTCGCAAAATCCACTGATCCCTGCTTTATTATTAATTGCTGATGCTATTATTGTTTCTTGATATTCTTTATTTTTAAAAGCTGCTCATCCAGGACTTCCAGGATTTTGCCGGCCTGGCCGAGTTTGTCTTTTTCTTTTTGTATGACTTCTGCAGGCGCTTTTTTCAGGAAACCGGCATTAGAGATCTTCTTCTGCCTCTTTTTGACCTCAAGGCTTACTTTTTTTATTTCATCCTGTATCCTCCCGATCTCCAGGTCAATATCTATAACATCCAGGATATAGATAAAAATATCAATATCGCCGGTTGAAGTCTTTATATATCCTTTCTGTCCGCCCGGGTCCCCGAATTCTGCCTGGCTCACTTTGGCCAGATTATAGATAAAATCCATATTCTGCACCAATATCTCTTTTTTGGGGCCGACACCGATATCTATGCAGATCTTGACTTTGCCTGAAGGAGGGACTTTAAGTTCAGATCTTATTTTTCTTACTTCAGAGATGATATTAAAAACTGCTTCCAGATCCTCTTCGGCTTTGCTGTCGATCGAATCAGGGTCAAATACCGGATATTTGGATGTCATTATGCTGTCTCCGGAATGAGGGATATTCTGCCATATATTTTCAGTTATAAAGGGCATGAATGGATGTAGAAGCTTAAGGTATTCTTCAAGTACCTTCCATAAAACAAATAATGCTGCCTTTTTATCATCCTCTTTTTCTGCAAAATAGACCCTGACTTTGGCCGACTCGATGAACCAGTCGCAATAATCATTCCAGAAGAAACCCAGGAGCAGCCTGGCTGCAAATGAGAAATTATAGCTGCCTATATGTTTTTCGACTCCCTGTATGGTACGGGCCAGCCTGGAAAGTATCCACCTGTCCCAGATATTTAAATCCTTTTTTTCAATACTTGTGCCTTCAATATTTTCAAAGTCCGCCAGGTTTGAGAGCACAAATTTTGATGCATTCCACAGTTTATTGGCAAAGTTCCGTATTCCCTCGATTTTTTCATCGCCAAGCAGCAGGTCCCTGCCAGGAGTGGTAAGGGAGGCCAGGGTGAACCTTAATAGATCTGCCCCGTTTTTATCGATTATTGTCATGGGATCCACCACATTCCCTTTTGACTTGCTCATCTTTTGCCCTGACGGATCATTTACCAGCGGGTTTATAAAGACTTCCTTAAACGGGACATCATCCTTATAATGCAGACCCATCATGATCATCCTCGCAACCCAGAAAAAGATTATGTCATGGCCCGTAATAAGCACGCTGGTCGGGAAATAATACTTCAGGTCATCTGTATCTTCGGGCCAGCCGAGTGTCGCAAACGGCCACAGGCATGAGCTGAACCATGTGTCAAGGACATCTTTGTCCTGCTCCAGGGCATGGGATCCGCATTTTGCGCATTTCCCCGGCTCTGTTTCGCTCACGGTCATCCCGCTGCAGTCCCCGCAGTACCATACCGGGATCCGGTGCCCCCACCATAACTGCCTGGAAATACACCAGTCCCTTATATTTTCCATCCAGTTAAAATATATTTTCTCCCACTTTTTTGGAATTATTTTAACTCTGCCTTCACGGACCGCAGTAATAGCGGGATCCGCCAGCTTTTTCATGGATACAAACCATTGGGTCGAGACACGGGGTTCAATAATGGTGCTGCACCTCGAACAGGCCCCTACAGAGGAGACATGATCCTTCTTTCCCAGCAGATGGCCCCCTGACTGAAGGTCCTTCAGCACTGCCTTCCTTCCGGCAGATACCTCCAGGCCCTCATACTTTCCGGCATTTGAATTTAGTGTAGCATCAATGTTTAAGATATTTATTTCTTCGAGCTTATGCCTCCTGCCGATCTCAAAATCATTCGGGTCATGGGATGGAGTGACCTTGACTGCTCCGCTTCCAAACTCCATATCCACAAAATCATCTTCTATGACCGGGATCTTTCTTTCCATTAAGGGCAGCAGGACCATCCTGCCTTTTAGCTTCCGGTACCTTGGGTCCCCGGGGTTGACTGCAACTGCAGTATCGCCCAGCATGGTCTCGGGCCTGGTAGTAGAGACGACTAAAAATTCGGTTGTACTCGGCTTATTGGTATCTTTATCTATAAGGGGATATTTTATATCCCAGAGGCTTCCATCTTTATCGGTACGCTCCACTTCAATATCTGAGATAGCTGTCTGGCACCTGGGGCACCAGTTTATCATATAGTTTCCACGGTATATCAGGCCTTCATTATAAAGAGTGACGAATTCCCTTGTAACGGCCCTGCTGTATCCCTCATCCAGCGTAAATCTCTCCCTGTCCCAGTCGCATGAACAGCCGATAAACTTAAGCTGGGAGATGATCCGGCTCCCATATTCTTCCTTCCACTTCCAGGCTTCTTCTACAAATTTCTCCCTGCCCAGCTCAAACCTGTTTTTGTTTTCTGCCTCCAGGGCCCTTTCAACTACATTTTGGGTAGCGATCCCGGCATGGTCCGTCCCGGGGATCCACACAGTGCCAAACCCTTTCATCCTCTTATATCTTATGACTATATCCTGAAGGGTATTATTTAAAGCATGCCCCATATGAAGGCGTCCTGTAATATTTGGAGGGGGGATGACTATGCTGAAAGGTGTTTTTGACCTATCGATCTCTCCATGGAAATATTTATTTTCCACCCAGAAATCATATATTTTTTTCTCAAACTTTAAAGGATCATATTTGCCCTGTATTTCGCCAAACATATCAAGCTAGTTTTTCCTCATCTTCTAAAAAATTTTTGTCTTCTGAATCAGTAATGATCCTTGGTTCTATTTTATTCTCTACTACTTCTTTCGTGATGATGCATTTCTTAATATCGTTCCTGGCCGGTATCTCAAACATGGTATCCAGCATGATGTCTTCCATGATGGCCCTGAGCCCCCTGGCTCCGGTACCTCTTTTAAGGGCCAGCCTGGCAATAGAATCTAAGGAGCCCTTAGTAAAATGCAGGTCCACCTTGTCCATCTCAAACATTTTTTTATACTGTTTTACCAGTGAATTTTTCGGCTCCAGCAATATCTTCACAAGGTCCTTTTTAGTCAGGTTTGACAGGGTGCTCACAACCGGCAGCCGCCCGATCAGCTCGGGGATCAATCCAAACCTTAACAGGTCCTCCGGCATTACCTGGGGGAGGAGTATATCAATTTTTTTGTTCCTGGATGGCACTTCTTCAGAAATAAAGCCTATGCTGCTTTTATTTATCCTTCTTTCAATTATCTTCTCCAGCTCGCCAAATGAACCTCCGCAGATAAATAAAATATTAGATGTATTTATCTGGATAAAATCCTGATGCGGGTGTTTCCTGCCTCCATGCGGGGGCACATTGGCTTCAGTGCCTTCAAGGATCTTGAGCAGCGCCTGCTGGACCCCTTCACCGGATACATCCCTGGTAATAGAGGGGTTTTCAGACTTCCTCCCGATCTTATCTAACTCATCCAGGTAGATGATCCCTGTTTCGGCCTTTTTTATATCAAAATCTGCAGCCTGTATCAATTTGAGGAGTATATTTTCAACATCTTCACCGACATACCCGGCTTCAGTAAGTGAAGTCGCATCTGCAATACAAAAAGGGACATTTAATATCCTGGCCAAAGTCTGGGCCAGCAGAGTCTTTCCGCAGCCGGTGGGGCCGATAAGTAAAATATTACTTTTCTGGATCTCTATATCATCCTTATTTAAGGTACTTTCATATTTTACCCTTTTATAATGATTGTATACTGCCACTGACAGCACTTTTTTCGCCCTTTGCTGCCCTACCACATAATCATTCAGGTCAGAAAAGATCTGCTCGGGCCTGGGAAGGTTTTCAAAACTTACGTCTTTCTCGTCCTTAAGTTCCTCGACTATGATCTCATTGCACAGATCTATGCATTCATTGCAGACATAGACTCCCGGTCCTGCAATCAATTTTTTTACCTGGTTCTGGGTTTTGCCACAAAAAGAGCATTTTAAGAAACTGCCTTTTTTCCTGTCACCCTGTACCAAATCTATTCACACTCCTGTTTGATGATCTTGCATCACTTCTTGTATATCACTTCATCTACAATACCGTATTTTTTTGCTTCCTCAGCATTTAATATGAAATCTCTCTCAGTGTCTTTCTCTACCTTTTTGACTTGCTGGCCGGTGTGTTTTGCGATTATCCCATTAAGCAGCACTCTTATCCTGACCATTTCCCTTGCATGGATCTCTACATCCATGGTCGTCCCTGAAACGCCTCCTGAAGGCTGGTGCAGCAGGACCCTTGAACTTGGCAGTGAAAACCTCTTGCCCTTTTCGCCTGCCAGAAGCAGTACTGCCGCAGCGCTTGCTGCCTGCCCGATACAAATGGTTGACACCGGGGATTTTATAAACTGGATGGTATCATAAACTGCCAATGCCGAAGTCACCACTCCGCCGGGACAATTGATATAAAGCTGTATGTCCTTTTCAGGATCTTCGGCTTCCAGGTGAAGCATCTGGGCCATTACCACATTGGCAATATTATCATCTATGTCGACACCCAGGAAAATGATCCTTTCCTTGAGCAGGCGAGAGTAAATATCAAAGGACCTCTCCCCCCTGCTTGTCTGCTCGATCACCATTGGAATTAAAAAATTATTCTCCATTTTTATCATCACTCTCTGATTTTTGCTTAGGACTCGGAGTCCAGAGCTTTTTTTCTTCTTTTTCTTCTTTTTCTTCTTTTTTATCCTTTTCCGGTGTCCATAATTTCTTTTTATCAATCTTATCAGTTTTTTTAACTTCTTCAACGATTTTAGAATTGGTTATCAGCAGGTCTATCAGCTTTCTTCTTCTCAGCGTGACAATAAGTTCATTTATGCCTCCGGGCTTTTCAAGATATTCCTTGACCTTGACTGATTCTTTTTCATCTTTGTACCTTTCCAGGATATTTTTCTTTTCTTCATCGATCTCTTTCTCCGAAGGCTCTATATTTTTCATTTCCGCCTTTTCCATTGCCTTAAAGACCAGGTATTCCTTGACTTCCTGGACAGCTCTTTTACTTATTTCTTCATTAAACTGGGCCTCAGTTATATTAATGGCCTTAAGATAATTACCTTTATTTATCTTTTGTTTTTTCAGGCCTTCTTCAAGATCTTTTTCTATATGCTGTACCCGGTTGCCTATCATCGCCGCCGGGATCTCTTCTTTTATGTCCTCCATGACCTTCCCCATGATCTGGCCTATTATCTGTCCCTTCCTGTTTCTTTCTTTCTGGTCCTCCAGGTTTGTTCTTATATTTTTCCGGAAATCCTCTTCATCCTTATACTCGCCAAGGTTTTTCAAGAATTCCTTATCAATATCTGGTAAAACTCTCTTCTTGACCTCTTTTAAGGTAATGGCAAAGACAGCTTTTTTACCCGCCAGGTTTTTATTCCCAATATTTTCCGGCATGACCAGGGTAATATCTTTATTTTCCCCCTTTTTCATCCCTGCCAGTGCTTCCTC
>SDBS01002027.1_pt1 | contig 20393 bp, 15 predicted proteins | sample 2277091 | NCBI WGS metagenome assembly SDBS01 (sample SAMN10404972, study PRJNA504765) | marine sediment metagenome | isolation source: marine sediment core GS10_PC15, 163 cmbsf | place: Arctic Ocean: Southern Knipovich Ridge | collected 2010 | reverse complement strand
ACCAACAAGATGGATATAACCCGCCTTCCCCGGATAACCCATTGAGACCTTTGCAAAACGCCCCCTTTTGCCCAATCTCAGCGTCAGGCTCAGATTTTAATCCTCGAAATATTCAATATATTCCTATGGTTAAAATCCTCGCCTTCCTTGACCTTGACCAAAATTGAGCATTTTTCAAAGGTCTCACATTTCTTAGCAATCCGCATCCATAACTTTTAAACATAACACATTTCCTCAAATTGGCAATTAAAAAATATCCAGCTAAATTCTTGACTTGACTTCAATTCAACTGTTGGTGTAATTATTATGTTTTTGTTTTTCTCCCTCAACCGTACATACAAAATCAGATTCATCAGGAAAGGGTCACTAATATGGATAAAAAGGCTGAACAATTGAGAAACATAGCTCTCATCGCGCATGGGGGCTCAGGGAAAACCTCCTTAGCCGAGGCCATGCTGTTTAATGCAAAGGCTACCACAAGGCTTGGCAAGGTAGACGACAGCACCTCTAATTTTGATTTTGAACCGGAGGAGATAAAAAGAAAGGCTACCCTGAGCACCTCTTTTCACCACTGCAACTGGAAAAAACATATTATAAATATCATTGACACCCCGGGCGATGATAATTTCCTTTCTGATGCCAAGTTATCCCTACAGGCGGCGGACGGGGCCATAGTAATCATTGACGCCACGTCAGGAGTAAAAGTCGGAACAGAAAAGGTGTGGGCCTTTGCAGATGAACAGCAGCTCCCGAGAATAATCTTTGTTAACAAAATGGACAGAGAAAGGGCGGATTTCTATAAGATCGTGGAAGAGGCTGCCCTGGTTTTTGAGATAAAGGCAACGCCTCTGTTTCTCCCCATAGGTGCAGAAGACAGCTTTGCAGGTTTGATCGATCTCATCAGAAGGAAGGCCTACACTTACAGTAAAGACGGCAGCGGTAAATTCGAAACCTCCGAAATACCGGCAGACATGGAAGAGACCGTCAACGAGTGGCGTGAAAAAATGATCGAGAATATCGTGGAAGTAAATGACGATCTTATGGAGAAATATCTTGAAGGGGAAGAGCTTTCTGATCAGGAGATAGAAGAGACTCTTGCCCGGGGTATCGAATTGGGGATGGTGGTCCCGATCGTATGCGGCTCAGCGCTTTTGAATATGGGTGTTTCTCAGCTTATGAACCTGATCGTGCAGGGGATCCCCTCACCCCTTCAAAGACCAGCCAAGAAAGGGACTGCCCCGGGAGGTGAGGAGGTCATTGAAAGGGAGTCCACCCCAGATGCCCCTTTTTCTGCGCTTGTCTTTAAGACGGTTGCAGATCCCTTCGCCGGCAAACTCACACTCTTAAGAGTCCTTTCCGGCACTGTTCAATCCGATTCGACGGTTTACAACGCCAATAAAGAGGTCAAGGAAAAATTTGGCCAACTTCTAATCATCGAGGGTAAAAAGCAAAAACCTGTTGAGATGGCCGGTCCTGGAGATATTATAGCCATAGCCAAGCTCAAAGAAACCGCCACCGGCGACACCCTATGTTCTGCTGATGACCCCATCATTTACAAGCCAACTGAGGGGCTTCCAGCAGTCATATCCTATTCGATTAAGGCAAAAGTGAAAGGGAGTGAGGACAAAGTCTTTTCCTCATTTGCTAAACTCCTCGAAGAAGATACTACCTTAAAATTAGACAGAGACCCCGCCACATCCGAGGTCATCCTGTCCGGTACAGGTCAGATACACCTGGAAACAACCTGCGAAAAGCTGGCAAGAAAATTCGGCGTAGAGGTAGAGTTGAACCCTGTAAAGGTGCCCTATAGAGAAACCATTAAAAAGCCTGCCAAAGGAGTGGTCTACCGCCACAAGAAACAATCTGGGGGCAGGGGGCAATTTGCCGAAGTGCATTTCGACGTGTCTCCACTGGAGTCAGATGCGGGATTTCAGTTCGAGGAAGCCCTAACAGGGATGAACGTTCCCAGGAATTTTGTACCGGCCGTTGAAAAAGGCCTCAATGAATCTCTCGCGAGCGGCACTCTCGGAGGCTATCCGGTCGTTGACCTAAAAGTGCGTTTCTACGACGGAAAATCCCATGAGGTGGATTCCTCTGAAATGGCCTTCAAGATAGCGGCGAGCATGTGTCTGAAAAAGGCCATCCAGGAGGCAAACCCGACCCTCCTGGAGCCGATTATGAAAATGGAAATCATTGTCCCGGAAGATGTCATGGGTGATGTCATGGGTGATCTTAACGGTAGACGCGGGAGGGTCCTCGGCATGGATTCACAGGGCAAATATCAGGTCATCAAGGCTCAGGTGCCCATGGCCGAAGTCCTCAAATACGCACTGGACCTCAATTCCATATCTGGCGGCCGGGGAACATTCCGAATGGAACACTCCCATTATGACGAAATGCCCGCTCAGTTAGCTGAAAAAGTAGCCACCGCAGCCAAGGAAGAGGATTAGAGATAGAGGATGCAGAAAGAGATCAGGGCCGGGGTCCTTACTATCAGTGATAAAGGCGCCAAAGGATTAAGAGAGGATGAGAGTGGCGAAATCATTCTCCAAATGCTTGAAGACTTCGGTCTTACAGTCGTGAAGAGAGAGATCATTCCCGATGACCGGCAGCAGATTGCGGATACCCTTATCATGTGGGTGGATAAAGATGGCTTGGCCCTGATCATCACATCCGGAGGAACAGGCCTCAGCTCCACAGATGTTACGCCTCAGGCCATGGAACAGGTAATCGATTACCAGGTCCCTGGTTTGGCAGAGGCTATGCGGGCTGCAAGCCTGAAAAAGACTCCTCACGCCATGATTTCTCGGGCAATGGCCGGGGTCAGGGACTCCTCGCTCATCATTAACCTTCCCGGCAGCCCTCGAGGCGCTGAAGAAAATCTCTCCGTAGTATTGCCGGCCTTAGATCACGGCCTTTCAAAACTGGCAGGGGATACTACGGACTGCGCAGTCTGATTAGTGCCTGAACTGAATAAGTCTTCCCTTTTTCATAATCTTAATCATAATCGTAATCTTACTCAAAACGATTATGATTAAGAGTACGATTAAGATTATGATAGCCGCTCAACCCTGGTATTAATCTCCCAGACACACTTAGGAGGAATTTGGAACCATGCAAACCGCAGCCCTTCATAGGAATATCATCCAACGTCTGTTCGGAATATGTGCCACCAAACAACCTTCGGATGATGGTTGCTGGACCTTTGAAGACAAAAAAGTCATCGTAGATCTTACCCGCGCTCCGGAACTCGGCAGCCCTAACGGGGCCATACGCCTTGAAAAAAAGGAAGGTCTTCCTGAACGTGTCATAGTGATCCATGGGAATGATAGGACCTACCATGCCTTTAGCAACCGCTGCAGCCATGCTGGGCGGCGTCTGGATCCGGTCCCCGGAGCACAACAGGTGCAGTGTTGCAGCATCGGCAAATCCACCTTTGACTATGGAGGCAAGAGACTTTCCGGATCGGCGAAAAGGTCCGTTGATACCCATACTGTCACGCTTGAAGATGGCAAGTTAGTGATAGAGGTGAAGGGATAAGGCGTAAGGCTCAAGGCGTTAGGCGCAAGGAACTAAACGAGCATCCAGAATCAAGTATCCAGTATCCAGAATCAAGTATGCAAAATATACGCAACTTCAGCATTATTGCCCATATAGACCATGGAAAATCTACCCTGGCTGATCGGTTGATCCAGGCTACCGGCTTAGTGGAAGATAGGGATTTTCGAGATCAGATCTTAGACACCATGGACATCGAGAGGGAAAGGGGTATTACTATCAAAAGCCAGGCCGTAACACTCCCCTACGTTAACAGAAAGGGCCAGGCATTCGAACTGAACCTGATTGACACGCCGGGCCACGTTGATTTTTCCTACGAGGTTTCCCGTGCCTTGGCCTCATGCGAGGGAGTGCTTCTATTAGTGGATGCTGCACAGGGAGTAGAGGCCCAGACGATGGCAAACCTTTATGCCGCCATGGAGCATGACCTGGAAATCATCCCGGTCATCAATAAGATAGATCTCCCCTCTGCGGATATTGACACGGTTAAGGAGCAGATCGAGGTGGACTTAGGTCTTGATTCAGACCGGGCCATCCTCTGCTCTGCCAAAGAAGGCATCGGAATTGAAGACGTCTTAGAGGCCATTACAAACCAGATTCCTCCCCCGTCAGACGTGGGAGAAGGACCACTCGAGGCCCTCATATTTGACGCCCACTATGATTCTTTCCGTGGAACAATCGTTAGCTGCAGGCTCTTTTCAGGGAGTGTCCGTTCTGGAGATATTATACGACTCATGTATAATGGGGCTACCTATAAGGTAGAAGAGGTAGGGGTTTTCCGTCTCGAAAAAGAACCTAAAAACCGCCTCTCAGCAGGTGAAGTAGGGTATATCATATCGGGTATAAAGACGGTAAGCGACACACGGATAGGAGATACCATAACCCTTGACCACGATCCCGCGCCCGCTCCCCTGTCAGGGTTCAAGGAGGTCAAGCCGGTCGTGTTTGCCTCGGTCTATCCTGTCGCATCTGACGATTACAGGTCTTTAGTGGATGCACTTGATAAGTACAAGCTGAATGACGCCGCATTGGTCTTTCAGAAAGATTCGTCAGCGGCCCTTGGTCTCGGTTTTCGCTGCGGGTTTTTAGGACTACTGCATTTAGAGATCGTTCAGGAAAGGCTTGAAAGGGAATTTGACCAGTCGATCATCATGACTTCCCCCACCGTCCAATACCGCTTTACGCTCACCAATGGTGAAGAGGTCACAGTGGACAACCCTGTTTACTATCCTGATCCTGTGACTATTGAGCAGGCGTTTGAACCGTACATCAGGGCCAGCATCCTGATCCCTGAGCGATATATGGGCACGGTTATGGAACTCTGCCTGCAACGTCGAGGGGTAAATTCACAGTTCAATTATCCCACGCCAGGACGGATAGAAATCCAGTTTGATCTCCCTTTGGCCGAAGTGGTTTATGATTTCTATGATAATCTTAAGACAGTCACCCAGGGCTATGGCTCATTCGATTATGACTTTCTCGACTACCGCGAGAGCGATTTAGTAAAGTTAGATATTCTGATGAACGGAGAAAAGGTGGATGCCCTTGCCCAGATTGTTCATCGAGAGGGGGCGAGGCCGAGGGCGCTTCAGGCCTGCAAAAGACTGAAGGAAGAGATCCCGAGGCATCTCTTTAAAATCGCCATCCAGGGGGCAATAGGCGGCACAATTATTGCCCGATCAACGATCACGCCATTCAGAAAGGATGTGACTGCCAAATGCTATGGCGGGGATATCACAAGAAAGCGCAAACTCCTTGAAAAACAAAAAAAGGGCAAAAAGCGTATGAAAATGGTCGGATCAGTCTCTATCCCCCAAAGCGCCTTTGTGGCAGTTTTAAAGTCTGACATAGGATAATAAGTGCCTAAAGTGCCTAAAGTTAAAGGTAAGCGTTCACAGGTTCAGCGTTCCGTGAACAGTTACAGTTAAAAATTGGATCTGAGAGTTTCAAATAGTAACCAGTCCCAGAATAAGGTATTTGTCGAGTCCCGCCTGTAAGCGGGACGTGCCTAAATCGAGGCAGATAAACCGGTCGGATTTTTTGACTTTCTGTCGCGAGTGTTTTCTGGCGTAGTTATTTTGGAGGCCCGCCTGCCTCGCCTGTCATGTACGGAAACGGGCATATCCTAAAAGGTCGGGAATGGCGGGTAGGCTTTGTGAAAACAATCCCTTATAAAATGTCACGAAGTTCCTTAACTTTAGGCACTTCAAACTTTAGGCACTTTAGGCTCTCAGTTCACTTTAGGCACTTCAAACTTTAGGCACTTTTCCCCGAGGAACCATGTCTCCCGGTCTATATATTCATGTCCCTTTTTGCCGGAGCAAATGCCCTTACTGTGCCTTTTATTCCATCCCTTCCCCTTCCCTAATACCGATCTGGCTTGAAAGCCTCAAGAAAGAAGTCCTTTTGTACAAGGGGCAGTTTGACCCATTTGACAGTCTCTATGTGGGGGGCGGCACCCCCACCTTCCTAAAGGCCGGGGTATTGGCAGATCTGATTAAGCATCTCTTTACCCACTTTGATTTTGCCCCTGATACCGAGGTTACGGTCGAAGCAAACCCCTGCAATCTGACAGACGAAAAGACTGAGACGCTGAGAGACTTAGGAGTTAACCGGGTCAATGTAGGGGTGCAATCCTTTGACGATCGTGTGCTCTCGTTCTTAGGAAGAAGACATGGAATAAAGGATGTCAACGGGGCGCTGAACCGCCTGAGACGCTTCGGATTTGAAAATGTGGGTATCGATCTTATATACGGGTTTAAGGAACAGGGTTTGAAAGGATGGCTAAACACGCTCGATAGTGCTCTTTCTTTTCAGCCGGAACACATTTCATGCTATCAACTAACTTTTGAGAAAAAAACGGTTTTTGGAAGGCTCAGAGATAAAGGCCAAATCGAGCCCCTTATAGAATCGGAAGAGGCCGCCTATTTCCTGGCAACATCACAACATCTTGAAATAAATGGCTATATTCATTACGAAATCTCCAATTTTGCAAAGAACGATCTCTGTCGCTCCCGCCACAACCAAAAATACTGGCGGCATATCCCATACTTGGGTCTCGGTCCGTCAGCCCATTCATTTGATGGAAAGAAGCGTTGGTGGAATGTCCGGTCCATTAAGAAATATTGTGCTGCAGTAGAAAAGGGCAGGCCACCGGTTGAGGGGTGGGAAAATCTGACCGATGAACAGTTTAAAATTGAGTCTTTAGCCCTCGGGTTGAGGACCAGCGCAGGGATAAATCTCAGAGCTGTCAAACATACCCCTCAATCAGACGCGGTACTATCAAGACTTCAGGCCTCAGGGCTCGTGAAGGTTATTGATGGGAGGATAATCCCGACGAGGGACGGGTTTCTTGTAGCAGATCAACTCCCGGTCTGTTTCTTTGCGGGAGTATAAGCAAGCCAGTATAGGACGTTCAGATTCCTTTTACCATGTCTCATCAACGATGAGACCTTACACCCCTCATGATCCACCGTAGCCGATCTTTACCTTATCTCCCTCTACAATAACCGGTACTTTCCGGGCGCCATTTGACAGCCGGAGCATTTCTTCGAGTTTACCCGCCTCTTCCCTGACATCTACATAAACAGCGTTGCTGTATGCCGACCTGGCATTCGTTGTGAAGGGTCATCCTGCCTTTCCGTAAATAATCACCTTTTCTTTCATTTCCCCTCCTTCATTAGAAATAGTCAAATAGTCAATTCCCGACGAACTCAGCACCTCCACTATATCAAGTATTTGATTATCAGGCCAGTCTTAAAAAAAGACACGAAGTTCCTTAACTTTAGGCACTTCAAACTTTAGGCATTTTAGGCACTTAACTTAGTTCAGTTATCACCCCCTGCAAGGGTCCTCTCAAAGAGTCTTAGATACTCTTTCGCCGAACGATGCCAGGAGAAATCCTGATCCATTGCCTCCCGTATCATTTTTTGCCAGAGATCGGGCTGTTCGAAGGTCTTGACAGCACGTTTTACCCCCTCCACCAGATCTGCTGTCTGAAACCGATCAAACTTAAAGCCTGTGCCCTGGCCCTTTTTTTCCTCGGGATCAATGACCGTATCTTTGAGGCCGCCGGTGGCCCGGACAACAGGGATGGTTCCATATTTAAGACTGTACATCTGTGTCAGGCCGCACGGTTCATAAAGGGATGGAATAAGAAAGATGTCGCTTCCTGCTATGATCTTGTGGGCCAGAGCGGGATCAAATCCCAATTTGAGGCCAAAACGATCCGGATAACGGGCCTGAAGATCGAGAAACAGGTCCTCGTATACATCATCGCCCGATCCTAAAACAACGAGGCCCAGACCCATGGCAAACAGCTCATCTGCGGCCTCTGCCAGCAGGGCGCAACCCTTCTGTTCCACCAAGCGGGTAACCATCCCGGCAACGGGCCTGTCCATCAGCCCTGGGTCAAGCCCCATCACCTTAAGAAGATCTTCCTTGCAAAAGGACTTGCCGGTGAGGTCCTGTGGGGAATAATTGGCAGCGAGATATTTGTCAGTTTCCGGGTTCCACACCCGGTAATCCACACCATTCAAAATGCCGTGAAGACGTTGTTTGATCGAGCGCATCAGACCGTCTAACCCAAAGCCGAATTCCGGTGTCTGGATTTCCAGGGCATAGGTTGGGCTGACAGTGACGACTCTCTTTGCGTAAACGATTCCGGCCTTTAACAGGCTCATCCGGCCGTAGAACTCAAGCCCATCCATCCGGTAGTACTTATCCGGCAGACCGATATTCCCAACCCCTTCACGAGGGACCAGACCCAAATAGCCCATATTATGAATGGCAAAGATCCCTGCCGAACCTGGCAAGGCCCCCTGGTCTAAGAGGGCCATTACCAGCCCGGTCTGCCAGTCGTTTGCTAAGATTACGTCCGGGCGCAGAGAGAGTGCCGAGCAGAGAGCGGGGATGCTGCGGGAAAAAAAGATATACCGCTCCAGGTTGTCAAAATATTCCCCCTTGTTAGTTCCGTAGATTCCATTCCTGTCAAAAAATTCATCCCGTCGCACCAGGTATATCGGCACATCACGATCCAGTTCACCCAAAAGGATATCCCCTGTCAGATTTTTCTTCCCCAATATTACAGGCAGGCCCTCAGCCGCAACTTCCCATTCCTTGATCCGTTTCAAGGCGGGTCGGTAGCCCGGCAGTGCCACCGAGACCTTGCAGCCCAGTTCAGTTAAGGCTATGGGCAGGCTTCCGATGACATCACCTAAGCCGCCGGCCGTGGCCAAAGGTGAGGCCTCCGATGCAATAATCAATATTTTCATAAGACCTCTTTCCCCCCGCTAACACCTCTTGCACCGTCCCAAAAGTTCTTTCTTACATTTTCGCAAAACAAGTTGACCAGATATTCGCCATATGTAATCCACTTATATCTTTAAATATATACTAATATATTGATTATATATAACAATTACTTAGTGCCCGAACGAAAACTAGGATTTTTCGTTCAGATCAAGGAAGACGAAAATTTTAACCACAGGAATACATTGAGTATTTCGAGGATTAAAATTTGAGTTTGACGCAGGTATGGGCGAAAAAGACAGTTTTCGTTCAGGCACTACTTAGATAATGCCGACAATATGGATTAACTGCACCTACTAACATCTTTCTTCAACAATCGAGGTCAAAGCCGAGTCCCAAATTACGAATTCTATAATTCTGACGGCAAAATCAATTAGACGATCCTCAAGGTTAAATTCTTTGTTTTCCTTCGTCACTCGTCACTCCTTGATCGTTATTCGATTACTATTACACAGGCAACTTAAATTGCTAATTTTGCAAAAAGAACTTTCAGGACACGACACTCTTAACCTTTAACCTTTTAACCTCTGCTGTTACCTGTCTAATCCCTTGACATCATTGGGATGGCTCCCTATCATAGCTCCGACTTTTTACGAAAGTGTTTCGTCGCTTCGCTACTGTATTTCGTGTTTAGTGTTTGGCCCCGAAAGGTGGAGTAATAAACTGATATTTCAGCAGACATTTCGAACTAAACACTAAAAACCAAATCCCGCAAGGCGGGAATGAATTCGACTTTTCACGAATTCATAAACCATTTAACGAGTGCTGAAAGAGGATTCCGATGAAGGTATTTGATAATCTACATTTCTTTCCGTGGAATAGCATGACCGCAAATAATTGCAACACCTATTTTATTGACGGCGAAAAAAGGATCCTGGTGGATCCCGGCCACTACCACCTCTTCGATCACGTAAGGGACGAGCTCTCCGGGCTTTCCCTTTCCCCCGAGGATATAGAGATGGTAATCATCACCCACGCTCATCCCGATCATATGGAAGGTGTAAGGATTTTTCAAGAGACAGATGCACTAATTGCAGTCTCATCTGCGGAAATGGAATTTATAAAAACCGTTGCCCCTCATTACGGAGAGATCCTTGGCATTCCCGAGTTTGAACCGGGCATCCTGCTTCAAGAGGGGGACTTGAAAATCGGCAACCTGAATTTTGAGGTCATCCACACCCCGGGACACTCACCAGGCTCCGTATGCCTCTATTGGCCTGACAGAAAAACGCTTTTCACAGGGGATGTCGTCTTTGACCAGGGGATTGGGAGAACCGACCTCCCCGGCGGTGACGGAGAGAAACTCAGGGAGAGCATCAGAAAGATCTCCCGGCTTGATGTGGACTATCTGCTCACAGGTCACGGCGATATTGTGGTGGGCAAGGAGGCCGTAAAAAATAATTTTAAAGCAATTGAGGATTTCTGGTTTGGGTATATTTGACCTATGGCTGCAGGTGAATCGATTACGGTTACCATAATCTTAATCGTACTCTTAATCATAATCGTGTTGAGTAAGATTATGATTATGATTAAGATTATGAATAGAAGAGCTATTTCATCCCTGAACCCCTGCCCGCAATGCTTCGCAACGCGAGGCAGGCGGGTCTGAACCCGGAACCCGTGAACGGTTACAGAAATACAATGTCGCACCACACGCCATCCATAGATTTTGATTTGCGACAGTTAGAAATTTTTCGCAAGGTGGTTGACCTGAAGAGCTTTTCCAGGGCCGCCAAAGAGGTCTTTCGTGCTCAGGCCTCTGCCAGGCCTTGATCGACTTCTTATTTGCTACCTCTGGAAAAAAGGAAAACAGGGATGACTTATGAGCTGATAAATTACCAGGGGGAAGTTCTGTCAGAGACGGTTGTGGATAACGATGTTCAACTTAGGGTGAGAAAAGTCTCAGGGACAGAAAGGTCAGCGCGCAATTGATAAAGCGTCTTAAAATCCCCGGCGGGTTGCACAGATATCGGCTTGACCGGCACATCTCCAGCCTGTTAATGGCCATTGCGATCGGTATCCTCAGCGGATACGGGGCAGTGCTCTTCCGCTTTGTAATCCAGGGCGCCCAATATGCCTTTTATCAAAACGCCGAAGATATCCTGACCTTTGTCAGCACCGTACCTGTCTACTGCCTAATAGGCATGCCCGCCCTCGGGGGGTTGGTCGTAGGTCTGCTCGTTCGATTTGGGGCAAGGGAGGCCAAAGGGCATGGAGTTCCTGAAGTTATGGAGGCAGTGTCTCTTCGCGGCGGCCGTATTCGCAAGAGGGTTGCCTTTGTAAAGATCATTGCCTCGGCCGTATGTATTGGCTCAGGGGGTTCAGTGGGCCGGGAAGGGCCGATTGTCCAGATCGGTTCGTCCATAGGCTCAAGCATCGCCCAGCTATTCAAGTCCTCCGGGCCTCAGCATAGAACCATGGTCGGATGCGGGGCCGCAGCCGGGATTGCCGCCACATTCAATGCCCCCATTGCAGGTGTGCTCTTTGCCTTAGAGGTGCTCTTAGGGGATTTTGGGTTAGCCGCGTTTTCGCCGGTGGTTCTTTCCTCGGTGATGGCCACTACCATCTCCAGACACTATTTCGGTGACTTCCCGGCCTTTGTTATCCCATCCTATGAACTTGCATCCCTTTGGGAATTTGCCATCTATCCCTTTCTGGGACTATTGGCCGGACTACTGGCCATACTGTTCATTGTGGTGTTGTACAAGGCTGAGGACCTCTTTGATGCCATCAAGATCCCTGAGTGGATCAAACCCGCCTTAGGGGGTATTTTACTCGGTCTGGTCCTGTTGAAATGGCCTCAAGTCTTCGGAGTCGGGTACGGCGCCATCAATGAATCCCTTCTTAACGAGATGTCAGGGTTATTGCTCTTTACCCTGATATTCGTCAAGATAGGCGCAACTTCGGTTACGATCGGCTCAGGAGGCTCTGGCGGTATCTTTGCGCCATCCCTCTTTATAGGGGCCATGGCAGGCGGGTTTTTTGGATGGGTTGTAAATATCCTGTTCCCGGGTATTACTGCTTCACCCGCTGCCTATGCACTTGTCGGCATGGGCGCTCTTGTGGCTGGCACAACCCATGCCCCGATTACGGCCATTCTGATTATTTTTGAGATGACAGGGAACTATAAAATCATCCTTCCTATGATGATCACCTGTATCCTGAGTACACTGGTGGCCATATCATTGAAAAACGGCTCCATCTATACCGTCAAGCTGTTGAGAAGAGGCGTGGATATTTCCGGAGGGTTGGAACAGAATATCCTGAGGGCCATGAAAGTCAGGCAGATCATGAAAGAGGATGTTGTCACCGTACCGGAGGGGATGGCCCTGATAAACCTGGTCAACACCTTTAAGGTTAAGGATATCGCCTATCTCCATGTGGTCAATGAAAACCTCGAATTGACCGGCATCATCTCCTTTCGGGACATCCGCCCTCTCTTAGGAGAAGAAGAAGCACACTATCTTATTATTGCCAAAGACGTGGCTACGACAGACCTGGCCACTATCAACCCGGAAGATAATATCCAGCGCGCCTTGCATATGATGAGCGAACGGGGCATCTCCCAACTGCCGGTGGTTGCAGGAGACAATGGGAAAAAGGTGATTGCAACTTTGAGAGAAAAGGATGTGATTACTGCTTACGATAATGCGGTCATCCGCCACGAAATCGAGACGGGCTGAGGGGAAATTGAATATTGAATATTGAATATTGAATATAAAAACCTCTTTTCTGACTTTTCACAAGACCATCAACTTTAGTCACTTTAGTCACTTTCAACTTTAGTCACTTGACCTTGCTCCCCGGTACAGTCCTGGCATCCGGAACCAGAAGATGGAGGCCGGCCTCGTCACTGGCAGCCAACAGCATGCCGTGCGACTCAACACCCATTAACTCAACCGGCCCAAGGTTGGCCACTAACAATACCTCTATTCCGATGAGGTCCTCTTCAGTATAGTGGCCCTTCAGTCCGGCCACAACAGTTCGCTCCTCACCTATATCTACCTTCAATTTGATAAGTTTCTTGGAACCAGGAATGGCCTCGGCCTCCCTTATTGTCCCAATCCGGAGGTCTATTTTTTGAAAATCCTCAAATGAAATTAGGGACAGGCCCCCGGCCTGTTCAGTGTCGCCCTCTTTTTCCGGGGCCTTTTTCTTCTTAGGAGCCGACACCTTTGATTGCTTCTCCTTCTTATCTTTCTCAATGCGTGGAAACAGGGCTGGCGCTTTGGTAATCTTCCGCACAGGTCTTTCACTGCCCCATCTCTTGATTTCTTCTAAGGTAAAATCCTTCCCTTTCTTCGAAAGACCTAACTGCTCCTGGATCTTTTCCGCAGACCCGGGTATGAAGGGCCAGAGGAGCGCGGCGATAATCCTCAGGGTCTCAAAGATATGACATATTACAGTTGCAAGTCGTTCCCTGTCAGACTTTGCCAGCACCCAGGGCGCCATGTAGTCGATGTATCTGTTTACCTTGCCGATGACCTCCCATATTGCCATCAGGGCTTTGTGCAAGGCCAGGTCCTTCATCAACCCCTCATATATGTCAATTAGTTCAAGGGCGCTTCTCTTCAGCTCTTCATCCGCTTCCTGGGAAGGGCCTGGTTCAGGCAGGTCTCCTTTGAAATATTTTTGAGCCATGGTGAGGCTCCGGCTGATCAGGTTCCCTAAATCATTTGCAAGGTCAGCATTGAGCCGCGCCACTAATGCCTCTTCACTAAAAGCGGAATCGAGCCCAAAGGCCATGTCTCTCAAGAGGAAGTACCTGAATGCGTCAAGGCCGTAAACATCTACCAACTCAAGGGGACTGACAACATTTCCCAAACTCTTGGACATCTTTCCCTGACTCACGTTCCAGTATCCATGGACGTTGAGATGCTGATAAGGTTCGATCCCGGCCGATTTGAGCATGCAGGGCCAGTAGATGCCATGAGGCTTTAAAATATCTTTGGCAATAACATGTTGGGCTCGGGGCCAGAACTTCCTGAATCGATCGCCTTCCGGATATCCTAACGCCGACACATAGTTGATGAGCGCGTCAAACCAGACATAGGTAACGAAATCGTCATCAAATGGAAGGGTAATCCCCCATTTAAGCCTGGACTTGGGCCGGGATATGCAAAGGTCTTCCAGGGGCTCGGATAGGAATGAGAGGACTTCGTTCCTGTATCTTTCCGGCCTTATGAAATCCGGATGCTGTTTGATATGCTCGATAAGCCAATCTTGATAGTTGCTCATCCGAAAGAAATAGTTGGCTTCCTTGATTACTTGAGGTTCGGTCTGGTGGTCGGGACACTTCCCGTCCACCAACTCTCTATCCGTATAAAAACGTTCGCAGCCAAGGCAATAGAGCCCCTCATACTCGCTGAAGTAGATGTCCCCCTTTTCTTTGACCCGGCTCAGGATTAATCTCACAGTTTCCTGGTGATACTGATCCGTGGTTCGAATGAACTGGTTGTATGAAATGTTCAATTTGGGCCATAGGCTCCTGAACATTTCGCTGATCCGATCAACGTATTCCTTGGGAGATTGGCCGGACTTTTCAGCGGCCGCAACGATCTTGTCTCCATGTTCATCCGTTCCTGTGAGAAAGAACGTTTCCATGGGGGAAATCATATGAAACCTGTTTAAGACATCAGCTACAATGGTCGAATAGGCATGCCCCATATGAGGTTCTGCATTCACATAATATATGGGCGTTGTTACGTAGAATTGTTTAGACAATGTTTTTAATGGTTACTCCTTTTATATTGGAAGTGCCTAAAGTTGTGGTGCGCCTTTGGCGATCCAAATTTGATGAACTCATAAAACTATATTTTCTCGCAAAGGTACCAAAAACACTAAGATAAAAACCTTTAAAATTAATAAGTTCCCTTTGCGTGCTTTGCGGCTTTGCGTGAGATTTTGGCTTTCTACGGGCGTATCACTTTTTATCCCTAACCCGTGAACGGGGACTCTTTTTTGAACGAACTCTCTCCCTCGATGGCCCGGGACCCCTGGTGATGTCCGTGGCCTGGACCTCAATTTCATCTCCTGAATCGAGCACCACTGTCAGGGTTTCTTTTAGTATATTCTGACGGATGATCTTCCCTTCTCCCGCTTTTGTCATAACCATCCTGCCGATCTTGGGGAGCTTTTTCTTAATCTTGGCATAATACTCATATTCGTAGGTGAGGCAACACATGAGCCTGCCGCACATCCCGGATATCTTGTTAGGATTGAGGGAGATGTTTTGTTTTTTGGCCATCTTTATGGTTACCGGGTCAAAACCGTTCAGAAAGGCAGAACAACATAAGGGACGTCCACAGGTCCCTAACCCACCTACCATCTTTGCCTGGTGGCGGACCCCGATCTGTCTCATCTCAATCCTGGTCCTGAATTTACCTACCAGGTCCTTTACTAATTGCCTGAAATCCACCCTTCCGTCTGCGGTAAAATAGACAATAACTTTGCTCCCGTCAAAGCGCCTTTCTACCGAGACAAGACGCATGGGCAGAGATCGTTCCTTCACTTTTAGGTGACAATATTCATATACCTCCCCTTCTAAGTTGCAACCTTTTTCATACCTATCGATCTCTTCTTTGGTAGCGAGACGAAAGATTGTTTTAAGTTTCCGATTTGGGCCGCTCTCAGTCCTGTTTCGAGGTTTTGTGCAAACGGAGCCGATAGCAGGTCCGTTCTCGGTTACCACCATTACCTTGTCCCCTTCTTTAAGAACAAAGTGACCCGAGGCAAAGTCATACACCTTTCCACGGTCCCTGAATTGAATGCTAACTATTTTACTCATCTTAAGCAACCTTCACAAAAGGCAACAAAATATAAATGTTTCGGAGAAATACTTCTGATCGAACAATCCCATCCGCAGATTTACGCAGATTACCTACATGCCACACCCAACCATACATTCATCCAATTTTTCAATCCCTCAATCCCAGCATCCCAGCATTCCTCAATCCTCAATCCTCAATCATCAATCAACAATCGACAATCCCTGAAAGTCTCTGGAGTCTAAGGACCGCATGCTCCATTACCAGTGCAGCATTCCGCATCCTGCGCAGATCCTTCATGGCCTGATTCACCACAAAAAGACTCTCTATCAGATTCGCTCTCCTAAAGTTTCCAGCGAGGTTTTTAAATTTATCTGAAAAATCCACATTAATGATCAGGTGTGCAGATCCTCCAACTTTCACTAACAGAAGATCCCTGTACCAGCACCCCCAGACGGCGAGCATTTCCAACAGGCCAGGTTCCTCGGCGTCAAAACTACCTATCCCTCCCCGCTTATTTCTGGTTGCCGATTCAAAGGCCATTTCCAGTGCATCTCCCTTTGAAAACCGAGGTAATTTCAGGAGTACTGAGAGCCACTCCTCCCTCATTTTTAAAAAAACGTCCTCGCACATCCTGAGGGCGCTTCCTAAACTCCCCGAAGATCCCTTTGCTGCGATTATCGCTCTTTGCCTATCTATATCCTTTTCCTTGACAAGCCAATCAGTCATCGCCTGAACGGGCAGAGGCTGAAAAGGGATCCTTTGGCACCGGGATACGATCGTGGGTAACAAATCGAGCGGCTCTCGCGCATTAAGGATCAGGATATTGCCGGGAGGAGGTTCTTCCAATGTTTTCAGAAAGGAATTGGCTGCCTCACCGGTCATTGCCTCGGCCTGCTGAAGCACGCACACCCTGTGCTTAGCTGACACCGGGGCAAAGCTGAGTCTACGGTTTAACTCTCGAATCTGCTCAATTTTTATATTTTGACCATCCGGCTTGATGTGTATGAAATCCGGAAAGTTCCCTCCCAATAACTGATGACAGGGGGGACACTGGCCGCAACCATCAAAATCTGTTGGCTCATGGCAATTCAGGGCCATTGTCAAGGCCTTAGCCATGCTTGTTTTCCCTATCCCTGGAATCCCTGTAAAAAGATAGGCATGGGGAATCCTTTCCTCAGACATTACACGTTTCAAAAACCGCTTGGCCTTTTCCTGGCCTATTATCTCTGAAAAAAGCATAGATTAATGTAAGTGCCTAAAGTTTGAAGTGCCTAAAGTGAGCTAAAGTTATGGAGCTATCAACACATTTCTGGTTCTAAATCTCAAGAGAACTCAAATCGCCATGGTTTTTGAATAAGACACATGCGTCTCTATTTAAACTCGACCGCCAAAGGCGTACCATAACTTTAGGCACTTTCCTTTCCTAAATAAGGTCGAATATGCGAGAACATTCTCTCTTCTAACTCATTCTCCCCAAGGGTGCCATCTACCACCACGAATCTCGCAGGTTCATTTTTTGCGATAGAGAGATACCCTTCCCGCACAGCCGCGTGGAAATTCATCTCTTCCTTTTCAAACCGGTCCTGACCATCCTGCTGCATGATTTTGTTTCGTTTCAGGGCCCGCTCCAGCCCAACCTCTACGGGGCAATCAATCAGGAATGTAATGTCTGGCCGGATGCCAAGAGAGGCCTTTTCATTCAGCAATTTGATAAGCTCACGGTCCTGCCCCCGGGCATAACCCTGGTAGGCAGTCGTTGCATCAAAAAAACGGTCACACACAACCCATTTTTTCCTGACAAGGGCCGGTTTGATTACCATTTCCATGTGCAACGCCCTGTCCGCCTCATAGAGCAAGAGTTCCGATAAAGGAGAGAGGTCCTGATTCTTAGAGTCCAGAAGAATACGCCGGATCTCCTTCCCGATCAAAGTACCCCCCGGCTCTAAGGTAAGGATGGATGGAACGCCTGCCCCCTCAAGTCGATCCACAAGCCGCCTGGCCTGGGTGGACTTCCCGCACCCCTCTATCCCTTCAAGCGTTACAAACAATCGTTCTCCTTTGCTGCCAAACCACCATCGGCCCTCACATGGCTTCGAACTATATAGTGCCTGAACGAAATAACTTCCCTATTTCATAATCTTAATCATAATCGTAATCTTACTCAAAACGATTATGATTAAGATTAAGAATCCAAAAACAAATTTTAAATGTGGCAGTTATTTCGTCCTAATTTGTGTGAGTTTTTATCCCGCCCTGCGGGACCGAAATCGTGCCTGAATCACGCCTTGGCGTGATTCAGGCACGATATACCTTGTCGAAGATCCCCCGCCTGCGGGGGGAACCTGTGAAGTTACATCCGTCACATGGTCTTACACACCTGCTCTATTGCTGCGGCCATGGCCTCATCCTCTTTCCGGATATCTTCCAGTGTCTTTGGCAGGACCTCGGGAGGCCTTTCTTCTAAGCCATACTTCCATTTGAGGAACTGCTCTCCCGAGGTTGGATATAGGGCATAGATGAGCAGGTCATAATCGTCTTTGGCCAGGTCTCCTATCTTCTTTCTGTCTTCTTCTAATTCAGGCTCTAAATAATCGGCAGCGCGGCCGGTTACCGGGGTTTCACCACGCTTATATCCTTTCAGCACCTTTTTCCGGACCTCCGGATCTACCGGTACAGGTGTCTTACCATATAGACCATAGGCCAGATCCTTGACCTCATTTGTGACCATCTTGTATCTGCCAAACAGGACGTTGAGCACGGCCTGAACCCCTACGATCTGGCTGGTGGGAGTAACCAGGGGAGGCATGCCCAGTTCCTTCCTGACCACCGCTACCTCTTTATAAACTTCCGCCAACCTGTCAAGGGCCTTTGCCTCGGTAAGCTGGGTCACCAGATTGGAGATCATCCCGCCGGGTACCTGATGGGCCAGGACCCCTGTATCTATCACCGACATCTTATTCTTTGCCAGATAGTCCCGGTACTTGGGTGCGATGCTCTCCATATAATCCCCTAATTCCAGCAGGAGGCTCAGGTCGAATCCCGTATCCCTAACGGTCTCGTAAAGAGTTGCAACTATGGGCTCAATGGCGGGCTGTGAAGTCCTCAGTGCAAAGGGGGCCAGGCAGGTGTCCACGATATCCACCCCAGCCTTGATAGCCTCTAAATAGATCATGGAGGCCATGCCACTTGTATAGTGGGTGTGGAGATGAATCGGGATGGTGATCACTTTCTTGAGGGCCGTAATGATCTTGGCAATATCGAAGGGAGCCATGATACCGGCCATATCCTTCAGACAGAGGGTGTCGGCCCCCATCTCCTGGATCTCTTTCCCCTTGTTGATATAATACTCCAGGTTAAACACATCGCCACCCATACGTCTTTCAGTTAACGAGTAGCAGATGGTCCCCTGGAAGTGCTTGCCATTGGCCTTGATCCGCTCCACAACAGTCTGAAAATTGCGGAAATCATTGAGAGCATCGAAGACTCGAAAGACATCCATACCGGCCTCACACGACTTATCCACGAATAGCCTGGCCACATCGTCCGCGTAATTCCGATATCCTACAACATTCTGTCCCCTCAGGAGCATGGAAAAGGGTGTGTTCTTGATATACTTTTTCAAGGTCCGTATCCGTTCAAAGGGATCTTCTCCCAAAAAACGGTGCATGGTGTCAAAGGTTGCCCCTCCCCATACCTCCATGGCCCAGAACCCCACGGTGTCCATCTTTTCGGCAATGGGGATCATGTCCTCGGTCCTCATCCTTGTAGCTAATAATGACTGATGGCCGTCTCTGAAAGTATTGTCCTGAATTTTAAGCGGGTTTTTGGGCCCGTCTTCTAAAAAAGCATCCATGTTGAACCTCCGTATATTTGTGGTAAATGATCAAGTCCGAGTGTCACTCAAATAGAGATCCCCACATCAATTTTGTGCCGATCTTACTATTGCACTAAAATATAGAGGAACTGCAACCGAACGGTCAAGGGAATTCATTTCAATATTGGATGGAAACCGGATTGCCTTGTCGGAGGTGTCATGTTATTCTGGCGAAGTATCCAGGATCACGCCCTAACAAACAACAACCGGTTCCGATTCAAAAAAATTGGCCCAGAATTGACGATGTTGGTCTATACAGACGTCGAGAGGAGGTCGTCTCTATTTTGTCCGATCTAATCCAGAGTCCCAAGGTCTATACCGTAAGCGATCTTACCGCTGCAATCCAGGATCTCCTTGAGGAGCATTTTGATTTTGTATGGGTTGAGGGGGAAATATCCAATTTCAGATCTCCTGTTTCGGGCCATTACTATATGGTAATCAAAGACGAAAAGGCCCAGATCAGGGCGGTCATGTTTCGTCTTCAGGCCCGGTATCTCAAATTCCTCCCCGAAGACGGGATGAAGGTCATCGTCCAGGGTAGAATCGGTGTTTATGCGCCCAGAGGGGAATACCAGATTATCCTCGATTACCTGGAACCGATGGGAGTGGGGGCACTGGCCCTGGCCTTTGAACAGGTTAAAAAGAAATTAGCAGGCATGGGTGTTTTTGACAAGGATATCAAAAAGCCATTACCCTTTCTGCCCAAGAGGGTTGCAGTCATTACATCTCCCACCGGGGCTGCCATCCGTGATTTCCTTAAAATTATCCGCAGGCGATTTGCCAATATGGAAATACTAATCGTCCCGGTCAGGGTTCAGGGAGATCAGGCCTGTGAGGAGATTGTGAATGCCCTTGACCTAATTAACCGGGAGTTAGAGGTA
>SDBS01002026.1_pt1 | contig 20394 bp, 16 predicted proteins | sample 2277091 | NCBI WGS metagenome assembly SDBS01 (sample SAMN10404972, study PRJNA504765) | marine sediment metagenome | isolation source: marine sediment core GS10_PC15, 163 cmbsf | place: Arctic Ocean: Southern Knipovich Ridge | collected 2010 | reverse complement strand
AGCGAAGCAATTGCAATTTAGGACTAACTTAAATTATATTAGTGATGGTTGTCACTTTTTGGAGTATTTGCGATGAAAGCAGCGGTTATTCATGAGCCCGGCGGAGTGGACAAGCTTAGGATTGAAGAAGTCCCTGAACCCAAATTTGCTGAAGATGAAGTCGTTTTGAAAGTTCATTCCGCCGGGCTGAATCATCTGGATATCTGGGTAAGAAAAGGCAGAGGAGGCGTTAAATTACTGGAGCCACATATTCTTGGCTCTGATGCCGCAGGTGTTGTAGTTGCCGCCGGTGCAAATGTAACAAATGTAACTGTTGGTGATAAGGTAATTCTGAATCCGGGTTTGAACTGTGGTTTCTGTGAATATTGTAATCGCGGCGAACAAAGCGAATGTATTTCGTTTGGGATTGTGGGTATGACTCGGCCAGGAACATTTGCAGAACAGGTGGCTGTACCATCCTGCAACGTTTTTGAGAAACCTTCCCACATGAGTTTTATTGAGGCGGGAGCATTTGTATTGTCGCACCTTACAGCATGGCGAATGCTTATGACGCGAGCACAGCTCAAACCGGGTCAGATTGTTCTGATACACGGTATAGGAGGTGGTGTTGCTCTCTCTGCTCTACAGTTGGCTAAACTCGCAGGTGCAGAAGTAATCGTTACATCATCATCGGATGAAAAACTGGATCGTGCTGGTCAGATTGGTGCGGACCACATAATTAATTATAAGACAGTTGATGATGTAGCACAGCATGTAAGAGATATTACATCCGGCAGAGGTGTTGATATTGTTATTGATACCGTTGGGGGGGCCACCTGGCCGATTGACTTTTCGGCGGTGCGCCGGGGCGGTAAGATAGTCTTATGCGGCGTAACATCTGACGCAGAAGCGGTTACAAATCTACGGACGCTCTACTGGAAACAGTTGACGATTCTGGGCTCAACGATGGGATCAAACGAAGATTTCCATCAGATGCTCAAGGCAATTACAACAGCAAAACTAAAGCCGGTTATAGACTCAGTGGCTATGTTGGAAAATATCAAAGATGCGACAGTAAAAATGGAGGCAGGGAAGCAGTTCGGGAAGATCGCTATAGAGGTTGCCAAATAAATGTAATTATGGTCAATTTATAAGCAAGGCTTAGTTCTTCGGTAAGCGTTATTTTTTAGCCTTGGTCCTTGGCACATCAGGGACATTTGTTTTTGGGAGCCATTTTGCGAGCTGCTTTTTTACACGGGCGTATTTCGGGTCATTAGCAAGATTGTTCCACTCCAGCCCGTCCTTACTGTGGTCGTAGAGCTCTTCGGTACCGTCACTGTAACGAATGTATCGGAAGCGTTCGGAACGTAACGAATGGTTATTGCGGCCGTGCGTTGTCAGGGCCGGGCGGTCCCATTTCGCTTTTGGATTTTTCAATAGAGGCAAAAGACTTCGGCCTTCGAGCTCGGGCTTGGCAGTCAGGCCGCAGATATCTATCAGTGTCGGATAGATATCAACCATCGTGACGGGTCGTGAGCAGCGTTGGCCGGGTTTAGTAATACCGGGTACGACGGCCATCAGGACGTTATGTGTCGCTTCTTCCCAAAGAGAGAATTTGCGCCAATGCAGCTTTTCGCCAAGGTGCCAGCCGTGGTCGCTCCAGAGTATAATCATGGTGTTGTCGGTATAAGAACTTTTGTCGAAGGCATCGATTAGGCGACCCACGCAGGTGTCAACAAAGGTGATAGAAGCGAGGTAGCCCTGGACGGCCTTGCGCCATTGATTGTAATCGATTACCTTTTTGTGGTCTTTCTCTGGCCTGGCCATTTTTTTGCCGAGCAGTGGGACGTCGTCAAGGTCGTTTTCGTTGACATTCGGCAAAGTTACCTTGTCGGGGGGGTACATATCGAAATATTTGGTCGGTACGTACCAGGGCAAATGGGGGCGGAAAAAGCCGCAGGCGAGGAAAAACGGTTTGTCGTGCCGTTTTTGTAACTGCTCTATGGCCCAGTCGGCAACCTGCGAATCGCCCATCTCGCCATCGGGCACGTCCACGGGACCCCAGTCGAAATGCGCGGTATTCGGGATGCCGTTCACCGGCCTGTTGGGCGGCACCGGGTCATCAGGTTTGTTCTTCTTCTGAGATGGGAAATATTCCTGCCATGAGGGCGGGTCGGGGAAGCCTCCGTGGTAAATCTTGCCGCCGCCGACTGCGCTGTAGCCGTGAGCCATAAAGTGCTGCGGAATTGTGGCGACGTTACGAAGGGCAGGCGATTTTCTCCAGGGGTCCGGATTGTGATAGACGCCGGAGGTTGAGGGCAGGATACCGGTCATGAGACTGGCCCGTGAAGGATTGCAGGCAGGAGCTGAGCAGTGGGCGTTTGTAAAGAGCACGCCTCTTTGCGCAAGGCGGTCAAGGTTCGGGGTTTTTACGTCGGGATGCCCACCCATGCAGCCAATCCAATCGTTCAAATCATCAATAGCAATGAACAGCACATTGGGTTTGTTTTTTGCCTTGGCTGAATAAGCAATACGCGGCAGGGTAAGTGTCGCCACACCTGCTGAGGTTAGTTTTAGAAAATCCCGTCGATTCATTAAGTCGGATATTCGATTCATTTTTCTGCCTCCTGTTAGCTGTTTGCTTTTTAGAAGTTACCTTTTCCCACGGATGCTATTGCATTCGAAAGTTTCGCAGCAAAAGACATTCGGGAGTTTAATAAGTAACCTCTGGGTTGTCAAGCTTAGAAGTAGTTCATTTATCCCGGGACATTTTTTTTAGGTGTTCTTCAATGCTTGCCAGCCTGGCGCAAATCTGCAGCATGGTCAATGTCTTCGACTTGGCGTAGACCAGGTACGTAAGAAGAATAGGAATTAGAATCGCCACTATCAAACACATATCCGAGAAACGAATGAGCCAGAATTCTTCTCTGGTAAAAACACCTTCGATGTTGTATTTCAACAGGTATACCTTCAAATTATGCATGGCCAGAGCGTACAGGATTGTAATCAGCCAGCCTATTGCTGCAATCCACTTGAGCTTTCTAAGTCGAGCCTTATGTTTTTCGATGATTTTCCTTGCCGAATTGACGCTTACATCGGCTGCCTCGGCGGAATCCATATCCATTTGTTTGAGAAGCTCTTCTTTTAAATCATTATTTTTAGCCATTTTTATTTCTCCATTTCTTTTTTAAGTGCAAGTTTTGCATAATGGATTCGTGATTTAACAGTTCCCAGACTGCGATTAATTACCTGTGAGATTTGTTCGTACGACATTTGCTCAAGGAAACGCAGCATCAGCACCTCTCTATATTCGGGCGATAATTCTTTTAGACATCTGTGGATTTTCGCCGCATCTTCGGTGGAAAAAACGTCGTTCTCGGTATCATTCGGGACAGCTATGTTTTCGTTAAGCTCGGACAATTTCCTTTTTCTCCTGAACTGCTGATACACCTTGTTACGTGCGATACGGTACAGCCAGGTTGAGAATGCATCGGTTTTTTTGAGACTATGTATGCGTCTGATAACGGTCAGCCAGGTATCCTGAAAGATGTCTTCGGTAGTTTCGGGATTGGCCGACAAACGGTTTATAAAGTAACGCAGCGGCGCCTGGTATCGTTCGATAAGTTCAGCAAGAGCATCCTTGTCACCAATCTGACAACGGAGTATCAGCACTTGTTCTATTAGCTTGTCACTCGAGTTCATATGTTACTCTCACCTTATAAAGATGCGCTGCAAGTTGATAAGTTCAAGAGATTACTAATTTTCCTGGTTTTTGTTTAAGAAATCTACTATTTCCTGGGCGGCGAAAGTAATGTTAACCACACGGCCAACTAAATGCAGGATTTGGGGACACTAAAAAGACTTGCGAAAACAAGAAACGGCTGTTAGGCTATCGGCTTCGTTTTGTCGGCAGTAATGTATTGTGAACCTTTAATAATGGGAAATTCGTGATGAGTGTAACTAAAAAGAATCCAGGTCTATCAGAACTTGATGAGCTTTGTATCCAAACGATCCGGTTTCTGTCTATGGAAGCTGTACAGAAGGCAAAATCGGGGCATCCGGGAATGCCGATGGGAATGGCGCCGGCGGCTTATGTGCTCTGGACCAAATATATGAGGCATAACCCGGCCAATCCGAAATGGCACAACCGGGACCGTTTTGTCCTTTCAGCCGGGCACGGCAGCTCGCTGTTGTATTCTATGCTGCATCTGACGGGTTATGATTTGAGCTTGGATGAACTGAAGAACTTCCGGCAGTGGGGCAGTAAGACGCCGGGACATCCGGAATACGACCCTGAGCTCGGAGTTGAAGTAACGACCGGGCCATTGGGACAGGGGATTTCCAACGCGGTCGGGATGGCAATAGCGCAGAAATATCTGGCGAACTATTTCAACCGGGATAACTTCCCCGTTATCGATTACAAGATTTATGTCATTGCCAGCGACGGCGATTTGCAGGAAGGTGTCGCATCAGAGGCCAGCTCTCTGGCGGGACATCTGGGGCTGGATAATCTTGTTGTTGTTTATGACGACAATCATATCAGTATTGACGGCGATACTGAGCTGTCGTTCACCGAAGACAGGGCCAAGCGTTATGAAGCATACGGGTGGAACGTGCAAACAGTCAAGGGCGACGGCAATGATATGGCTGCTTTTGAGAAGGCGTTGAAAAATGCCAAAGCAGAAAAACACCGGCCGACGTTAATAAAACTGCGGACGCATATCGCTTACGGCAGTCCGAACAAGCAGGATACGGCTGGGGCGCACGGTGCTCCTTTAGGCGATGATGAAATCAGATTAATAAAAGAAAATTTCGGTTGGGACCCTGAAAATAGCTTCCATGTCCCCGAAGAAGTGTCGGCTTATATGCGAGAGGTTGCAGCGAAAGGAGCGGAAGCGGAGAAAGCCTGGGGCAAGATGTTCGCAGATTACGCTGAGGCATATCCGGATTTAGCCGAGCAGTTCCGTGACGCCGCGGCGGGCAAGGTTGGAGTGGATATTGATGAAATTCTGCCGAAATTCGAGGCGGGCAGCTCTGTTGCGACACGCAAGGCCTCGGGGAAAATTCTGGATGCGCTGATGCCGAAGCTGCCGTTGGTTATGGGCGGCTCGGCGGATTTGACGCCTTCGAATAATACGCACTTTGCCGATGCGGAAGATTTCCAGAAAGATGCGTACGACGGCAGGTATATCCGCTACGGAATCAGAGAACACGCGATGGGCGCGATATTGAACGGGATTTCCGTAAGCGGTCTGGCCAGGGCGTATGGCGGGACGTTTATGGTCTTTTCTGATTATATGCGGGGTGCGATTCGCGTGGCGGCTATGTCGAAGTATCCGACCATATTCGTGTTCACTCACGATAGTATCGGTGTCGGTGAGGATGGGCCGACCCATCAGCCGGTCGAGCACTTAGCGAGCTTACGGGCGATACCGAATTTGTTAGTGTTCCGACCCGCTGACGCCAACGAGACGGCGCAGGCGTGGAAGTTCGCGTTGGAGAATCGAGATGGGCCGGTGGCCCTGCTTTTTACCCGGCAGGGATTGACCGTTTTAGACCAGAACAAATACGGTTCGGCAACGAATTTGAATAAGGGGGCTTATGTATTGATTGGTGTTGATAAGCCGGATGTGCTGCTTTTAGCGAGCGGTTCGGAGATTGGCCTTGCGCTGGAGGCGGCGGAGAAATTAGCGGCTGAAGGAGTTGCTGTGCAGGTGGTTAGTATGCCGTGCTGGGAGCTGTTCGAGAAGCAGAGTCAAGAGTATAAGGATTCGGTTATTCCGCCGGAGACAAAAGCAAGGGTCGGCATTGAAGCCGGCGTCGAATTAGGATGGAGTAAGTGGTTGGGTGATAACGGTATCTTCATCGGGATGTCTTCTTTCGGCGCATCTGCGCCGGCGAAGGTCTGCTTCGAGAAGTTCGGCATTACAGTTGATAATGTCGTAAAGGCTGCTAAGGAATCTATTGAGAAAAAGTGAGCTAAAGAGCCTAAAGTATAAAGTGCCTAAAGTTAAAAGGAATGAATAGGGAATCTTGACTCTTGACTGTCGTCAGACAAGTAATCAACAAGGAATATCGAATATCCACCGCAAGGTGTCATGTGGAGAACTAATCTATTTTCCTTGTTAGGTATTGGATATTCTTTTATAACTTTAGTTCACTTTAGGCACTTTCTAATTTCCTACGCCTATGGAACTCGGGCGGGATAAAACGGTTGGCCGGATAATCTCCCGACTGGAAACTGCCAGACCCGGCGATGGGGTGGTTGAAGTCGAGGGGACGTGGGGGTCGTTTGCGCGCCTTTTAGCGGCTTACATATCAGAGAAAACCGCTCGGCCTATTTTGTATATATGTCCGCATATTGACGATGCCGACAAGGCTGCTGACGATTTGCATACCTTTAGGGGTGAAAGAATAGACACATTCGGCGCCTGGGAAGGTGAAGAAGACCTTGCGGACGCGACCGATGAGATTAGAACCGAACGACTAAAAACAGTCGCTCGTGTCTCGTCGCTCGTATCTGGTTTGGACAAAGGGGAAGTTGTTATTACCTCGCCGGTTCAGGCGCTTTGCCAGCCGATACCCAAACCCGAAGCGATTGAAGCAAGCTGTCTTCGACTGGAAGTTGAAAGACAAACATCGCCGGAACAGGTCGTTGAGTGGCTGGTTGACAATGGATTCGAGCGGGTTGAAAGGATTGACCTGCCGGGCCAGTTTGCACGCCGGGGGGGGATTGTTGATATTTATGCTCCGCTAATGAGCAAAGAAGCACTATCGGGCAAAGAACAAGATGACTCATCAGATGATGCAAATGCGGTCAGGATTGAATTCTTCGGCGATACTATCGAAAGTATCCGTGAAATCAATCTGGATACGCAGCGTTCAAGCCGGCAGATAAAAAGTATCAGGATAGTCTCGGCGGTATGCGGAACCGCAGAAGAACAGAGAGAGCTTTTTGTAAATATCCTACCGAAAAATACCATAATAATTCTTGAGGAACCGAGTGAGACCGAAGAAGTTGCGAATGTATTTTTAGAACGGCTCGAAGATGCGAGCCGGCTTTACAACTGGTCGGATATTTACAAGGCGGCGTCCAATTTTACACAGTTGAGAATCTGCCGATTTGCCACAGGCCAGTCGGGCGATTTCCTCAAAGTGGATATTAAAAGTGTGCAGCAGTTTCAGCACAAAGCGACTTCGGTTTGGGCCGGGCATAAGGCGGCGCTGGCCGAATTAGTGCAGGAGGCAAAACAAGGAAAAGAAGTGCTGCTTTACTGTGAGAGCTCGGCTGAGCTAAAGCGGGTGGGCGAGATTGTAACAGATATTAACAAAGAAATTCCGCCAAGATTTAAACTGCTGTCAGGATTTATTCATCAGGGCTTCGTCATAAATTCTTTGAAACGGATAGTGATAAGCCATCACGAACTGTTCGGGCAATATGCACTCAGGAGAAGGCGCAGGCCTGCGCGCCCAACGTCGCCGGTGGATACGCTCAGCGATTTGCAGGAAGGGGACTATGTCGTTCACGCTTCCTACGGTATCGGTAAGTTTTCAGGGGTGAAAACGATACGGGAAAAAGACGGCACGAATGAGTACCTTACAATTCAATATGCGGACAGCGTTAAAATCCAGGTTTCGGTCCGTAATATTGCGCTGGTGCAGAAATATATAGGTACAAGTCCGAAACGGCCTAAGCTGAGCAAGGTCGGTTCAAAAAGATGGCAAAAGCAAAAAGAAAAAGTTGCACGTTCGGTCCGGGACCTGGCCGTCGAATTGCTCGATGTTCAGGCGAAGCGTCAGGCGACGGGCGGGATTGCATTTGGGGAAGATTCAAACTGGCAGGTGGAATTTGAAGAGTCGTTCGCTTATCAGGAGACGCCGGACCAGACCACAGCCGTAGGGCAAATCAAAGCGGATATGCAGCAAGCCGTGGCGATGGACAGATTGCTGTGTGGTGATGTGGGCTATGGTAAGACGGAGCTTGCGATGCGTGTGGCGTTTAAGGTGGTCGAGAACGGAATGCAGGTTGCTATCTTAACGCCGACAACTGTTTTATGTGTACAGCACGGCAGAACTTTTACCGAGCGGTTTGCGGATTTTCCGGTTTGTATCGAAGTCTTAAATCGATTCAAGACGCCAAAGCAGGCAAGGGACATAATCGCACGGACAAAGACAGGCAGAGTTGATGTGCTGATAGGAACACATCGGCTCCTGAGCGGCGACGTCGGGTTTAAGGACCTGGGGCTTTTGATAATCGACGAGGAGCAGCGGTTCGGAGTCGAACATAAAGAGAGACTCAAAAGGCTGCGCGTAAACGTTGATGTTCTTACGATGACGGCTACGCCGATTCCGCGGACACTGCATATGTCGCTGCTGGGGCTGCGTGACATAAGCTCATTGGCAACTCCGCCGTTGGACAGGCGAAGTATAGTTACGACAGTTACCGCTTATAACAAAGAACTTATCAGAAAAGCAATCTACCGGGAATTGAATCGTCAGGGACAGGTGTTTTTCCTGCATAACAGGGTCAAGACGATTGAGAAAAAGGCATGGGAAATTCAGAAACTTATCGGGGATGCAAAGATAACAATCGCACACGGCCAGATGGCCAAGAGCGAGCTTGAGAAAGCGATGATAGAGTTCGTGACGGGCGAGACCGATGTGCTCGTGTGCACGACGATTATCGAGTCGGGGTTGGATATTCCAAATGCGAATACGATTTTTATAAATGATGCGGACAGGTTCGGCCTGGCGGAGCTGCATCAGCTTCGGGGAAGAGTTGGCAGATATAAACATCGGGCATATGCCTATATGCTGCTGCCGATGTCACGACCGATTACGCCGTTAGCGGCCAGGCGATTGAAAGCTATCGAAGAGTACTCGCATTTAGGGGCGGGCTTTAGAATCGCTTTGCGGGACCTGGAGATTCGCGGAGCAGGCAATATATTGGGGTCTGAGCAGTCCGGCCATATCCAAATAGTTGGATACCAGATGTATTGCGAGCTGTTGGCCGAGGCCGTAAGGAAATTAAAAGATGAGCCGGTCGAGCCAATACCGACGGCGGTTGTCGATTTGGGCTTTGCAACGTATATACCGAAAAACTACATTCCCATTAACAGGCACCGGATGGACGCCTATCGCAAAATTGCCGTTGCGAGAGGCAACGATGACCTGGAACAAATCAAGGGCGAATTAACGGATGTATATGGGCCAATGCCTGATGAGATAAAGCTGCTGCTGGATTTGGCTGAACTGCGAATAAAGGCAAGTAAGTGCGATATAAAAAGTATAGTTGTTTCGGGGGAAGATTTGATATTTTCGTTTTCCAAAGATGCAGAAGCACCGAGTAAATCCTTCTTTTCAAAGGTATCAGGAAAGGTTAGAATCTCCGATATGAGGACGGTATATTTGCGTTTGTCGAAAAATTATTTTGAGCCAAAGACTTTAATAAGCGTTCTGCGGAAGATTCTGGGAGAGGAAAAAATATGAGCGAAACAGAGGATAATATCCAGTACAAAAAACCGAGAACAAGTAAACCAGCTATAACATCGTTAGTATTTGGTGTTCTGAGCCTTTATACGTTGGTAATATCAGAGCCAGGAGGTTGGTGTGGTACAGGCCATCTAACATATATTTACAAGCTGTATGCTTTGAGGTTGTCGTCGGTAATTGGTCTTACTATGGGCCTACTTGCGATTGTAGGGATAAAAAAAAGCAGCGGAATACTGAAGGGACGGGGATTGGCAATTGCGGGGATAGTAACCGCGAGTGTTTCGCTAATATTAGGTCTGCTGAGATTAGCTCCTCAATCCTACTCACCGTCATGTGCCGTGAAATTAAGTAGTCTGGGAAAAGCGATGTTGATTTATACAGAGGATTTTAATGGCCAATATCCGATAGAAGATAACTGGTGCGATTTGCTAATTATATATGAGGAGGTAAGTCCGGAACAGCTCATGTGTAAAGACTCTGACGCAAAAATCGGGGAATCCAGTTACGCTCTTAATAAGAACGTCGCCAGCAAAAAACCTTTGGAGATTCATCCGGATACAGTTGTGCTGTTTGAAACAAATTATGGTAAAGGTTCATCAGACAGAAAAGGAACATTGGGTCAACGGCAGTGCTACAAGACACTAAGTTCATTCGGTGACAGTTGGGATTCTGGCTGGCTCAAGAAATATAAACGTTCAGAAAAAGTCTATGAGCTTCGGTGGAATCAGGTTGGTGGGTCGGAGATTTTGACTACCGATAACCATAAAGGTATAGGGTGCAATGTGTTGTTCAATGATGGGCATGTGGAATTTGTGAAGGCGGAGCGGATTGGTGAGTTGAAGTGGGACACAGAGGAAAAAGATAGCGAGTCTATAGAGTAGGAAATTAACGGTATTAAGTAAGAAGGAGATTTAAAATGAGTAAATGCAGAAAACAAACGTTGGTAGTAGTAGCGGCGGTGCTTTTTATGGCAGGTTTGGGCTTCTCGGCGTCCGAGAAGGTTGAGACGCTACGAATCGGTCAACAAGCGCCCGACTTAAATCTGCCTGGTGTGGATGGGCGAAGTTACAAACTGGCGGATTTTGCGGATGCGGATGTTCTTGTTGTTATTTTCACCTGCAACCACTGTCCGACCGCCCAGGCGTACGAAGAACGGATTATAAAGCTGGCAGCCGACTATAAGAACAAGGGCGTTGCGCTGGTGGCGATTTCGCCGAACGACCCAAGAGCGGTGCGTCTGGATGAATTGGGCTACTCGGATATGGGCGACTCGCTTGAGGATATGAAAATCCGCGCAAAGGACATGGGATATAATTTTCCGTATCTTTATGACGGGGACAACCAGAGAGTTTCACTCGCATACGGGCCTGATCGGACGCCGCATGTGTTTATCTTTGACAGGCAGCGCAAACTGCGCTATGTCGGTCGAATCGATGATTCAGAGAAGCCCAGACTTCTCAAATCCCGCGATGCGCGTAATGCAATTGAGGCATTATTAAAAGGAAAAAGAGTTCCCGTTGAAACAACCAAAACAATCGGCTGTTCAATAAAATGGTCCAGTAAACGAGACTTGGCCAAACAATCTTTTGAGCGCTGGGCAAAAGAAAGTGTTACTGTGGAAACGGCAAACGCAAGGAGCATAAAGGAGCTTATCAAAAATGATTCAGGGAAACTGCGATTAGTCAATGTCTGGGCGAGCTGGAGCGGGCCCAGCGTGAAACAATTGCAGGAATTTGTAACTATGAACCGGATGTACCGCAAGCGGGATTTTGAGCTGATTACCATCAGTGCCGATTCGCCCAAAAGAAGAAACAGAGTCCTTTCATCTTTGAAGAAACAGCAAGTGTCATGTAAAAATTATCTGTTTGATTCGGAAGATGAATATGAGCTTATGACGGCGGTGGATAAGGATTTGCTCGGTGGTATTCCATATACGATTTTGATTCAGCCGGGTGGGAAAGTCATTTACCGCAGAGTAGGATTAATAGAGCCGCTTGAGCTTAAGAAAGCTATCGTCGGATACGTGGGACGGCATTACAAATAGATGTAGAGATAGTAACATTGCATCGTCGAAGTCAGAAGAAAACATATAGGCAGGAGAAGAATTATGTGGGACAAAGTAAGTAAATATCTTTTTTTTGTCTTAGTTGGATTGTTATCAGCGAACTGTTCAGGACAAAACCGGAGCAAAGAAGGCAGGTCGCCTTTAGATGAGCTGCCGGCACATATAAAGCGGTTAACGTACTTTGGCCAAAGGGCGGACTTCTCGCACGATGGTAAACGTATTTTGTTTATCGAGAAGACCTTCGGTGACGTATATGAAGTAGAACTGAAGAAAAAGATTATCCGCGCAATGACACACCGCTATTATCACGAGGGCTACACACGTGCGCTGTATCTGGCCAATGGCGATATTCTGCTATCGGGGGCCCGGCAGTTCGACGCAACCAATCCGATGCCGAGCCGAAGTGAGAAGAATGCGGAACTGTGGGTACTGAAAAAAGACCTTTCAGCAGCGCCGGTACCGTTGGGTGAAAAGTGCTCCGAAGGCCCGGCGGTCTCGCGAAGGCACATGCGGATTGCCTGGACACAGGGCGGAGCATTCTATATGGCGAATATAGTTTATAAGAATGGAAAACCTGAACTGGCAAACAAGAAGAAGATTTTGGATAAGCGTGATTTAGACTTTGAGACCGGACTTGAGACGCAGAACCTTCGGCCGCCAAATGAGAAGGAGCTGATATTCAGCGCTTATGGTTACCAGGGCACAGATGTTATGGGGCTGGATATCGAGACGGGCAAGGTAGTGAACTACTCCAAGGCACCGAATCAATATGATGAGCCGGAAGGTATTTTTCCAGACGGCAGACATACGCTGGTCGAGTGCGATAAACACAACCGCAAGGGGACACAGTATATCGACCTTTATAAGCTGGCGCTGGACGGCTCTGGAAAAACGGAACGGATGACTTTCTTTTCCGATTATCCGGGCTACAAGGCCTCGAACCCGGTGGTAAGCGACGATGGTCGATATATTGCGTTCCAGGTTGCCAAGAGAGGCGATATGGCCGGCGTGGGAAGAGGTATCTTGATATTTGATTTAAATATGTACGAGAGAACAAAAAAAAACAGGGTGAACAGGCGATGAAATCACGTTAAGCCGATGCGGTTTAGATATTTTTCACTTGAGCTTATCAGCTAAAGCTGAGCCAAATTCCTTTGCAAGTTTGCTGGCTGTGTATTGTTCTTTATTATCATAGGATGCCGTCAGCAAAATCTGTCCATTTCTGTTTTTAGCCATGATAGAGACACTTTCGATAGCCTGGTTTGCAGCAGCGTACCTGTTAGAGCCGAATGTGTTGGCATCGGGTGCGGCCCTGACTGTCATAAAGGTTGCTCCGGTGATGATAATCGTAGCGGTATTGGGGTCACCCAGTTCAATCTTTCGTCTTATGAATTCCTTTTCGAGCACGTCTCTGAGGACTTTGCCTACATAGGGATTCTCGCTCTGAATCGGTGCGATATAGACACACTTGTCCGTAATTTCTTTCAAACGATTAGTGGTTACGATATCGGAATTACAACCCGCAGATGCACCTATCGCCAACAATCCAATAAGCCAATATAACCTTTTCATTTTTTGCTCCTAAGCTGTTTTCCTTCTATAATAATATTCGGCATATTCTTCTGATTGCTGGAGATATTTTTTGGTTTATGCCATCCCGCTGGGCGGATTGGCGTGGACTTTGCCATTGTCGAGTAAATGTCCCGCTCGGAAATGCAGGATTTCGTGCCCAGGCAAGTAAGAATATACCTGTGGGAGCGAAAAATAAGATTTGCAATTTTGTGAATTTGTCCTTAGATTAGCTTCGTAAATCAGGCATTGGTATTCCGGAGTGAGGAGATTGAAGATTTTCATTGTATCAGGGAACAGATTATGGCAGAGGTTAAGCCGAGCCGGGAAGAAGCCTTCTCGCTGCTGAAAGAATATAATAAAAATGAAGGATTGATTAAACATGCTCTGGCTGTCGAGGGGGTGATGCGCTACTTTGCCCGCAAACGCGGCGAGGATGAGGAAAAATGGGGCGTTATCGGTTTAGTTCATGACCTGGACTATGAGCAATTTCCCGAGCAGCACTGCCGAAAGACCGAGGAAATTCTCAGCACTCATAACTGGCCTGCTGAGTACATCCGGGCTGTGGTCTCGCACGGGTGGGATATATGCACCGATGTCGAACCTCAAAGCGAGCTGGAAAAGGTCCTTTATACCGTTGATGAGCTTGTCGGACTTGTAGTAGCTACGGCGCTTGTGCGCCCGAGTAAGAGTGTGCTTGATATGAAAGCCAAATCAGTTAAAAAGAAATGGAAAGATAAATCCTTCGCTGCGGGCGTAAATCGGGCCGTTATCCAAAAAGGCTCCGAGATGTTGGGCGCCGAATTAGGTGATATTATCGGTGACGTGATTATGGGGATGCGCGAAGTGGCTGACGAAATCGGGCTAAAAGGTAATTGTTAGTTTTGAATGTTTAGTTCTAAGTGGATAAGTGCGAGATTAAGGTATGCTAAAATGTGTTTTTTTATCAGTTTTAATGCTTTTGTTGATAGGCGGCTGTGGGAAGGGTAATAACCCGACCGGGGCTGAATTAGAGCGTCGTGCTCTTACACAGAAGATAAGACTTGTTGAAGCCTCGGGCGGATTTGTGCTGATGGTCGGCGGAGAGACTGTAACCAGCGATGAGATAATCGAATCGCCGGTGGAATTTGGCGGGACGTTTGTATTGCCTATAGAACACTTTAAGCCGATTGCGCAGGTAAGTGAGCTCGAGCAGTTCAAAAAAGGAGCCAGAGGTCCGCTTAAAGAAATTCTTACGGATAAAATCTCGAATATTTTGCTTTATCAGCAGGCCAAAAGACAAGCGGGAAAGAATATTGAGGAAGCTCTGGAAAAAAAGGTGGACAAGGCATCGAGAGAATTTGTTATGGGCTTTGGGGGTGACCAGATCAAGGCTGACGAGGAACTTGAGCAAAGGGGACTGGACTGGAAGAGCTTTAGGGAATATCGAAAAAGATTTATTCTCACTCAATGGTACTTATCATCGAAATTGTCTAATAAAAGACCTGTTACTTATCGTGAGATGATGGACTGCTACAACGAGATAAAGGACGAATATTTTGCCAGATCCGCGGTGATACAATTTCGTCTGATTGATATTCAGCCGGCCCTGATGGAAATGGCGGACCCTAATGAAGACCGCGATGAGCTTGCGAAAAAGTTTGCCTATGAATTGCTTGCGCGTTTACAATCAGGTGAAGATTTCGGCGAATTGGCCAAGCAATATTCGCACGGGCCTATGCAAGTGTTTGGCGGGTTGTGGCAGCCGATGCAGCCGGAGTCTTTAGCTTCGCCTTATGATATGCTCGTCGCTGAAGCAGAGAACATCGAAGCCGGCCAGATTGCAAGCTTAGTAATAACTCCGGAACACATTTTCATAATGAAGCTGGAAGAAAAACAAACAGCCGGTTACGAACCTTTTAAAAAGGTGCAAATGCAAGTACGAAACAAGATTATGGGCGACCGCTGGAACAAAGCTGTTGAAGGAGTTAATGCCGAACTTATGGAACAGGTGGAACTGAGCAAAACGGACGAATTTATAGATTTTTGCCTGGAGAAGATCTACAAAATGCGCGACCAGCCGGTAACAGTAAAAAGAGATATATACAGAACTACAGAGCCACAGAGACGCAGGGACACGAGGACATCGCTGCCAGGAAGCATGGGAATGCCAAGTAGTTTAAGAAGAAGGTAAAAGTAAAAATAGATAGGTACAAAAACACAATAAGCAAAACAAGCGTAGTATCATACACAGAAGCAGTTAGCTGCTACCTGATTTATGGGGCGCAAGTTTGGCGGGAATGACTTTAGAAAGCTGGATTAACGGATGGAGATTGTAGCACACGGAATAGACCTTGTAGATTGTTCGCGGATAGAAGCGATGATAGAGCGGCACGGCGAGCGTTTCATCCAAAGGATTTTCACTGCAACCGAGCAGGCCTATGCCGAGGCAAACAAAAATAAAGTGGAGAAATTAGCCGGTCGCTTCGCGGCAAAAGAAGCTATTCTTAAACTGATGGGGACAGGATGGCGGGGCAAAATCGCCTGGACGGATATAGAAATAATAAACAATAGTAGTGGTCAGCCGGAGGTTACTCTGGACGGCGAGGTCGAAAAAATTGCCGACAAACTTGGGATTAAACATATAAGCGTAAGCATTACACATACTGCAAATTTTGCCATTGCATCTGCGGTTGCGCTGACACAATCAAATGAAAACAAACGAGTTTGATTGCGTTGTTATAGGTGCTGGTCACGCAGGCGTCGAGGCTGCCCATGCTGCTGCGAAAATCGGTGCCAAAACCTGCCTTATAACCATCAGCAAAGACACAATAGCCAAGATGAGCTGCAACCCGGCTATCGGTGGTCTTGCAAAGGGACAGATTACGCGCGAGGTCGATGCGATGGGGGGATTGATGGGATTGGCGATAGACGCAGCGGGGATTCAGTTTCGCCTGCTGAATCGCTCGAAAGGCCCGGCTGTACAGGCCCCACGGGCCCAGGCAGACAAATACAAGTATAAAGATTATATCCGTATGCAGCTCGAACAGACTGCAAATTTGACTATCGTCGAAGCAACAGTTGCTCAGATTGTAACTGAAAAAAACAATGTGCGAGCGGTGCGCTGCCGGGATGGAAGGATATACAATGCTCCAACGGTAATTCTAACCACAGGGACATTTCTTCGCGGCTTAATTCATATCGGAACAGAACAGCTCAATGGGGGACGGCTTGGTGAGCCGGCTGCCAATGAACTTTCTGAAAGTCTCCAACAGATCGGCTTAGAACTTGGAAGACTAAAAACCGGCACACCAGCCAGATTAGATGCGGCAACAGCGGACCTGGACAAACTCGATGTCCAGCTTGGAGACGAAAGACCGGTGCCTTTTTCATTTATGACCGAGAGAATAACTCGGCCTCAGGTTCCCTGCTGGATAACCTATACAAATGAAAAAATACATAAGCTAATCCGAGACAATCTGCATCGCGCACCACTTTATTCCGGACAAATCACTTCCACAGGTCCCCGGTATTGCCCAAGTATTGAAACAAAAATCGTACGTTTTGCTGACAAGAAGCGGCATCAGGTTTTTCTGGAACCTGAAGACGAAAATAAAACGACTATCTACTGCAACGGCATAAGCACTTCTCTGCCGAAAGATGTACAGGAACAAATGCTCAAGCTGCTGAGCGGAACAGAAAATGCCCGGATTATCCACTACGGCTATGCGATTGAATACGATTATTGTCTGCCGATTCAGCTAAAGCCCAACCTGGAGACCAGAAAGGTGTCGGGACTATTTTTAGCAGGACAGATAAACGGGACCAGCGGGTATGAAGAAGCGGCGGGACAGGGCATCGTGGCTGGTATAAACGCGGCTGGGAAGTTACAGGGCAAAGAGCCGCTCATACTCGGCAGAGACCAGGCATATATCGGGGTGATGATAGATGATTTGCTCACCAAGGGACTTGATGAGCCGTATCGGATGTTCACGTCGCGAGCGGAGTATCGGCTGGCCTTACGTGCCGACAATGCGGACCGAAGATTGACGCCAGTCGGCAAATCAGCCGGACTCGTGGACGAAAAACGATGGGCCAAGTTTCAGAGGAAACTTGAGAACATCAATACGCTCACGAGCTATTTGACCAATAACCGTTCCGGAGGGATAAGTTTGTGGGGACAACTTCGCCAGCCAGGTAATACTCTTGCCGAAACGATAGCTGATAATCCTGACGTTAAAAATATGAACCTTGCTGAAGATGTGTATCAGGCCGTAATTATTGATGCCAAATATGAGGGTTATTTAGCTAAACAGGAGCGTCTTGTGACTGGCTTCAGGGCTTTGGAGAGTAAAAAGATTCCAGCGAACCTGGACTATAACAGCATCGCACATCTTCGGGCGGAGGCTAAAGAGAAGCTGTCGGTTTTTAGGCCGAGCACCTTCGGCCAGGCTTCTCGAATAAGCGGTATAACGCCGGCTGATATTACGGTGATTCAAATTCATCTGAAAAAAAACAATGACCGAGTTGTCTGACAACATTTACAACAGCCAGGCTGCACGCAATGAGCCTAAGTTTAAGCTCTGGCGTTCGGCGGGATTGCTGCTGACGTACAAATGCAACTGCGCCTGTGAGTTCTGTTATTACAACTGCGGCCCGGAAAAGAACGGGCTTATGTCCGTAGATACGGCTATAAGCGTATGGCAGTCATTGAAAATCCTCGCTGGTGATTCTGCCAAAGTCCACATCACCGGCGGCGAGCCATTTCTGTATTGGAACCGGTTACAAGAAATTTTGGAAGAGGCAGGGAATCAAAAACTCGGCAAAGTCGATTTGGTAGAAACAAACGGTTTCTGGGCAACCAACGAAAAAATCACGAGACAGCGACTGAAGAGGCTCGATGAGCTTGGAATGCATCGATTCAAAATCAGCACGGACCCATTTCATCAGGAGTACGTTGACATAGAGCCGATACGTCGTTTAGCCGAGACAGCAATCGAGATTTTGGGTCCTGAGCGCGTTCTGGTTCGCTGGCGAAAGTATTTAGATGACCCAATAAAAATGAAAAATCTATCGTCCGCCGAACGCAAGCAAAAGTATATCAGCGCTATGAATGATTATCCCTGTCGCTTTACCGGTCGTGCAGCCGGTAGATTGGCTGAACTGGTTGCGTCAAAACCGATAGATGCGTTTGCTTCGGTGAATTGTAAATCAGATTTGCTTGGTGCAAAAAGCGTACATATCGACCCGTTCGGCAATGTGTTCAGCGGTACGTGCAGCGGCATCATTATCGGGAATGTAAACCAAACCCGGCTTGAAGATATTTGGAAGCAGTTCAGCCCTGGGCAAAGTGAGCTTATCAATACGCTGTTTAATTACGGGCCTTATGGCCTGCTCGACAAAGCCGTAGAATCAGGTTACAAAAAAGCAAAAGTCTATGCAAGTAAATGCCATCTCTGCACAAGTATCCGGCAGTTTTTCTTCGATAACGGTCTTGAGAAGTCGATAATTGGTCCGGCAGAGTGCTATACTTAGAACCTATCCGAATAATCCTTCATCCCTTGTCATTCTGAGGCGAAGCCGAATCCCGGCGCGCCGGGATGGCCAACGAAGAATCCCGATACATCGGGATTCGGAGAGGCTCTTAATCCGCACAGAAGCGGATAATTTCGTTATGCGGAGGTCAAAGTAAGTTTGTTAGCCTCTTGACAGATAAGAGCAGAAATGAAAAAAAATTAAAATTTTTTAATTTTTATATTGACAGCTTGTACAAATGTACGATATTATGGTTGTACACTTGTAAAATACATTTGTAATAGGAGATTGCTATGACACAGAAGAAGTTACCTGCTGTAAGCCCATCGGAAACAGAAATCCTAAGATTAGTCTGGCAGCTTGACAAGGCAACTGTGCAGGATGTCTGCAATAAGCTGCCTGCAAAGAGGAAAATTGCTTACGCCACGGTCCAAACCCTGCTGCGCCGGCTCGAAAAGAAGGGATATATCAAACACCGCATCAGGGGCAAGGCCCATGTCTTTTTCGCCGCGGTCAAGAGCGAAAATGTTATAAAAAGGTCGGTCAATGACTTTCTCGACAGGCTCTTCGGCGGCGACCCTATTCCGCTTATGCAGTACTTGGCCGAGCACGGCAAGATCAACGCCGACGATATCGAAAAGTTGAAACGACTCACAGATAAAAAGTAACCAATATTTTTCTGCGGAGAGATAAAAATGGAAACTTACTTAACGCAAATCACAAATTATCTGCTGACGCAAAGCTGGCAGATAGCTGTCCTGGTAGTAGTAATAGCGGCAGTAAATTTGGCGCTGAAAAATAGAAGCGCACACGTTCGCTACCTGCTCTGGCTGATTGTCTTGGCTAAATGTCTTGTGCCACCTTTGTTTGCCATATATTTGCCAATTCTGCCGCAATATAAGACGCCAGAACCAACTTTAATTTCAAATGTTGAAATGCCTGCTGTCAATGTCAAAATGGCAGATACGGTTACGTCCGAACCTATCGCGTTATCTTCATTGCCAGTAACATCACCAACTATTATGGAGAGATTGGCAAGAGTAACTGCCAGGCAGTGGCTCGTCTTTGTCTGGATTGTGGGAGTGGCTGCATTCCTTCTCTTTGCCGTGATAAAGGCATTGCGGACCGATTTTTGGCTTTGGCGGCAGCGAAAGCTGCTTCCAGCCGAAGCGCAAACCGGGATTGAGAATTTATTCTCCGGCCTTGGCATTAAGACTTTGCCGAGGGTTTGGCTGGTCGAGGGCATAGGCCAGCCGTTCGTATGGGGTATGCTGCGTGGCAGTATCTATCTGCCGGCCAACTTTGCCAAAGTCAATAGCGCCGAGCATCGCAGAAGCGTCTTAGGTCACGAATTGGGCCACATTGTGCGTTTTGATGCTGCGGTTAATATTCTGCAAATAATCGCACAGGCCGTTTTCTGGTTTCATCCTATTGTTTGGTGGGCAAATAAGAAGATCCGGGCCGAGCGCGAGAAATGCTGCGATGAAATGGCCATTGCCCGCCTTGGCGCTAAAGCCAAAGATTACAGCAGCGCAATTGTGAACATATTGATATCTGAGCACGAATCGACCCGGCCGGTTCCATCGTTGGCTATAGCCGGGCCTGTAAAAAATATTGAAGAAAGGATAAAGACTATGATGAGACCAGGAAAAAAATTCTATAGGCGCCCAAGCTTAATAGCCGCGACAATCATATTGCTATTAGCAGTATTGACCGTTCCAACTGCGCTTGTGCTGACCGCCCGGGCGGAAGAGAAAATATCCACACAGAAGGAA
>SDBS01002024.1_pt1 | contig 20395 bp, 21 predicted proteins | sample 2277091 | NCBI WGS metagenome assembly SDBS01 (sample SAMN10404972, study PRJNA504765) | marine sediment metagenome | isolation source: marine sediment core GS10_PC15, 163 cmbsf | place: Arctic Ocean: Southern Knipovich Ridge | collected 2010 | reverse complement strand
TATCTCTGAGTAAAAATAATAGAAGATACTGGGCCAGAATTTTTTTACCTAGAACCCTTACAACTATCCAACAATTTTTACCTACTCAAACAATTCTTCCGACACCAACATTTTTACCTACACCTATATTTTCACCTATACCAATAATACACCCAACTCGAACATTTTTACCTGCTAAACCATTTTTACCTCCACCAATGTCCCCTGGATCTCCCCCACCTCCTAATACGGTGGACATTATATTTCATCACGAAGACCAGAAGACAGAAACCCATGTTTTATTGTCACCTAAGACCAAAATTCAACCACCAAAGCTTATTTTCCCTGTTATACCTCAGATTGTACCTCAACCTGTATCTCAACCTCCTCCGATTTACACTTACACTCATACACATCAAACAACCTCTCCTTATTCTCCAGGTATTGCTGGTGCGAAGTCTCCTGTAGTGGCAACTCACACTCACACTCACATTCACCAAGTTGCAACATCACCTACAGAACTTTCCTCACCAAGTCCTCCAGAACCAGAACCTACTAAAACACCTCCTGAGTGTGGTATTTGTTACGATGACGAACTAGAAGGCTATGAAGTCGTGAATTGTTGCGGTAAAATAATATGTAAGACTTGTATTGGAAGATTAAGAACAAATATATGCCCTTATTGTAGAGTTTCTTTAGCTGACTATCAAGGTTCTGCATCCCGTACTTCGCTCCTGATTGAATAGCAGAATATATCTGTAGAATCTTGCCATCCTTTATTAGGCTTTTTACAGCTTGAGTACAGATTAGTATTTCAAATGCAGCGATATATTTTGAATGATCTACAGATGGCATCAGTGCCTGTGCAATAACTGCTTGAAGAATGTTCGAGAGTTCAAGCCTTATCTCCGCTTGTTCTTCTTGAGGAAAAACATTTAATATTCTGTTAATGGTCTGTGCTGCATCCGCAGTGTGGAGTGTTCCAAGAACAAGATGCCCCATTTCAGCTGTTCTGATGGCAAGAGAAATAGTCTCATAATCACGCATTTCTCCTATCATTATTACATCCGGGCTCTGTCTCATTGCATGTCTTAAACCCAACGCAAATGATTTTGTGTCTGTTCCTACTTCTCTCTGTTCTATTGTGCTTAGTTTATCCTTAAATGAAAACTCAAGAGGGTCCTCAATTGTTATAATGTGTGCAGCTTTTTGCTGATTGATATGTTCGATCATTGCTGCGAGAGTGGTTGACTTTCCACTTCCTGTTGGACCTGTTATGACAACAAGACCCCTTGGTAGGAGTGAAAATTCTTTGAGTATTTGTGGGAGTTTCCATTCATCAATAGTCTTTATGCGAAGAGGAATAACCCTCAATGAAGCACCGATATGCCCTTTTTGCTTGTATACGTTGACCCTGAACCTTGCAACACCAGAAATACCATAGGCGAAATCGAGCTCAAATAAACCCTCAAATTTCTTCTTGTATTCATCTCCCATAATACTGTAAAGGAGTTTTTTTGCGTATTCATCGGTGATAACGGGGAATTCTGATCTTATCAGTTGTCCGTAGATTCTGTAGATGGGTGGCTCCCCGACTTTAATATGAAGGTCACTTGCCTCTCTTAATACAAGTTCTTCAAGAAGAACATCGATCTCCGGAAATGTACTCTTATCAACTTCCATATTCTATCTCCGAGGTCATCTTATCATATTTTCAAAATGTTTGCAAGTTCTTTCTTTTTTAGCCAGAAAAAATATGAATTTAGCAGTTTTGCAGACCTTTGTCAAGGAAAAGTTACATTTATGGACTAAAGACAGCACAAAAAATGGACTGAGTTTTGCTATTAAGAACTGCTTACCTTGTTTAACCAAAGACATGTTTTAACATAAAAATAAACAAAGAAATTTATTTGACATCACTACTGTAGTGTGTTATATTCCAACGTAAATTTAGTGAATGTAATCTCAATGGAGGTAAGTAATGCCTATTAGAACGCTTGATGAGATGCTTGCAACTGTAAGGAGTTCAAAAAATAGAAGGGTTGTGGTTGCATGTGGTCACGATCCCCATACGATAGAGGCGTCTCACAGAGCAGTAAAAGAGAATGTTGTCGATATTACTCTCATTGGAGATAAGGTGAAGATGGGGAAGATTGCAGAAGATGTTGGAATTGATCTGGGTCTTTTTGACATAATTGATGAAAGGGATGAATGGAATGCAGGTAAAAAAGCAGTTATGATGGTAAGAAGCAAAGAAGCAGACATTCTAATGAAAGGGCTGATAAGTACATCCTACTATATGAAACTTATTCTTGATAGGGAAGAAGGTTTAGTACCTAAGGGAAAAATATTGAGCCACATTGCGGTACTTGAGTCGCCTAATTATCACAAATTACTCTTTGCTGCTGATGTTGCTGTGATTCCACTTCCAGACCTTTCCCAGAAGGTTCAGATACTTAATTACTGCATTGAAATAGCGCACATGTTTGATATTGAGAAGCCAAAAGCAGCCATTATTGCAGCAACTGAAAAGGTTTCACCAAAGATGATTGCAACAGTTGATGCTGCAGTAATCACACAGATGGCGAGGAGGGGTCAGATAAGAGGCGCTGTAGTTGATGGACCTCTTGCACTTGATGTAGCGGTATCAAAGGAGTGTTGTGATATAAAAGGTCTTGTAAGTCCTGTAGGTGGGAATGCAGATATATTTCTTTTTTCCAACATAGAGGCAGGGAATTCATTCTATAAATCCATTACACAACTGGGAGGAGGAAAGCTTGCTGCGCTGGTCACTGGAACATCTGCCCCCTGTATTCTTACTTCTCGTGCAGATTCCGAAGATTCCAAATTTCTTTCCATTGCATTGGCTGCAAAAACAGTAAAGGAGTAACATTGAAAGGTACAAAGGTAATAGGGACAGGTTCTTACCTTCCGGAAAAGATTTTAACAAATGCAGATCTGGAAAAGATAGTTGACACATCTGATGAATGGATAAAAACAAGAACTGGAATAAAGGAGAGACATATAGTTGCTGATAACGAGGCAGCTTCTGATCTTGTAGTGAATGCAGCAAGAAAAGCGATGGAGATGGCATCCATCGATGCCAAAGAAATTGATACCATTGTTGTGGGGACAATTTCACCAGATACACCGTTCCCATCAACAGGGTGTTGGGTAGGGACAGCTCTTGGAATTGAGGGTGTACCTGCTTTTGATGTGAGTGCTGCCTGTTCAGGTTTTCTTTATGCTCTTATTGTTGCTGATAGCCTGATAAAAGCTGGAACTGCGAAGAGGGTCCTTGTGGGTGGTGTTGAGGTATTAACAAGAATTACTAACTGGAACGATCGAACAACTTGTGTGCTTTTTGGAGATGGTGCTGGAGTTGTTATTCTGGAGGAAAGTGATGATGACTCTGGGATCCTTTCATCCTACTGGGGGGCTGATGGTTCTCTTGGAGACCTTCTGATTCAACAGGCTGGTGGCTCACGTATGCCAGCTAGCCACGAGACGGTTGATAAAAACCTGCATACGATTTATATGAAAGGAAACGAGGTTTTTAAACATGCCGTGAGAATGATGGCGCTTGCTGCGGAAAAAGCACTTGAGAGAGCAAATGTTAAACCCGATGAGATTTCTTTGTTTATACCTCATCAGGCAAATATCAGGATTATTGAAGCAACGATAAAGAGATTCGGTATTCCACGTGAGAAAACAATGATAACAATAGACAAGATTGGAAACATTTCCTCTGCCACAATACCCATTTCATTTGATTTGGCTGTAAGAGAAGGTAGAGTAAAAAAAGGTGATTTGGTACTTCTTGATGCTTTCGGTGGAGGTTTCACCTGGGGTGCAGCGCTTATCAGATGGTGAAAAGGGAAGAGGGACAAGGGAATGGGGAAAAGAGATGAGGGAAGAGGGAAGAAGGGTTACTATGTAACGGTAGGGTTCATCTGTGATGAACGGAGATTGGTGCTTTCAGCACGGTTTGAGTCCCTGCGGGACGGTAAAGAAATGAAACGGAGTGACGGTGCGTCGGAGATTAAACGCTGACGCTGTAAGTGGGCGTAGGCTTTAGCCTGCGAAAGGAATTATGAGATTGCTTCATAAGTTAAAATGTTCGCATTCTCGCAATGACAGGATTTGTCGCACTAACTAATAAGCAATAACAAGTAGTAAATAACAAGATCAGGAGGGACAATTTATGATTGAAATCAGGGTGCATGGAAGGGGAGGTCAGGGTGCAGTGGTTGCTTCTAAGGCGCTTGCAATTGCAGTTGCAAATGAAGGGAAATATGTTCAATCCTTTCCGGAATTCGGGGTTGAAAGAAGAGGGGCACCGGTTTATGCTTTTACGAGAATAGACGATAAGGAGATATATGTTCGCTCGAAGATATATAACCCTGACCATGTGGTTGTGCTTGACCCAACACTGATAGATGCAATAGATGTTACAGAGGGTTTACACAAAAATGGATGGATACTAATAAATTCAACAAAAAAACCAGAGAATTTTCCTCAATTGTGTAAAAATTACAGGGTTGCTACAGTTGATGCTTACAATATTGCCCTGAAATACAAATTGGGATCTAAAGCCTCACCGATTGTTAATACAGCAATTATTGGGGCATTTTCAAGAGTAACTGGAGTAGTTAGCCTGAAAGCGCTTATTAATGGAATAAAGGAAATTGTTCCTATAAAGCCTGAAGAGAATGCTGAAGCAGCAGAGGAAGCATATAATTCTGTAAATTTCGAGGAGGAATAGATGTCCAAAGGAAAGATAGTGTATAAGCGAGCAAAGGACATCCCATTAAATGCAATGTCAGTTGATACGATGTTATTTAACAAAACAGGTGCTTGGCGCAATGTTAGACCGGTTATTGATTATGAAGAGTGTATATGCTGTATGATATGCTGGAAATTCTGTCCTGATATTTCAATCTATATTGAAGACGACAAACCAGTAATAAACTATGACTACTGTAAGGGCTGCAGTCTCTGTGTAGAAGAATGTCCAAAAAAATGTATTTCAGTCGAAGAGGAGGGCAGATGAAGCAGGTTATGATGGGAAATCATGCCCTTTCTTTTGGTGCAATGATATCCAGGGTACAGGTCATTGCCGCGTATCCAATAACTCCCCAAACACAGGTTGTTGAACTGCTGTCAGAGTTGTGTGCAGATAAAAGACTTGATGCAGAGTTTATTAAAGTTGAGTCAGAGCATTCTGCCATGGCAGCATGCTGCGGAGCTTCAGCTGTTGGAGCAAGAACATTTACCGCTACAAGTGCTCAGGGGCTTGCACTCATGCATGAGATGATACACTGGGCAGTTGGAGCACGTTTGCCTGTTGTTTTGGGTAACATCAACAGGGCTATGGGTCCACCGTGGACCATCTGGACTGACCAGAACGACAGCTTATCGCAAAGGGATACAGGATGTCTTCAGTTTTATGCACGGAGCAATCAAGAGGTTATTGATACTGTGGTTCAGGCTTTCAAGGTTTCTGAGCAGGTGCTGCTTCCGAGTATGATAATTCTTGATGCCTTTGTTCTGTCACATACGTCTGAGATTGTTGATGTACCTGACCAGAAACTTGTTGATAAATACTTACCTCCGTTCAATCCTAAGTATAGACTTGACCCGGAAGAACCTCATACATTTGGGGGACTGACAGGACCGGATGGGTATTATGAATTGAGATACAAAATAGAGGAAGCAATGCAGGAGTCAAAGCGATTGATTAATGAGACAGGTAAGGAGTTTGGAGAATTATTTGGCAGGGAATATGGACTTTTGGAAAAATACAGATTGGATGATGCAGAAATAGTTCTTATTGCCTCTTCTACAATAGCAAGCACAGCACGGGTTGCAATTGATGAATTGCGTGAAGAAGGCAAAAAAGTTGGACTTCTCAGGGTAAGGGTTTTTAGACCATTTCCGTCAGAAGAAATCCGTGAGTTACTGGCTAACAGAAAAAAGGTTGCGGTAATAGACAGGAACATTTCTTTTGGTCATGGAGGCATATTTGCACAGGAGACAAAATCAGCACTTTACAACTGTAAGGATAAACCTCCTATCTGGGGATACATCACTGGTATAGGGGGAAGGGACGTTACGGTTGGACATATAAAGGACATTGTGAATGACACTATCAAGAGTGATAAACCTGAGCAGGATATCTTATGGAAAGGGGTAAAACTATGAAACTTTCTATACCGAAAGAGGAATTTGTTCTGCCAGGTCATTTAGCCTGTCAGGGATGTGCAGCAACACTATGTATGAGATACGCATTGAAGGCACTGGGACAAAATACGATTCTTGATATTCCAGCTTGTTGCTGGTCAGTTATTGATGGACCTTTTCCCCATACATCAGTGAAGGTTCCTCTTTTTCATACTGCATTTGAGACTGCAGCCTGTGTCGCTTCAGGTATCCGTGCAGGTCTTGATGCTCTCGGAAAGAAGGAAACCAATGTAGTTGCGTGGGCAGGGGATGGAGGGACATTCGATATTGGTATTCAGGCACTTTCAGGTGCTGCTGAGAGGAATGATAATATCATCTACATTTGTTATGACAATGAAGCGTACATGAATACAGGGATTCAGAGGAGTTCAGCAACACCGTACGGTGCGTGGACAACAACGACACCGGTAAAGCATTTTAAGAAGATGCCAAAGAAGGATCTTGTGAGAATAATGGCAGCGCACAGGATCCCATATACTGCAACAGCATGCGTTGCTTATCCTGAAGACTTCATAAAGAAGGTCAAAAAAGCAATGGAGATTCACGGAACAACATTTCTTCATATCATGAGCCCGTGTCCACCAGGATGGAAATCACTTCCAGAGGAGAGCATAAAACTTGCACGTTTAGCGGTTACAACTTGCTATTTTCCTCTTTATGAGATAGAGAATGGAAAGAAATATACGATTAGTAAGGTAATTAAGAATCCCAAACCTGTTAAAGAATTTCTTGAACGTCAAGGACGATTTAGACACCTTACGGAGGAATTGATTGAAAGAATTCAGAAGAATGTTATTAACTCATACAATGAACTTCTAAAGAGAGCGGGTTTAGATTTGGAAGTTCATGTTAAAGAATAAAGAAATAAGTAGGTTTTAACATAGTTAAATTATTAACCGAAAATGAATTCAGATAAAATAAAATTGCTAAGACGTTGAATTATTTAGTTATTTACTGAAAAGATTGTCATTGCGAGCCCTATACCGTACGGTATAGGGTGTGGCAATCTCATAAGATTGCTTCGGTAGAAACAAAATATAAAAGAAACTTGCAGTGAGATTATAGTAACTGTTTATCTGTGGATTCTGAAAATAACTCCTTATATCGGATTAAATATTGAATATAGAAAGATATCTGTCTTCTGTTATTAAACCTGGAAGATACATTGGTAGAGAATTAAATGCTGTTGTAAAGGACCACAAGAGTGTTGACGTAAAGATTGCTCTTTGTTATCCTGATCTATACGAGATAGCTATGAGCAATTATGGAATAAGCATAATTTACAACTTGATAAATAGCAGGAAAGACGCTCTCTGTGAGAGGGTATTTGCCGTATGGTCTGATTTTGAGAAACTTTTAAGACAGGATAGAATACCCATATTTACTCTCGAGACCAGAACAGAACTTTCTCAATTTGACATTATTGGTTTTAGTATTGAATATGAGTTTACATACACCAATATGATAAATATCCTTGACCTTGCCGGTATTCCTATATATTCAAAAATGAGAGATGAAAAGGACCCGATTATTATTGCAGGCGGAACTGCTATGTATAATCCTGAACCTGTTGCAGACTTCCTTGATGGTGTTGTGATTGGCGATGGCGAGGAGATTATGGGAGAGATCATAGATGTCTTAAAAGCACTTAAGGCTAAAAAAGCAAAGCGGAAGGAAATTCTTGAAGCCCTCAGATCCATTCCAGGTTTATATGTGCCTTCCCTTTACTCCCCTGATGAGATTGTTAAGAAGAGATACATAAAGGAGCTCAAGAAGGAGAATTATCCTTCGTCTCCTGTAGTTCCATTTGTTCCAATAACACACGACAGATTAACAGTTGAGATAATGAGGGGTTGTACACAGGGTTGCCGATTCTGCCAGGCAGGTTTTGTGTCAAGACCCTTACGGGAGGCCCCTGTTGATGATGTGGTTAGTGTTGCTTCTGAAGGGATAAAAAATACAGGCTGGGATGAAATTTCACTGCTTTCACTCTCGGCTTCAGAACATACAAGAATACACAGAATTATCAATGCATTAAAATCCCGTCTTGTTAATACTTCCATCTCATTTCCTTCATTGAGAGGTGATGCAATAACACAGGAGTTTGTAGGTGTTTTGAAGGATGTAAAAAAGGGTTCTCTTACGCTTGCACCAGAAGCAGGAACCGAAAGACTGAGAAAGGTTATCAATAAGAATATAACAGATGATTCCATTCTAAAGTCCTGTGAGGTTGCAATAAGGAATGGTTGGAAAAAACTGAAATTATATTTTATGATAGGTTTACCAACTGAGACATCAATGGATATAGAAGGTATTGTTGACCTTACAAGAAGGATAAAGAGGATTATGGGAAGAGGAGCTCTTAAGATCAGTATTTCTCCGTTTGTTCCCAAACCTCATACTCCTTTTCAATGGCTGGCTCAGGATTCTATGGAGCTTATTAGAGAGAAGGAAAATCTTATAATTCGTGAATTAAGTAAGGAAAGGATTCAGTTGAGTTGGAGAAAACCGGAAGTCTCCTTTCTTGAGACAGTTTTTTCAAGAGGTACAAGAGAGCTTTCTAAGGTAATTGAGATGGGGTGGAAGATGGGTTCACGATTCGAGGAATGGAGTGAGGAGTTTAATTTTGATATATGGAGAAGAGCTTTTGATGATTCAGGAATAGACCCTTATCGATTTACCACTTCGCTAAAGGGTGATAAACTTCCCTGGTCATTTGTAGATACTGGTGTTAGGAACGAATATCTTGAAATGGAAGCAAGAAAGGCAGCTGCAGGTGAACCGACACTGGATTGCAGAAAAATTTCCTGTGGCAATTGTGGGGTTTGTGATCAGGATGAGATAATTAGGAGGGGTAGCATTGTCCAGAAAGAAACTGAAGAATATTCCACACAATTTGGCAGAAGGAAGAAAAAGAGCGTCACTTTTTCACCTCTTTCGAAAAAAAGGATAAGGGTAAGATTTTCCAAAGCAAAACCGCTTATTTATATTTCACATCTTGATACAATCAGGCTTATTTCGAGAGCAGTAAGAAGGGCGAACATCAATGTTGCTTACACGAAGGGTTTCAGGAAACGACCAAGGATCTCATTTGGTCCCCCTCTTCCACTGGGTGTTTTTGGAGCAAAGGAGTATTTTGACCTATTCTTCGAGCAACCATTCTCAGGGGAGATAAACTCAATGTTTAACAAGGTGCTGCCAGAGGGATTGAAGGTTTTAGATGCAAAGCCAGTATTTATAAAATCACCATCTATTTCCAAGATTGTTTCACTCCTGCATTATAGGATTGAACCGATTAACATATCGCAAGAGAAGATGAATGAGTTCATAGAGGGTGAGGACATTATTGTTAAGCGAAAGAAGGAGGATAAAGAAGTTGAAATCAATATTAGACCCTTTATTCATTCCTTGAAGAAAGATAACGATACTGTTGATATTCGAATCAGATGCCTTCCAGAAGGCAGTGTAAGAATAGATGAAATACTCTCTTTCTTTGAAGTAGATAGACTCGGTGATATGAATATTGAAAGAATAGGAATGTTTGCTGAGAAGGATGGTGAACTAATTGATCCCTTTAATTATTAGTGTACTTGGGAAATTTAAATTTCGGACTATCTGCATAATACCGAAAGATTAGAGGTGTAAAGATGGGTGAAAACAGGATTATTTTAAGTACTACTGTATCTGAAATACGCGTCGCGCTTGTTGAGAATGGTGAGTTGTGCGAGTTCTTTGTGGAAAGAGCAGATATAGAGAGAATGGTTGGAGATATTTATAAAGGAAGGGTAATATCCGTCCATTCTGGGTTGAAAGCAGCATTTGTTGATATTGGCGCTGAAAAAGCTGCATTTCTACCACTTTCGAGTGTTCAGGAAGATGATTTTGATATTGAGGAAGAATTTCCTTCAGTTTCTGAGAGAGTTTCTGTAGAGCCAGGTAATGAGGTTTTTGTCCAGGTAATAAAAGATCCACTTGGGAGGAAAGGAGCAAGAGTAAGTACAAATATTTCTCTACCAGGAAAGTTTCTGGTTCTTACCCCTATGAGCAATAAGATTGCCATCTCGAGAAAGATAATCGACAGAAAGGAAAGGGAAAGATTAAGAAGCATTACGAGAAAAAATAAGCCAAAGGATAAAGGATTTATTATACGAACTGCTGCAGAAGGAAAGGGAACGGAAGATTTCAGAACAGATATAAAAAATCTTTTAAGATTGTGGTCAAGAATTGAAAAGAGGGCATTAGAGAAAATGAAGAAAAATGTTCCTGCTCTTATTCACAAGGATGTAGATCTTGTTATAAGATTGATGAGGGATCTCTTCATAGAAAAGATAGATGAGGTTATTGTTGATTCTAAACCTGCATACAAGAAAGTTCTTGATTATGTTAGTCTTATAACTCCTCGGATGGCAGACAAGGTAAAGTTATATAAAGGGAAAAGCCCTATTTTTAAGGTTCATAATATTCAGGACGATATTAATAGGATGTTGAACAGACGGGTGAAACTGAAGAGTGGTGGTTACATTGTAGTTGAGCCAACTGAGGCACTTACTACGATAGATGTAAATAGCGGCAAATCCCCAGCTGACACACTACCGGAAGAACTTTCTCTTACAACAAATCTTGAGGCTGCAGAAATGATTGCGAAGCAGTTGCGTCTTAGAGACATCGGAGGAATTATTGTTGTGGATTTTATTGATATGGAGAAGGAGATGAGTAGAGAGAAAGTTGTTTCAAAGTTTAAGAATGCAATGAGGAATGACAGAGCAAGGTATAAAGCTCTTGGAATAAGTAGCTTGGGTCTAATGGAGATGACAAGAAAAAGAGTAAGTCCGGGCATCTCTCAGACCTTTTTTGACATTTGCCCTGTTTGTGAAGGAAAAGGTAAGGTTCTGTCCCGAACGCACCTTTCACTGAATATTATAAGAGGGCTTGAGTCAAAGGGAAAGAACCTCGAAGGTACCAGCTTAGTAATCAGTGGACACCCTGACTTCATTGATTACTTCAGCAAAGAGTTCTCAGATATACTGGCTCGCTTTTCAAAGAAGTTCAGAATTTCTATACATCTAAGGAAGGATGATTGTATAGCTATTGATATGTTGACAATATTTGATAAAAGGAAACTTAAGGATATTACCAATACTATTTTAGGACAACAATAAAAATTTAGGATAACAATCAGAAGTCCGAAATTAGGAAAATGGAAAGCGTTCTTAGTAGACGAAAATGCGAAAATGGAAACTTTCAGATTCCGAAATTAAGAAAATAGGAAGATACGAAAATAACACATCCATATAGAAAATGTAGGAGCGGTTTCCCAACCGCGATGATCTGCCTACGACAAGGTCCATTCTACGTAGCAATGCTACTGCGAAGGATGAACTTCGGAGGACAACAACCCACCGAAGTTCCTGTCCTCCGTAGCCATAGCGTAGGAGGATTAACGCAGGAGGGCCATCTTGGCTCTATGAAGAAAGATTGTGAATAGGGGATTGAAGATGGAAGTCAGATAACAGAAGACAGATGACAGATGAAAACAGAAACTGCGAAAATCAGAATAGAAGATAAAAGAATCAATTTCGCAATTTCTAATTTCTTAATTTCGGGTGTATATGTTTCTCAATTTCTCAATTTCGAAGTTTTTAATTTCTCTTTGGCTTCTTACAAAATCAAAGCAAGTAACAGTGGAGTATCGAGAAAAAGATAATACACCTAATCTTCTTGTAAGTGTTAACTCTACTATTTGCAAAAAAATCTATAACCAAGAATTAGAACCACTTGCTTTAGCAAATATGATAAAGATGGTCGATTTGAAAACAAATAAAATGGTTCCTACAATGGGAAACAATAAATAGCAAAGGATTTTCATGTATTTTAAAATGGAGCAACAGCAGCTAACACAGCATATACGCTATGGGCTAACGCCCTTGCCCTTCTGGTCATTGCTCCCGATGGTCGCAACTTCTTTTATCCGCAGAACATTATCGGAAATGATTCTTCATTTATTATCATTACCCAGTACATATGGAAAAATATGATTCAATAGGAAAAGAATATTTACATACAAGATTTCCTGATCCAAGAATTACAGAAAAAATAATCAAGAATTTAAATCTTGATACATCTTCTGTGATTGCAGATATAGGAGCAGGTACAGGTAATTACACCTTTGAACTTGCAAAACAAGGATTCAAGATGATTGCCATAGAACCATCAAAAGTTATGCAATCACAAGCAAAACATCATCCAAGAATAGAATGGATATATGGAACGGCAGAAAAAATACCGCTGGAGGATTTCTCAGTTGATGGAGTAATTTGTGTATTGGCTACTCATCACTTTACAGATTTTAAAAAAGGAATATCTGAAATGCTGAGAATCGCAAAACAAAATGCCCCAATTATAATTTTCACAGCAGATCCTAGGTTATTGCCAGAAAATTTTTGGATGAATCAATATTTTTCTTTTGTTTTTAAAGAAGGTTATAAAATACACCCTCCAATGGCAGAATTTAGAGATACTTTGCAAGAAATTTCAAAAGATAATGTTGAAATGATATCGTTTAAATTACCGTATGATATTAGAGATGGATTCCTTTGTTCTGCATGGAAAAAGCCTGAAAAATATTTAAATCCAACATTTAGAGCTAGTATTTCATCATTTGCTAATACAAAACAACAAAGTAAACTTGAAATTGCTATAAAATCCCTAAAGCAAGATATAGACAATAATTCTTGGAAAAAAAAATATGGAGAGATTTTGGATCAGGAAGAATATGAATGTGGATATTTTTTTCTCATTACAAAAAAACAAATTACATAAACTGAAGCCTGACCGCCGTGTTTTCCGCAACTCGTAACTCGCAACCCGCAACACATAATGTTTCTGGCAACAGACAATTCTAATAGATATCTATCAGGTAACGATTATCATTTACTACTGAATTCTTTTGTAGCTCCTGAAACCAGTTTTGAAGAACAGACTCACGTTTTTTAAAGAGGATATTAACAAATAGTGAACTCGTTAACTTCTCGAAATCTTCCTTGTTGACTTCCTTTCTCTCCAGTAGGTTAATAATAAATGTTCCCTTATCTGTAGATGTAAGCCCAACGTCTCCTTTATTCATTGTAAATGCAAGACCATAGAATTCTGAAGAATAAGGAACCTCAGGAACAAACTCCCTCATAGAAAAGAATTTTGTGGTTTTTGGTTTCTTTGAGAAAATCGATGCAACTTGGTTAAAACTCTTTCCTCTCTTAATTTCATCAAAGCATCTTTTGGCATCTTTTTTTGCTAAACCGAGTGCTGTCTCTATTCTCAGTGTTTCTTCAATTTCTTCTCTGATTTCCTCAAGAAGGCTTGCCCTGGGTTCAATATAGTCCCCAACAAGAAAAACATAGAAATTCCCATCAAATCCAACAAAAGGTCCAATAACATCGTCCTTTTTTCTTTTCTTTCTAAAGAGGAAGTTGTTTATACCAATAATTCTCCCAATTTCAGGGACTAAGTCACCAACATCCTTAAATAGAACACATTCCTTTATCTCCAGAGCAAGTAGCTTGGAAGTTTCATCAAACCCGACTTCATTCACCTGTGTTTTAAAACTATTGAGCTTCTCCCTTATTCTGGAAATTGTATCGTAACCTGTTGTGATTTTTATCAGTATATGACTTAAACTTCTTTCATTTCGTCTAATATCCGTAACCTTTAGAATATGCCAGCCAAAGGAGGTTTGGAATGGTTTAGAAACTTGGCCTTGTTTTAGTGAGAAAGCAATGTCATCCATCTCGTGTTCAAGCTCTCCTCTTTTTACATACCCCAGATCTCCGCCCGCCTTGTTTGTATTGCCATCCTGTGAGTATGTCATTGCAAGTGTATCGAAATTCATCCCTCCTATATAAAGGTTATATATGTCATCAATTTCTCTCTTTGAATCCATTTCATCTGTAAGCGAGGGTTTTACTTCGAATGAGACACCTTTTATTTTTATTCCTTCTTCTACTTGATGTTCTGATTTATGAACCTCATAATAATCTTTAATCTCTCCTTCTGAAGGGGAAACCATATCAAGATAATTTTCTAATCTAAAAGCGATATACTTAACCTTTACTTTTAAGCTCTCTTCCTGATAAAACTTTAACACTTCTGGTTGTGTAACTTTTATCCCGGAAGAGTACATCGACTGAAGTTTATTTATTGGGTAAGTTTCCCTTATGTTTTCTTCCTGTTCGTACAACCAGTATCTATTTGCAGGGTTGAGGAGAAGGGCAAGATACTTTTGGAAGTCAAATTCACCAAAGGTATACATTGAGCTATCTTCTAATACTTCTTTTGGTGGTGCGTTCTTTATGATTACGCTCACCTCATTATCTGTTATATAGATGTCGTTTTTCTTTAGCTCATTCAAAAGAATGGCTTTTTGAACAAGTTCTTCAAATGCATTTTCATCTATAATTCTTTCCATTAACGGATCGAGATATGTTAGGTTCTGGGTATCTCTAAGGTTGTTTATTATCTCACTTCTTTTTTCTATGTATGCACGGGTTCCTATAGGTATACCATTTACTTTTGCAATAGTAGTTATATTCCTTCCGCCTTTTCCTTTTCCTGTAACATTCATCCCCCACTGAAGAAAGATGAAAAGAATAAATGCAATAATAACCAGCCAGAGAAAAAGTGTCATTCTTTTTCTTAATTCTTTCATCATAAGACATCAACCTCCTTAAATTTGGAGCATACTAACACAGGGGTAAAGGTTTTGCAAGAACTTTTTTAATGCAGAAAACATTCAACAGAAATCAGAGAATTGCAAGGCAGATGATAAAGATTTTTCTTGCCTTAAAAAGAATTATATGGTATATATTTTTTTATTAATTGGTAAAGGATTATTTAAACTGTTCAGAGAAAGTATATATAGGGATGTTTACTGCTTTTTATAGATTAATTAGTTTTCTCTCATACATTTTTCCTATTAGGTTGGCGTGCTTCATTACAAAAATAGTTACAGCTGGAGTATATTTTATCTTTTACCAGGAAGCGAGAAAAAGTATTGAGATAAATCTATCATACGTTTTCAGCAATGGATTAGCGAGGTGGAAAAAAGAGAAATTAATATTTAAAACTATTCAAAATTTTGCTCTCTTTATTTATGAATTTGTGATTATTAGAAAGATAAACCAAAAGACTTTTAAGAGGTTCCTGAACCCTGTTGGTTTTGAAAAGGTTGAAGAAGCTCTAAAAATGGGGAAAGGTGTTATTTTTCTTACAGGTCATCTCGGAAACTGGGAATATGGTGCTTCAGTTCTTGCTTATCTTGGTTATACACCATTGGTCATTGCAAGGAGATTCAAGAATGACTTCGTTACAAAGTTCTACTTTAACAGAAGGAGAAAACAGGGGATGGAGGTTGCCTACCTTAATGAGGCAGTAAGAATGTCATTACGCAAGTTAGGGGAAAATGGACTTGTTGCAATAGTGGGGGATAGGGATTATACAAATCAGGGAAAAGAAACCACTTTTTTTGGTAAAAATACAATGTTTCCGACAGGTGCTCTGCTCCTTGGTTTGAAAACTGGTGCCCCGTTATTTCCCACATTTGCTGTAAGGGTAGGAGACTGCAAATATGATGTTTTTTTTGACGACCCCATTATCTTAAAAAACAAAGGAAATAAGGAAGAGGAGATAAGAAAGGGTTTGGCAAAATGGGTAAAGATTCTCGAGAGTTATGTGAGAAGATACCCGAGTCAGTGGTATAGATTCAAACCATTTTGGGAACTGGAGAAGGAATGAAGTTTGCAATCGTAATCCCAGCATACGATGAAGAAGAAAACATTAATGAGTTGCTTGAAAATCTGACGGGTTTTCCCAAGAATAGAATAATAGTAATAGACGATGGTTCAAAAGATAGGACATCTTCTATTGTTGAGAGTTTTGGTGCTATCTTACTTAAGCACGAAAAGAATCTGGGAAAAGGTATGGCTCAAAGGACTGCATTTAAATATGTTTTAGAGAATGGGTTTGATGGTGTTATAACTATGGATGCAGATGGTCAGCATGCTCCAGATGAGATAGGGAGTTTTATCAAGAAAAACGATTCTGCGGATATACTAATTGGGACAAGGAGGATGACATTAGCAAATATGCCAGCTCTAAGATACTTCACAAATAAGGTTACATCTCTGGTTGTTTCTCTTATTGTATCACAGAGAGTTTTTGACAGTCAGTCAGGTTTCAGGTATATATCCAGTAAGGTTCTTGGGAACGTTCCCTTAAGGACAGGCAAATTCCAGACGGAATCGGAAATTCTTATTAAAGCAGCTAGGAAGGGTTATAAGATAGGGTGTGTGCCAGTTAGTACAATATACAAAGAGACGAAAAGCTACATCCACCCAGTGTTTGACACTCTCCGATTTATAGCTCTTGCTTGCAGGAGTTTATTCGAATGAGAATTCTTATTACAAATGACGATGGTTTTTATGCTGAAGGAATGAAAAGCCTTAAGAATGCTCTGACAGAGGATAATGATGTGTATCGAGTTGCTCCTGACAGAGAAATGAGTGCAACAAGTCATTCTCTCACTCTTGATTTCCCTCTAAGAATTAGCAAGAAAGGTGAGAAGGATTTCACCGTAGATGGTACACCTACTGACTGTGTTCTTGTTGCTATCCATGGAATCATGAAGGACAATCCACCTGATTTGATTATCTCAGGAATAAATCATGGTGCTAATATGGGAGAGGATATTACCTATTCTGGGACTGTTGCAGCAGCATTTGAGGGAACCATACTTGGAATAAGATCAATTTCGATATCAGTTGTTGGCAGGGAGAATCTAGTATTCGATTCTGCAAAGGTCTTCATAAGAGAGTTTGCGAAATCTGTAAAAGATTTTGGTCTCCGTCTAGGTACAGTTATAAATGTTAATGTTCCGAACCTACCTCCCCATAAGATAGCAGGGATTGCCATTACAAAGCTTGGAAAAAGAATATATAGAGATGATATTATCCAGAATGTTGATCCAAGGGGTAGGCTCTACTATTGGATTGGTGGTGATACACCTCTATGGGAAAATATAGAGGGAACTGATTTTGAAGCAACAGAGCACGGGAAGATTTCAGTAACGCCATTACATCTTGACCTCACCTCTTATGAAGAAGTAAAAAGCATGAAAAAACGTATTTCCATACTCTATAAACAATTCAGAAATGGAATTTGAAAAGAAAAGAAGATTAATGGTTGAAAACCAGATCATTCGCAGAGATGTAACTGATCAGAGAATTATTCAAGCAATGTTTAAGGTCCCAAGACATGTTTTTGTGGAAGAAGCGATGTGGGAAAGTGCATATGGTGATTTCCCTTTGCCCATTGGGGAAGGGCAAACAATATCGCAACCGTATATGGTTGCCATCATGACTGAGAAATTAGAACTCGATGAGAAATCGTGGGTACTTGAAATCGGAACAGGTTCGGGGTACCAGACAGCAATCCTTGCTGAAGTATGTGAACGGGTTTTCACCATAGAAAGGATTGCAGCGCTTGAAAAGAAGGCGAGAATAAAACTTGAGGAAATGGATTATACAAATATAGCATTCAAGATAAGTGACGGAACGCTTGGGTGGAGTGAATTCTCTCCTTACGACGGTATACTCATAACTGCAGGTGCTCCGAAGGTCCCTAAACTGCTGTTCTCTCAATTAAAAGAGGGAGGGAGAATGGTTATTCCGATTGGAAACAATTATTCACAGGTTCTAACAGTGGTGAGAAAAAAAGACGGTAAGAAGGTTGAAGAGTCTTGTTTTGGATGTACATTTGTACCATTAATTGGCAGAGAGGGATGGGATGATGCATAGATTCTATGGTGAATACCAGAAGAGGAAAATTCGAATGTCGGAAAAAGCGGAAAATACTATTTCGAAATTAAGGTGATTATAGTAGGGCGGTGTATACAAAAAACAATTGATTGTTGGTTATTAATGAAATCAGAAGAGGTGAAAATGTGAAGAGAAAAACAATTATTGGTGTTATAGGTTCCTCAAGTAGTTCTTCCTCAGTTTCGGAAATTGCATATATAGTTGGAAAGGAAATTGCCAGGAAGGGTGCTATTCTTATCTGCGGTGGATTGGGTGGAGTTATGGAGGCTGCCTGCAAGGGTGTAAAAGAAGAGGGAGGAACAACCATAGGGGTGCTACCTGGAGATAGTAAGGAGAAAGCAAATCCTTATGTAGATATCCCCATAACTACTGGAATGGGAGAGGCAAGAAACATTATTATTGTTCGTTCAAGCGATGCAGTCATAGCGATTGCTGGAAAGTATGGAACTCTATCTGAGCTTGCATTTGCTTTAAGGTTTGATGTACCAATTGTAGGTATTGCAACCTGGAATATTGATATTCCAATACTCAGAGCAAAGAATCCCAAACAAGCAGTTGATATGCTTTTTTCCGCTATAAGGAAGGCGGGAAGGAAGTTTTAGATGTATTCTGATTTCGGGTTTCCTCATTTCTTCGTCATTCGGACTTCCGTTTTCGTCATTTTTTCGTGATTCACCAGTTTCCTGCTCATCCTTGCATACACCTCTTCGTATGCTATCATTCCAGAAAGTGTTCCGATTACCACACATAAGACAACATAGAGAAGTGATGGAAAACCTCGAGTATCATAGACAACAGGTAGAATGAAAAAGCATAATTGGAACAGGATAAAGATAACAAAGAATGCGTAAACAGATAATGTATTTCTTTCTTTTACAACCTTCTTATTCCAACAATCAATACAGAAAACCATCTCTTCCCTTTTAACTGTTTCACTCTCTTGTAAGGAAGTTTTACAGGTCGAACAGATTAACTCTTCATTCTCTTGGGTGGATTTTTCCTCTTCCATTTTCACCCTCCTCCTTGATATATTTTAATGCTATTCTTCTTTCTTGTCAAGGTTTTTATGACTAATATAGTGATATCACTTAATATCTATGATATATCTGGGAGGCTAATTAAGACACTTGCAAAGGGAATTCCAGGCGCAGGCTCATACTTTGTTATTTGGAACGGGAAGGACACAAGAGGTAAGAAAGTTCCGAGTGGTGTTTATCTCTATACATTAAGAGCAGGTTCGTACATAGAAACCAAGAAGATACTTCTAATAGATTAACTTTTTTATTGTTTCATCCAGCGCTTGAGTAGATAGCAAAAGGATAGGCAAATCTTACACAGGTGAGGAAACAGGAGACTATCTCGCCCTATTATGAACTCAGGTACTATTCACTTCCCATACTCCCTAGTGTCATTACTTGGGATGGGAAAGACAATTCAGGGAGGGTTGTTCCTGCGGGTGTATATTTTGTGAGTGGAAGGATAGGAGGTATTCCCATAAATGAAAAGCTTGTTTGTGTTAGATAGAAATTAAACAATTAAGAGTTGAAGAGGTGAAAATATAGAAAAATCTAGATAAAAAGAGAAAGGGGAAGATGATGAAAAACAGGCATCTTCCCCTCTTTTTGTTCTTGTTATTGATTGTTTCAGCGAACAAGTAGTAGTTTATGTGTCTCTCTGTATGACCCTGCTCTCAATTGGTAAAGGTAAACACCAGCTGGAACCTCTATCCCATTTGAATTCCTTCCGTCCCAGACAACAAAGTATGAACCTACACCAGGAATTCCCTCTGCAAGTGTCTTAATTAGCCTCCCAGATATATCATAGATACTAAGGGATATACCAGTGTTACTTGGAACGGTAAAACGTATCATAGTTTTTCCTTTTGAGGGATTTGGATAATTCTGGTATAATGTAATTCTTGACGGGTGGGTAGCTTCTTCTTGCTCTTCTATACCCATACTATCAGCCTCTACTATTGTGTCCTTATGGCAGTAATAGATATCTGCAGGTGGAACTGCTGAATTCAACTGGCTCCAGGTAATACCTGGTCCCTGTTCTCCAGGATCAACCTCGGTACTGTGATAGATATCATATGTCATATGAGGATAGATTGCATTAATTGTGGACTGCCACGGAATGTTGCTTACCTTCCCACCGTACATTGAAGTATCAACATTAACAGCGGCATAATGAGCATTGAATGGCATGTATGCACTATTCGTGTCAGCGGAAGAGCTGTCAGGGAATGTTGTAGAGTAATGGATGACATTATCTGCTGAAATACCAACTGAAGGATGACCTTGTTG
>SDBS01002022.1_pt1 | contig 20405 bp, 23 predicted proteins | sample 2277091 | NCBI WGS metagenome assembly SDBS01 (sample SAMN10404972, study PRJNA504765) | marine sediment metagenome | isolation source: marine sediment core GS10_PC15, 163 cmbsf | place: Arctic Ocean: Southern Knipovich Ridge | collected 2010 | reverse complement strand
ACTCAAGACCTTTGATTTATCATCTATAATTTTTATATTTTTACCGACAACACCACATCTTGGGCAGTTTATACGTTCTTCACTCCTAATATCACCGACCTCTATTTCTGGAGGTCTTAACTTTTCTAATTCTGCTTCGATTATCTCTATACGAGCAGTTTGATCTACTATAAATTTATCTTTCTCTGCGATGATTTCATTAATTTCTTGAATTTCAGCTTCTTTTTGTGAGATTAAGTTGTTTAATTCTTCAACTTTATTATTTAATTCTTCGATTTGGGATATTTTTTTAGATTTTTCTTCTTCTGATACAGATACTTTACTCTTTAAATCATCAACCTCAGTCTTTAATTTATTAATTTCCTCGTCTTTGGCAGAGATTGTACTATTAGCTTCGTTTAAACTTTCTTTAAGTTCGCTAAGTTTAGCATTAGCATCATTTAAATTAGAAAGTAACTTTTCTAAATTTTCTTCATTCATTATTACCATCTCTTTATTTTTTTAGTTATTTAACATATATCTTCTTTTTCTTTTATTACCTCTTCCAATTTTTATTCAATAATGCCTAACAATTCATTAAACTCAGTTTTTAAAAGAATTTTTTCAAATTCTTTAATATTTTTAAAATGCTTCTTATAATCAATTTCTATAAAATTTAGCTCTAACAAGGGTAACTCACTACTTTTAATTTTTGAATTTTTATAAAATTGTCCTATTGTTTTATCTTTTTTAAGCGTATAAATTTATCATTAAATTTTTATTCCAGTATCATATATGTGGTATCCTTAATATCAATTGGACTATTTTGATGCATATTTATTTGATTAATAAATTGTCCGTAATTGCAAATATCTCTCAAGGTTTTTTTAACATTTAAAAATATCTTTGGATGTGTAACTGTTTTTGGTATTATTATTAGATCTTTATTTCCCTTCCTCGATTATGAAATGGCGTAAAATTATTTGATTTTATTAATTAAAATCATAAAATGATTTATACAATTACTTAATATCAAATTAAGATTCAACACTTTTTCTAAGGAATCCATGGATTTTATTCTTTTAACCCAAAATAGAATAACCAAGCAGAGAAAGCCATTCCAGATCTAATAAATATTAAGGCTAAACCAGGAGAAAATAAACCGTCTAATACAGCACCGATAATGTATATAAAGGCTCCTACAGATATTAAGAAAAATTTTCTTCTTATTATTCCGGTAGATTGGAGACCTTTTCTTAAAAATCCAAATCCAAGAAAAATTAATAGTGACAATAAAAATATCAAAGCTACTATACCAGTTATCGAAGTAAAAACAAGATTATCATTAATTAAATCTTCCCCTGATGTAGAAGGATAATCGAATGTGACAGAACCTGATAGGTCTATAAAAAGAAATAACTCGAAAATTATGCCCAAAACTATATAAATTGAAAAAATATACCATTTTTTCTTCGGTGTTATAAGTATAGCACCAATATACATAGCAAATAGGACAGCTCCTGGAAACCACATCCAATTTATAAGACCTATTATTTCATATGGTTCATCTATATTGGTTCCAGTTAAAAGTATTTTTAAAAAATCTAGAACGTCTCCCGTATAAACAAGGGCAGAGAAGATATATATTAGACCTAAATATAATAGGAGATTTGATTCTTTTTTTCTTGATTTAATAGCGAAAAATAATCCAAAAAGAAATGAAAAGATAAAAACACCTAATGCTGTAATCCCATTTAACCAACCTATATAAGAAAGTGCGATAAAAATTCACCTGAAAGATCTCAATTTTTATTAAAAATATAATTATTATCTAATACTAATTGTTTTTTGAGAGTTTATAAATATTTTGTGCAATCCATAAATCTGAAAAACAACTTGTTTGTGAGACAAGGGAAGAAAAATTTAATCGATCCCTTACAGACTTGGAAGTACATTTAGGGGAATTATCCTATCTTAAAGAAGAAGTAATCAGAATACTTACTAATTTAATGTATGTAATTGAACTTCCGAAGTTCCGCATTTTAACACATATCAGAGAAGAAATCTTCCATAAACTCAAAAAAAAAGGAAAAAAGAAAAGAGAAATTATAAAGATCAGGAATCGATTGTTTGATATTCTCAATCGACATGAATATATTGTTGAAATATACCCCTCTCATGTGTCTATTCGAGAGTCATTTACAATTGGTCGTAGGGTTAGAACATTCCTTTAATTTTAGTAATTTTGGTAGAAAATTCCTTTATTTTGTGGTCTCTACAAATTTGTTTTAAATCATCCGCCGTTGCGGTTTGGAATAATCGTTTGAGATTTGCTTCGTTAATTTTTAATCACTTCCTTTCAATTACTACCTTAAACGGAATATGTGATGATTTTTTTGTCTTATATTTCATAAGATAAATGCTATTATAAATATTAGGAGAGGATTAATTTTACTAAATTTAGAAATATTCACAATTTAGCTACAGAAAGACGATTGTTTAATAAACTCAGAAATTCATTTAATAATCAAACATTAGAAGGTGAAAAAATGTGGGTGAACGAGATACACAAAAAGAGAAATTTCAAAAGAAAGTTAGGCTATTTACCGTGTTGATGGATGATATATCAAAAGAAATCGAAGTCATTTGTGAAGAGAATAAGGAAGATGAGTATAAAGATTCATTAATAGAGATGATACAAGCTTTAGATAGGTCTCAACAAACAGTTAGAAGAGCGTATAACTTATTTTTTAGCACGGCCTTCGCAAAAAACTAAAATTCGAATATCTCAAATCAAAAAAACTTAAATTAGGATCCATTGTTTAAACTTCCTTGAATCAATTATTTTTTTTGCAAATCATAATTTGAGCATATGAGTCATTCCCAAATGGATGCTTAGCATGTGTTCCATATTTTTGGAGTATTTTGAAACCGTTATAATGCATTAAACTGTCTAATTCTTGAGGAAAGATCATTCGACAGTGAACAAACTTTAATAATTCATTATTTCCAATTTTAAACTTATATTTTAAATGATTGATCTGAGTAGCTATTTCATAAGAATTGCTTTCGTAAATCTCACAAATCTTATCGCTGTCAGGATCTGAAAAACTTGCGTACATACGGATTTCAGATGGGTCCTTAATTAAAACTCTTAATAAAGGATTAAAAGTATCTATTATGAATACACCTTCCTTTGAAAGATGATTTTTGACTGATTTAAGACAATTTTCAATATCTACCCTTGTTAGTAAGTGTGAAAACGTGTTTAAAGCAATAAAAATGAGATCAAACGTTTTTTTCAGCTTAAAGTTAGTCATATCTCCTTTGATCCACGTTATCTTAAGTTCTTCATTTTTAGTTTTATTTCTTGCATGTTCAATCAATCTCACTTCTAATTCAAGACCTGAGATCGAAAAACCCGCTCTTGCAATGGGAATCGTTAGCCGACCTGTTCCTGATCCTAACTCTAAGATTTCTCCACCGTAAAGTTTGGCAACCTCAAGATAGAAATTCAAATCATGAAATTGATCCAGGCTGTTCACAATCGCATCGTAATAACGACCATCGAAATAAAAGGAATTTTCATTTGCCATACCAATAGCAAAGAACCAATCAATTATAAAGCTTACTAAGTTTCAGCCCCTAATTCGTTTATAAAATTAACCCAAAAATCTTTAATAAAAATTTCGAAATTTAAGTTTAAAATTTCACACTAAGTCTCTTGATATAATCTCTTTATATGAATAATAAACTGGTCCTCATTTAGATTTTCTGAAACATGGAATTCGAAATATTGGTTTTCGTATTCTGTCTTAAAGTCTTTTTTAAAGTATTGTTGATATTGTTTGAGATTCGCTGAATTTTAATTCCTTGGATTAAAATTTTCACTTTGAATGTCAAATTTTTTGTTTATAAACTTTCAAATTAAAGAATTTCAATCTTAAAAATTATACCTGAAATAAATAATATGAAAAAATACAAATTCACCATTGTTATTTTGCAGTTAGCTTTTTTTTCTTCGTTCATGAATGTTTATGTCCTTGCATGTTCACAATCAATTAGTAACATCGTTATGGAACCGAAGTTTTCAAGTGAAGGAGAATTTGAGGGTAGTGTTCCTAAAGATTCCTCTCTGCCCATGCCCGCCGATCCTATTGTAATAGACGGCAACTTAGGATGGATTAGTGCTGCCAATGAAATAGCAAGAGGTCTGAAACAACTATAGCCAATGTATCTATCTTAAACCTAACCATTATAGATTCTTTATATTGTTAGATCTTTAACTAATTTTCTCTTTATTTTCAAATAAATTATTGTTATAAAATCGAAAGCTGTGTTTGCCTTTGTGTGCAAAATTAGTTGCGTATATTAATCATCCGTTATCAACACCTCTCATTTAAAAAAAAAGGATTTAAAAAATAAAAAAGTCTTTCCATTCAAATCAATTAATAAGATTTAGAATTAATACATTTTTAACGGGGATTTATCGACACCTTTTTCTTTTTTCATGGTTGATCTCTTGAAAAATCCGAAAATATTTAAGCCCTCATTCATTCCATTGTATGGAGGATATAGAATCTTTTATATCGTGAACCCCCGACAAAAATGAAAATAAAAATGTGAAGAAAATGGAGATTCCAAGTTTAACTCCGGTTGTAAAAAGAAATCTTATTGGGTTTGATGAGATTGGGATCTTTTATGATTATACTGATCAATATAATGCGAAATCTACCGATATATATGAGGCCTATAACTATATTATTAATAAATATAAAAAAATACAAATAAAAGAATTATTTCTCAAGGTCGCTAAGACCTTAGAAGCGCACACAGATTATCCTCTATTAATGGGTTGTTACTATATGAGAGCTCTAGAGGAGAATGAGATAGAGGTACTAAATCTAATAAATGAGATCAAAAAACATAAAAAGGATAGAGATTATTTAAGAGGTTATGTTTCGGTCTTGAAAGTAGCACACTTTTTAATTGTTATGGGTAAAAAGATTGAATTTCCTAAACAATCTAAATCTAAAACAAGTGATATTATTGTTAAAAAGAGATTTGGGAGAAAAATTAAAATTGATGTGAAACGACGAGGCTTTTACCAAATGGAATACCTTATAAAGAAGAATATCAATGAGATAATTAATCCAAATAAAAGAATAGAACCTATTTCTATAAATACATCTGCTGAAGATGAGATAAAGAAAACTCGCTTGATTAATGTAATAATGGATGGATTTGAACAAGCAGATACCTTGATAATTGATGAGAGTTTTAATTTGGCAGGGATAGGAGGATTGTTTATTGCTAATGAAATCAAAGCGAATGAAAAAATATCAGAGACTATTAAAATTAAGAAAAAAAGGTTAATCTTTATGAGTCATATAAACGGAAAGTTCAGTTTCATTTCGATAAATATGAGGAAAATACTTAAAAAGATTATGTGAAGTATTTTTAATTAGATACATAGTAGAAAGATCAACCACCTCACAGCACTAATCAATTCTAATGTTAAAATAATTAAAGCAATAGCATTTACATCGTTTGTAAGTTATGAAGAAAATGATTTTAAAGAAAGTTATTGTACAGAGTCCCCAACCTCCTGGTCCTTTTAATTTAAACACTGACGCAGATCCTATAGATGACGATGGAATTTTCAATTTGAATTGGGATATTTCTGAAGGTGCAATGAATTACAAAGTATATCAACATTCCAGTTATATTACCGTAATAAATACTAGTTTAACACCATTATTAGTCGAAACAACACTTCTTTCGCTTTCCTTAAGTGGATACACTGATGGGACATACTACTTTATAGTTGTAGCGTATAATAACTATGGGCAAACTATATCGAATTATGTCAAAGTTATTGTTCAGATTCCTCACCCATTTTCATAGTAAAAACTTTATTTTAGAATGTAAATCTACGAAATATAAAGATTTCTCAGAAAAATATGGAAGAGATCCACCACACCCTTCATTACGATAATTAAACCCCTATATAGAGGAATCAAGAGTCTTTCTTTCCTGCCTGCCATATTAAAAATATGGGAAACAAATAATAAAAGGATTTTTTTCTTAATGCAGTAATCCACAATGTTTTCAGGATTGTTAGCGTTACCATTTTTATTTAATCCTCCTAATTGATTTAATAGAGTTAAGGGTACTTGATTATTTTCCAAATTTAATTCCATATCTCCTCCATTAGAAAGGAATCAGATAAAGGCGTAATTATATTCATGGATTCTCGATTTAGGGAAAGAATAGGGTGAATTTCTGATTGGATTAAAAAAGAGATTCAAATAATCCCTGTCAAAATGAATATAGTAAATCAACTCTCATCGTTCTGGAACTCTTAAATAAAATGAAATTAAACATAAAACAAAAAAATTTACTCAATTAGATATTTTTATGGTATTATATTATAGTATGCCAGAAGTAAGATTGAAAAACCAATGAAGACTGCTATTATAACTGCTGGAAGACCAATAAATCGTATAATCCCCTTTTTCCAATTGAAATGAATTACTTTATTATTTCTTTTTTTTGTCATAAATTCACCTCTAAGTTTTTAAAATTATACTATTTGAATTTAATTCATTTATAGTTATAAATGTCTAAGTCCAATTAATGGTAGACCAATTATTGATATCCCAAAATATGGTAAACCAATTTACGGGGTGCGGGATTTAAATTTCTTAAATTTCTTTATTATATTTGTTATTAATAATATTTAAAAATTCTATGCAATAGAACAAAATAAAAAAATGGGTTCTAATTGAAAAATATATCTATATTTGCCACTATTGACAAATTACTTTTTAATAAATCGCTTTAAATCCAAAGTTGTAAATAAATTGCGTTGCAAGGATGACATCCGGGTAAGGACCACGTCAGGCGGAAATTCATTAGATTTAATAACGCTACTTACGGATTAGAAAGGGAAGCTAACTTGTGAAGGGCAGGGTTTAATGATTGTGTTTTGGATAAAAAAACTCTAGTTTGTGAGTTCTTGCTATTTTTGTAGAAATTAACGAAATTTATTTAATTTTTATCTTATCATTGGATTAATAATGTTAAATTCACCGACAAATTATGTCTAAATGTTAAATAATGTTAAATTATAAAAAATTTTAATGTATTTTTATTATTCTTTAATTACTTCTTTTTATCACACCAATATCAATTTTGGAATAATTTCCCGAAAAATATATATATCGAATAATAATATTTATAATGCAAATAGATAATGTAATTTTAAGTTTTATTTTAATTCCTTTGTAGTTATCTATTAAAGTAAGAATGGATACAATATACTTTTGCTTCTTTCAAAATATTAAAACTTAGAATATACACATTTTATAGACTAAAAATTGTAAGAATTGGAAAATTAAAAAGAAAAATTAGTGTTTATTAAGAGTCAATTGATTTATTAGAAAATTAAATATTTTAAATGATGATTATGGCTGTACCAAGAGATATTGAAATTAGACAGAAATATCTTGATGCTTTAACTCTATTTCAACGGAAAATAAAAGACATTGAAGAATCTAAATTTTTTAACTTTTATTTTACGGGTTCAAGAAATGTTCAATTAAGGATAACAGCAAATAAAACAGATGATGGATGGGTTGGAAGTTGTTCTCTAAATGAGCCAAATGAAGAATCAATTAAAGCATTTATTTTATCCTTTCGCTTTTTTATCCTAGGTAATGAAAGCTGTTCATTAAAACAAATTGGAGATAATATTCTACCTAATATTGAAACATATTTCCCAGAGCAGGTAAATAAAATTGTTAATATAAGAGAAAAAGTTAATGAGTACTTAGATAATTCTCCAGATTTCCAATTTAAGTTCAACTTTGGCAAAAGGATTATAGAATTTAGCTCAAATAGGGAAATTAAAGAGATTTTCATATTTGGCCATTATGCTCACGCTAGTTCAAAGGATGATAAAAAGAAGATATATGACTTTATTCATTTAAATGCAGATGAGGGAATAAATCCCATTAAAAGGAATATATTTCGTGTTGGTGCTATTAATATTATATTAACACTTACAAATTTTTTTCGAAGTATTTCATTTGAGATCAGTATAATATTGAATAAGATAATTGATATCTATATGAACCAAGCAGAACAAGCATTAAAGGACAATAAATTAAAGCAGAGTGAAAGATCATTCAAAAATGCGTTATATATCGCAAATGCATTAGAAAATAAAGATGTAAGAGCAGATTTATATCTAAAACTTAAAGAAGTTTATATTAAAAGTGATAATGAAGAAATTGCTAAAAATTTCCAAGGAAAATACGAGGAAATAAAAGATTCAGTAAAGTATTTACCGAAAGAATTTTGGACTAATGATTATTATAGGAAAAAATATTCGTTACCCGACGAGTATAATAAAATTCTAAATAAAATATTAGAGAATCCAGAAGATTTTCTAGATATACCTATCATAGTTTTACCAATTGAAGAGATATATCAATTAAAGCGGTTTGAAAAATTAATTATAGCTAAAAATTTCAAGATATATCAGGAGGAAGAAAAAATAATTTTATATTATAAGCAAATAATATCCAAGGACCACGAAAAATCTTATTGGGCACACGAAAGATTTGAGCTTAATAAAAATGCTGAATATTTATGCCGCTTTCCATTTATAGACGATTCAGGTGTTATTTTTTTAACTAATTCTAAAAATTTTTTCGCTAAATGGTTTTTATCTTGGAGAGAAATTAGGAATATTATTCAGAATTCTGGAATAAATTACATATTTTTACAGCGATATATAGATTATTTGATTGATATAGAACTTGAGAAAGAAATAAATCTGGAAGTCTTTAATAGAATGCGAGTTATTAAAGATTTAGAGTCATTAACTTATTCAATTAAAGGCCCGGAAAAAATAAATCATCACTTTTATGGTTTAAAAAATATTCTAGAACCAATACTCGAGATCTCAACATTTCCAAGGCTTAAATTAGTAATAGATTTAAAGAATGATATGCATTATCTAAAAACTCATATTATTGAGCCGTTTTTAAAGGAAAAATTCAAAGGATTGAAGTGGTTTTCATTTGCACTTAAAATTATTCTATATATATCCATTACAGGCAATGAACAAATTATTAAAAACATAAATGATTCAAAATTAGTCGAACTCAATAGAATTTGTAAAATTATTGAAGGTAAATCTGTTTCAAAAGACTTTTTTGAAGAATTTTTCAAATTTTGTGATGAATATATTCAAGATTATATCTCAAATCGGGTTGACCCGAAATATAAAATAGCATGGTACAATAAAGGTACCTCCTCCTATATCCTAGAGCAATATAATGAAGCTATAGATCACTTTGATATGGCTCTTGCGATATATCCGAATGATAAACCTTCTTGGTTTTATAGAGGCATATGTTACTTCAAAATCGATAAATTTGAAGATTCTATTCAGAGTTATCAAAGAGTTCTTGAGATTGACCCAAATGATAAACAAGTGTGGTTCTATAAAGGGATATCTTTCTATAGTTTAAAACAATATCAAAATTCCATTGAATGTTTTAAGAATGCACTTGAAAATAAACTTGAGGATTCTCAAATTTGGTTTTATAAAGGAATTTCATATCACCTTTTAAAAAATTATGAAATGGCAATAAAATGCTTTGATAATGTTATTGAATATGATCCCGAATTCATAGACGCATGGAATAAAAAGGCAGTTGTTTATTATGATTTAGATGAATTTCAACAAACAATTAATTGTAGTGAAAAAGTGATTAAGATTGAACCAAATAACAAGCAAGCATTATATAATATTGGTATCTCATTGTTGAATTTAGAAAAATACAACCAAGCAAATCAATTCTTTGAAAAAATATTAACTTTTTACCCTGAATTTAAGCAAGCTAAGATTAAATTAGGATTTTCGTTATGTAAAATAGAAGATTTCAATAAAGCGCTGAAAATATTCAAAGAATTAATAGAAATTGATCCTAATGATAGTGTAGCGTTGAATAATATGGGAAATTGCTTACATAGCCTAAATCAAGATGAAAATGCATTAGAATGTTATGAAAAAGTTCTGGGAATTGACAAAAATTACAAAATTGCTTGGTATAATAAAGGACTCTCATTATATAATTTAGGACGATTTCATCAAGCATTAGAATGTTATGCTAATGCACTCAATATTGATCCACATTATATTGATGCTTTAATCAATAAAGGTAATACGAATTGTAGCTTAAATAAATATATGTTGGGAATTCAAGATTATGATAAAGCCCTTGAGATAAATCCAGATAATAAGAGAGCATTATATAATAAGGGTAAAGCTTTAGTTAAATTGGAAGAATATGAAGATGCATTAAAATATTATAATCAATTTCTAAGTCATGATCAAAACGATAAGATTGTATGGTTTGAGGTTGGAACTATATATCATCGTTTAAAAAAAAATAAGGAAGCTCTTAAGTGTTATAAGGAAGTACTTAAGATAGATCCTCAATACACAGAAGCTTTAAATAATATTGGAGTTGTTTATGGAGAATTAAATAAATACGAAAAAGCAATCCAACAGTATGACAAAGCTCTCAATTTAAAACCAAAATCAAAAGGGGTATTATACAATAAAAGCATTGCATTAGAAAAATTAGAAAAATTCACAGAAGCTATCGAAAATCTTGATTATGTCATTAATATAGATCCAAATTTTAAGGAAGTTTGGAATAGAAAAGGCGTGTTATTGAGTAAAATAGAAAGCTTCAAAGAGTCTATTAAATGCTTTGATGAGGCTTTAAGAATTGATCCAAATAACATCCCTGCTTTAAATAATAAAGCTATATCTTATTTGAAATCAGGACTATATGATGAGGCTTATACTTTATTTAAAAAAGTTTATCAGCTTGACCAGGATGATGGTAACTTTAATTACAATCAAGCTTGCATAGCTGCTCTTAAAAATGAAACATATAAAGCTTTAAAACTTTTAAATATAGCAGTTGATGATGATGAAAAATATATAGAAATTGCTAAAGATGATCAAGATTTTAAGAATATTAAAGATTTAGATGATTTTAAGAACCTGATTAATAAATAAATCTAATGTTCCACCAATGATCATCAATTACTTTTTTAATCCAAATACAAGAAAAAGGACTATGCGCCACTACTCCTCTAATAACTCTGATAATGCTGGTAAATAATGGTATAATTCAGAAACTAATAATCAAATTTTAATTTGATTCAAGTAAACTAGAATTAATGTTATTTTGGTTCCCCTACATATGTAGCCATTATCGTGATTCTTTCCTTTTCTGGATCAATTCCTAATTCTCTAAAAGCTTTATGACTTGACAGGAATTTTCCCTTATACATAAAAGATACACTTGCTAAATTCTTATCAATACTATATTTAACATAATCCATTGCTAAACACATTAAATTTTTATCTAAATCCCATTTAAATTCCTTGAAGTCTTTTTGATCTTCATTCAATTTTGAAATACATCCCTTAAATAAAAGTATTTTATTGATTTAAAGAAAAAACTGTGAATCTTTCTTTTAAATATAAACGAAATTATAAGGAATTAAGTAATAAGATATTAATTATGAAAAAGAGCACCCCTACCTGTTCTAATGGAAATTTAGTTATCAATTTTATAGAGATTTGAGATAACATTGATAGAATTTCAGTTAAATTTTTAAATTTTAGAAAAGGTAAATAATTATACTTTGATTATAATTCTTCTATTCCTACGGTCAAAAAACTCTTTAGCTTGGATTTTGTATATTTTCATCCAATCATCATATTTCTTTTTGATGGGAAGAGTAAGCCTTCTACCTAATATATTGGCTTCCTCGTTTGTTAATATTTCACCAGAAAGTCTCACTACTTTAATCCATGAGCGGGTTAGATAAGCTAAATTATTTTGATATTCGATTCCTTTCCAAGAACAATATTTCTTCTTTGCCATAAGCGTCGCTGGAGAACTTGCATAAAAACTTGAAACTTTGTCAGTATTAAAGTCATCCCCTCTTTTTAAGCCAAAAATTTCGAGTTTTAAAATTCTCATTTTCTTTGCAAATGCGTCAGGATTCTGATTAAGAATCTGTGGAGCTTTTCTTAATTTTTCTTTTTTCAAACCTACCTTTTCATTTAGATATCTGAAATTCTTTATAACAGCCTTTAATTTTCGAAGAAGAAGCCCTGAATATCTTAATAGTATTTTGGGTTGGATTCCTAGCTGGATTAATCCGTCGTAATTCTTCTGAATTGTTTTTATATCTCTTATGAGGAGATTTGGAAAATAAGCGATTATTTTGGAACTTATTCCTAAACCTTTCAGAAATTTATAGTTTTCTTGAACCTTACTTTCACTAGAACCCAATATGTGTGCGCATGTATTTATTGATTTTGGTGTGATTCCCATACGTAATAACCGTCTGAAATTTTCCTTAATTGTTTCCGAGCTTCTTCCTAAGAGATGAGGATTGCTCATTATCTTCTTTGGTGTAAGACCTAGTTTTGTTAATACCTCAAAATTTGAATTTATCCTAGCTTGGCTTAGTGTGAGAAGTTGGATATTGGAGGATAATTTCTTTGGTGATACACCCAGATTAATCAAATTTTGGTATTTTACCCGAATTGCAATGGGATTATTTGCTAAAATTCGTGCGAATCTTATAATCCGAGCAGGTTTTATGCCTAACTTAATTAGAGATTTGTAGTTATCTTGAATTGTTTGTATGCTGCTTCCAAGTAGGTGGGAGTTTCGAGATATAGATTGAGGGGAAATACCAAGCTTGACTAAGAAAGAATACTTCTTCTGAAGCAACTCTTGCGTGAACCCTAGAAGGCTACAACATTTTACTATGTCTAAATGTGCTATACCTAACTTAATCAAATAATCGTAATTTTCTTTTAATTTCTGAAAACGTGATGTGAGAATTGAAGGGTTCGAAAGAATCGAATTAGGGGGTACTCCCAATCTCTTGAGGCTGTCATATTTATTCTTAATTGTCGTGAATCGATACCTAAGTAAAGATAGACAAGAATTTATTGCATTTTTTTTTAATCCTAATTCAATTAATAATCTATAATTTGAACGAATTGTCTTAGGAGAACTTGATAAGAGCAATGGATTCTTTAAGACTTCAATACCTAAATCTTTAAGGTAATTAAAGTTAGCTTGAATTGTTTTAGAGTTGTTACCAAGCAATTGAGGATACTTTGCTAAATGCTCTGGGGAAACACCGAGGTTGACCAAATATCTATAATTTGCTTTAAGTGTATCTGAATTAAATCTGAGGAGAGAAGCTTTCTTTGCCATTACCTCTAAATTAATGCTAAATTCGCGTAGTATATCAAAGCTTTCTCTTATACTCTTTTCATCTGTGGACCCCAAAAAATTGAAATCAAAGGAGGAAACGAGGGGGGAGAACTTCCCGAATAACTCTTTCAGTATATTGGAAAGAGGCGAAGAAGTAACCTTTTTAGTTTGAGATTGCACAATTTTTCACTTAAGATATTAAATTTAGTGTCATGATAAGTAAGTAATTTTTGAATTTATAAAAGAAAAATAATTTAAAATTCCGAAAGGAAGAGGTTTCTTAAAACAATTATTTATGAAATTCCCCAACATTCGAGACAAAACTGATATAGCGAAAGATATTGAACTTATTTGTGATGAAAATAAAGAAGATAAATACAAAGATTCATTGATAGAGATGATACAAGCTTTAGATAGGTCTCAGCAAACGGTAAAACGGGCATATAATCTATTCCTTAGCAAGGGTTTTACAAAAAATTAAAATTCGAATATCTCAAATTTCTTGCTTCAGGAATAGATTTTAAATCTATATCATGATTAAATTAATAAGAATTGATGCTATTTTGGGAATATGCATAAGAAGATCATCACCTTAAACAGTGATGAGATATGGAATTCTATATATTTTTTTTTTAAAGGTTTTGGAACCTTTTTCTTTTAAATAAGACCATTTTATGTCTTTATAAATCATAAAAAATGGTGATAAAAATAAGTAATGAAAGCCAAAATGAAGAAAAGAAATTTTTAGGTATAATTAAACCGATTGTATTACCAAATGGAGATAGTGTATTTCTATTAACTCAAGGAGATCCGTTCGTTTGCGAGACAAAGGAAGAAAAGAGTCGCAGATTCATAACAAAATTGGAGGTATGTTTAGGAGAATATTCCTACCTTAAAGAAGAAGTAATCAGAATACTTACTAATTTAATGCATGTGATTGAAATTCCGGAGTTCCTCATATTAAAACAGATAAAATGGGAAATTTCCCCTAAACTAAAAAAAAAAGGAATAAAGAAGAGAGATATTAAAAAAATCAGAGATAAATTGTTTGATACTCTCAATCTGCATGAATATATTGTTGGTATCTACCCTCGTCATATGTCAATTCGAGAGTCGTTTACAGTTGGTCATAAGGTTAGAAGATTCCTTTCTAATAAAAATTAATTTTTTAAGCTTTTACTCAAGCTTCTTGTATTTGCCTTAAAATTATTCTAAAACCTATATAGCAAATAACAGATAGTAAATTTAATTCTATAGCCCCTGTTTGTACATATATAGTAATTATTGTAAAATCGGCAAACAGGAAACTATATACAATTGTTATTACTCCTGTTAATGAAAACAAAAATAACGCAATTCCCATCATTTTCTGGGCGATTCTAAAAAACTTCAATTGGCTGACCTCATTCATTGTTATATATCATCTTTTTATTTTAACTGAAAGTTATATTGATTGAATATAAAGAAAAAAAGTCATGCAGATAAGGTATTTAGTTTTCATTTATTTGTTTATGGCATCTCTTACAAATCGTTATGAGGTTCCGAGGATCTAAGCATATCTCAGGGTTATAAGTGGCACTTAACCTGTGATGAACTCCGTTAGATGGTCTTTTACAGATAGAACATGTATCGTTGTCTCTTTCTAAAATCTCAGTCTTTCTGATTTTCCATTGCTGAGTATCATAAAAGAGCTTTACTAAATTATCTTGCCTTTCTAATCTTCCTAGAGTTTCTCTGTACTTAGTTTTATTTAACAATTCGTTATCGGACCACATTATATTAGGTTTAGATCCTTTAGGAATATAAACGTAATTATCATAGAAATCTTGCAAGGAAAAACCAACTATTTTCAATCCACTTTTTTCTAAAAGTCGTTTATTTTTATCTGCTGTTAATTCCTTGATCACATTTTTTAGATAATTAATTTTTTCTAATTGATCTTTACTTACAATATCGGTTTGGTTATCTAATTTATAATTTTTTGGAATAGAACGGCACACGGGACAGGATTTATATTCCTTCAGATATGGTTTAAGGCAATTTGAACAAGTTTTATAAGTTTCTTGAAGTGTAAATAACTTATGAAACTGAAAAATTATCATTGTTTTTCCTGTAGATTCAAAGTATCGATATTTGATAAAGTCACTTCCAAATATTGAACTCTCAATCGGAATAAAAAAATAGTTTGATTTACCGTAAATGAAATCTCTATTTTTGGTCTCAAAGTTGGGAAGGCAAAATTCTCGGTAATATTTGAGATCTTTAGATTTTGCAATAATGGTATTAATCCTCAATTTTACGTCTGGTTTCCATTGGAAATCTTTAGTTATTAGTGTTTTCATATTCTTATAGATACCAAAATGAACTTGTGTATACTTTCTTATCCCGTAAACTAATTGAAGATCATTTTCGGTAAGACTTTGTTTTGTCTTATTGAGCATGATACACAACGCTTCGATGACTCTCAAAATAGAATAAAGTCTAAAAATGTCAGAACAAGAAAAACAAGATGTTATTGTTAGATATATTTTTGTTAAAGAAGGTGATCCTAAAGACATTCCAACGAATTCTCCAATGACTATATACAAAAATGGACTCCCTTTCTTATTTTTAACTACAACTGCCACAATAGGTAATAAGATAATCTCTGAAGAAATGATTGATATTTCTGTGGATGATGATATAGTGCAAAAAATTGAAGGAAAACCAGAAATTACATTTGAGGATGCCCTAAAACCCAAAGAACACATCGAAGTACGCACTAGATATGATAAAATCATAAGAAAAATTACAATAGAGAATAAACTAGACAATGAAATTGAATTAGAACTAAATTTTAAACAGACAAAAGACGTAACATTTGTAAAATCTACACCGGAACCTACAGAAAAAGAAGAACCAAACTACAAATATAAAATTAAAATTCCCTCAGAACAAAAGAGCAGTGTCGTTCTTGATCTCCAAGCAAAAATAGTTAAACGAGTGACCAGAATTAAGCCAAATTATCTTAAATTAGAAAAGACCCGTATTAATTTACCTAAATAATTTTCTTTATTTCTTTTTGTTTTTCCTATAAAATTATTGACAACTTTTCATTAACCTGTCCGTTTAATGATATGATACCCAAATTTTGATTTCACAGGTTGAGAAACATCATTAACCTTTAACTTTGTACAAGCATTCCAGAACTCAGCAACCATTTTCCCTTTTGGAAACTCACCTAAATTACCCCCCTTGTTTTTACTTGAACATTCTGAAAATTGTCTTGCTAAACTCTCAAATTTTTCACCAGCTTGTAAATCTTCAAAAATTTCTTGCGCTTTACTTAGTTTACTAACTAAAATATGTTTCGCTTTAATTTTACCACCACGGATAGGAGATCCTCCCTTAGCCCCCGAACCAATACCTTTACCTTTAAAACCTTTTCCATATTTATTTTTTCCCATATTTTCAATAAATTAAGGTCTTAACTAAAATTTTCCCATAAAATTAAAATTCGATTATAGATATGTTGAAACTTATACATATAATTAAGTTGAAAAATATGGAAGAAACTGAAGAAAAATCTTATAAGTATAAAGGAAAGACACTGAAAGGATATTTCTTACCTTCAAATCCATTGATAATATCATTGATCGGGATTTTTACTGCTTTATCTTATGTTATTACTGCTTTTATTCAAATTCCCATTCCCGCTACAGGAGGATATATTAATATAGGTGATCTCATGGTAATGTTTACAGCGTTGCTATTTGGGCCGATTGTAGGGGGTATTTCTGGAGGTGTGGGTCCTATGATCGCTGATATGTTGTCTCCATATTCAATATATGCTCCCGCAACACTAATCATAAAGGGAATCGAAGGATTTATCATTGGATTTATCGCAAATCCTAAGGATAAGAGCTTGCGTATATCTTATCGCGACATAATTGCTGTCATAATAGGGGGTTTATTGATACCATTTGGTTATTTTATATTCGAAGCATATATTCTAAATTTTGGTATATCTGTTGCATTAGCTGAAGTACCTGGAAACTTCTTTCAATTCGGATTTGCTGCGATAACATCAATACTACTAATTACAGCATCGCGGAAAAACATTATTGAAAGTATGCCTCAAGTATTTAATAAGATTTTTATTAATGAAGAGTAGCAATGATTTTTTGTTTTAAAAACATCTAATTTAAACGCGAATAATAATAAATTGGGTAGCTATACAACATTAAAGAAGGCTAGTAATAAGGGCATAAACATACTTATGAAAGCAAAAATTTCAAAATTGAATTTACGATATATCGTAATAAACTTTAAATTGTCCTTCTCTTTAATTTGCCTACCGAATATTAAAAATTAAATTCAGATGTGATGAATAATTCTTATATTAATTATATTATTTAGTGTAATGGGAAGTATTGGAGCCATTTGTGCTGCGGGTGCGTTTGTGTTTCTAGGAGAAAAATATCAAAAATCACTAATTCCTATCCTGATGGCGTTTGCAACTGGCGTTCTACTATCGGTAGCTTTCTTAGGATTGATACCTGAAGCATTGGCATCACCAAATATTACACCAAATATTATCATGCCTTATGTCTTAGGAGGGATTTTAGCATTTTTTATTATGGAAAAAATCATTATATGGAGAAACTGTAGAGATAAAGAATGTGAAGTCCATTCTCATGCTTCTGGATCAATTATTCTTATAGGAGATGCTCTTCATAACCTCACAGATGGAATCGTGATCGCTGCATCCTTTTTAATTGATATCAACCTTGGAATCGTTGCGGGTTTAACTATTTTGGTTCACGAACTTGCTCATGAAACAAGTGATTTTGGAATACTTCTTCATTCAGGTTATTCAAAAAGGAAAGCTTTTACATATAATATTGTGTCTAGCTCAACTACAATTCCGGCAGCGATCATTTCATACTTTGTTTTGGATTCAATTTTTTTTATTGTTCCTTTTTTGCTTGCTATCTCCGCTGCTAGTTTTATTTATATAGCATTATCAGATTTAACTCCTGATCTTCACCAGAACACTGATTTAATATATAGTCTCCGCCAATTTTTAACGATCCTTGCGGGAATCCTATTGATGGCGTTCTTATTATCATTTGGAGGGTAGAACCACTAAAATGTTAGATTTAGATTATATCGTAATAAAGACTTTATTTAAATCATTATCTGGAATAAAAGTTGGTGATCTTAAAAAGTTCCTAAACTTACCACATTCAACTTTAGGGAGCTGTATTAAACGTTTAAAAGAAAGAGGTTATGTTATTTATGAACCATATCATGAGGTCTACTTAACAAGCAGAGGAATTATGCAGGCAAAGGAATTAAATCGTCATAGCCGACTTCTTGAAGTTCTACTGTTTAATGAATTAGGTCTTAGTCATGAAGAAGCGCACAAAGAAAGTGAAAAATTTAGCTTGCTGCTTTCTTGTGATACAATAAATAAAATCTGCGAGAAATATGAACATCCCAAAACTAGTCCTTGTGGAGTATTGATATTAAGTACTTCGGAATGTGTATGTGTAGAAAAACACTAGTATCTAATATAATTTCTTTTTAAATCTTTAGCCGCATAAGAGGCTAGAATTTTCCCATAAAAATAGTAGTGACTACTCATATTTGAATTACTATTATGAGCGATTTTTCAAAGTTAAATTATATAGGAGTTAGCTTCTCTTAATCTTTTTTCCGCTTCTTTAACAATTTTATCAATTATCTCTTGGACACTGTCTATAGTGTTAATAACTCCGATACTCTGTCCTAAGAGAACTGCTCCCTCTTCAATTTTTCCTTCATATATCATTTCATAATGTTTTTGATCTTCCATAACCATCTTCGGTGTTATCTGAGCTTCTAATGTCTTGATCGCATGAGCGTGCCGCCTCTCTTATGTAGTATTTTTGAGATCTCTTGTCGTACTTTTCTTTTAGTGGTCTTCGGATGATCGTGCTTATTATCATGTAGAATGAAGAGGAAAAGACTTAAGGTGAAGATGGCAACAATGATAATCAATAATGGTATTATTACCATCTTGAATATCCCTAAAATGTCTAAAGTCGTTGAGCTTTGGGTGCCACCCGTATTATCTGAAGAGGAATCATCGTTCACAGGTTCGCCGGTATCGCTGATGGTGATGAAATTGATGGTACAATCACCTTCACGTATGCCTGCTCCAAACTTATTTCTATTGTAAAAAACTAAAACCCATACTCCCCTTAGAGGAACTGTAAATCTCCCGTGAGCGCCTAGTCCAGAATATAATAGATGTACAACTTGATTAGTCAATGGACCGCCTTGCTCAAAAACAATAAAAGCTTCTTTTGTCATTACCCAAAGCTCTAAAGGATCAAAGCTTACAAAATAGTATTCGATGAAACTCGAGGAACCGCAGTAGTCTTCTACATATAGCCATTCACCTTGCTCAAGCCATCCTGACAATTCATGAACTGATCCACTCGAAGGTAGTACAAGAAAAGGACCTTCGGTGTGTAATGTTGAGCTAATGAAAATCCTTACTGGAAATGCGGAAAATGTTATAAAAATAACAATTACAAATATTAACTTTCTAACCGATTTCATTGTAATTGGTTATTGTGGTAGCATTATATAAAGAAAAATTGGATAAATTATTATATCAAAAGTTAATAAATAATTATTTAAAAGAGAATTTTGACCATGTAAAAAGTGGGAGGTTTATGAAATTTTTAATCTGTTTTTTATGAGAAAGACTGCTAGCCCAAGTATCGAAACCCCTAAAAAAATTAAGAAAAAATTGCTCGTAGGTATCGATTGGGATTGAATTGGTGGTAGGAATGATCGTTCTGAAACATTTATGAATTATTAAGGTGATTTTTGTATCTAGGATAAGTTTGATGGACCCCTTCTGAAATTTTTTTTCTTTTTATATAACGATAAATATATTTGATAAAAATAAAAAAGAATTAAATAAGAAATTAGAAGTCTGGCTGATACTAATGAATTATAATAAATGGAAAAAATTTAAGCATATTAAACTTAAGCCGAACAATCCTGATGATATGGTAACAAAAAACTTTGCAAATAAGATAAATC
>SDBS01002021.1_pt1 | contig 20405 bp, 25 predicted proteins | sample 2277091 | NCBI WGS metagenome assembly SDBS01 (sample SAMN10404972, study PRJNA504765) | marine sediment metagenome | isolation source: marine sediment core GS10_PC15, 163 cmbsf | place: Arctic Ocean: Southern Knipovich Ridge | collected 2010 | reverse complement strand
ATGACGCCTCCCGCAATTCCAACGCCGGGTCGATCCCCGCCTTGATCTTGCTTTCCATGATGATAGCGTCCCGCTCGATGCGTGACTTCTTCGCGCGACGTAGATCGCTGACCGTCGTGTTCGGTAACTCCGCAATGGCCGCTGCCCACTCCGGCACCAACACGATGTCCATCTCGACATCCCACGTATTGCGATTGCGTCCTCGACCGCTTGAACGTTTTTCTGTCCATTTGAGGTTCTTGACGCTAATGCCTGCTTGAGCACAAGCCGTCACGATGTTGGCATCGGCTGCGACCCACTCACCGGACTCGATACAGTCTTGGAAGATCTGCTCTGGTAGTCGTCTTTTCCGACGTGTTTTAGTCTTGGTGGTCTTCACCGGGTACTCCCGGTCTACGAGGGCCTTGAGACGACGTAGCTCGGCCATGACGTCTTTTCGGGCGTTGCGACGAGCCGCAGAGCCTTGGTCCTTGTCGAGTCGGTTGACAGCTCTCCAGAGGTCTCGAAGCGGGTCATTGAGTTTGAGTTTCTTCTTGCGCTTGCTCATTGGTTGCTCCTGTAGAGAAAAAACCCGGGGCACCATCCTTGGCACCCCGGGCGCCGGTCTACGGCTAGCGGTGGTTCTTCTCGTTTTCGAGTCGGATGGCTGCCTCGACTGAAGCAGCTTGGAGGGTCTCCATGCGCTCGCGTAGAGCATCGAGACGCGTGTCGAGTAGCTCTTCGAACATCTCGACTTTATCGGTCATCAAGTCGCAGGCGACTGCACGACTACGAAGGGCTCGTGACCCGAGTTTCTCCTTGTCGGGTATCGAGTCGTCATCGAGGTCGCTGAGTTGCTTCTCGATCGACTTCGCCTCGGTCTCAGCTTCGCGCACGAGAGCGTCGAGCAAAGCTTCGACAGCTTCATCGGATTTGAGGGATGGAATCTGGAAGATGATGTTGTCGGTCGCCTTTTCGAGTGCCTCTTTGATCTTCGTCAACCGCTCTAACTTGTCGCGGTGCACGAAGTAGATGCCTCCTGTGTCTCGAAGCGTCAGCATCGTCAGGTCCGAGGTGATCTTCGTAGACATCCACGTTCCCATGTCCGTCTGCGCGAGTTTGGTTTGATTGACCTGAAAGTCCTTTAGCAACTTCTCAGTACCTCGGTAGTTCTCGGGTTTGAAGACGAGCTTCCTGTCGTCGCCTTCGAAGTAGGCTCGAAACTGCTCTTCATAACGGACCTTGTCGGAACCTTCTTCGGTGACGTTTTCTAGCAAGATCCACCCGTCTTTGTGTTTCGTTGCTTGGACGTCGCGGTTTTCTTTCCACGAGATGTGCTTGACCATCTCCTTAAATGCACGCGTCAACGCGACCTTACGTGACGGTAACGAAGGTAAGAGTTTGGCAGGTAACCCTGCTTCTTCCCAAGCCACTCTGAGTTTGTCGTACTCGACTTCCCCGGAGAGACGCCAGTACACGATGGCTCCAGCCGTGTCCTTCATGGCAGTGGGGATGGCGATGACGTTGGATTTTTCGGTTACAGTATTCATGGTTTGTGCTCCTGTTTGGTCTGGCTCATCGGTACGGGTAGACCAACTCCCGCAGACGCGAGCACCGTGCTCGCGTTTCGCCTCTTTATTGGCGAGGGTTCATGACGTCCTCCTTAGGCAAAACCTCTTCTTCCAATGAGACTTCTTCCTTGGGTGGTGTTTCTTCCTTGGGTGGTGTTTCTTCCTTGGGTGGTGTTTCTTCCTTGGGTGGTGTTTCTTTTTTGGTAGGGGTTTGTGGTACCCGTGGTTTCGCATCGTCAATGACGCGAATCATGCGTATGGTTTTGAACCGCATGAAGATTTTGTCTTGGGAGGTACCAACGTTCAGCGTCAGTGCTTCTTGATCGGGCTGAATCCCGATGATCTCAATCTGGTCCTTTTCAGTTTCTATGTAGAGCGGGTCACCCGTCCACGTATGGATTTCGATTTTCATTGGTCTCATTTCCTTAGGCAGCTCTTCGTTTCTTCTTGAGGGGCTCCTTGACCGTGATGAACTCACCCCACTGGATAGGCTTTCCGCGACCGTACGTTGGCCGTCGAGCGTCCCTCCCCACCAAAAGCCAAATGGTCTTGGTGTTGGGAAGAGGATTGAGACGGGGTGCTGGACCACACCCGTCAGTCCCGATTACGAGAATGTCGGGACGCTTTTTCATCTTCTTGACGGCTTCGAACACGACGTGAAAGTTCGTGCCTCCACCACCTTGGAGATACTTGACCGCTTCTTTGATGCTGCGGACCTCTTTGACCACGCCCTGCATCTTCGCGTCGAAACATCCGAACCGCATGCGCGTTTCGAGATTACGCATGATGCCCGTTCCCTCGCTCATGACGAGGGACATTTCCGCCTTCTGCATGCTCGCCGACGTGTCAGTGAGCAACATCGTCTCAGGAATAGGCGCTACCATTCTTGGTAACACCGGAACGCCAGGGCCATATCCTATTGCACCTTGACGTCGACTCGGCCGGTCGTAGCTGTAGTCGAGTTGACCAGCTTTGTGCGCAACAGCATGACGACCACTGCGTGCGAGTTGATCTTCCCAACGTACCTGCGGCGCGTCGAGCTGCTTCTTCGCCCACCGTGCCCAGTTACCAGGAACGTCTCCAGCTTGTTTTTTCGTAGCTCGTTGGATGTCCTTGGCGACTTGTTTTTTGATGCGGTGAATTTCCGCATCTGATCGTCCTAGATCTCCAACTTTTCCGTCTGGTGGTTCTCCCGGAACAGGATGACCGGCACACGAACCGCAATGCCCGTGCCCGAGCTGGCTCTGAGAGCCCGGCTGAGATGCCCCCTGACTAGGCTGAGGTTGTGGTTGCCCTGAGGCTCCCTGAGGGCTCGTGTCGCCTGGTGACGGAGACTGAGCATTCCCTTGACCTGAGGCATCAGCTTGACCCTGAGACGACTGTGGAGATCCCTGACCCGACTTCCCCTTACCCCTCTGTGGCGGTTGGTGACGACGACAGTTGGCGAAGTAAACCTCCCACGGCAAACCCTTCTCTTGCGGAGGGTTGAGCTTGTGCGGAAGGACGGGGTTGACTGGTATAGGAAACTGAGGCGGTTGGTCTTGGTTAATCGCCGCATCCTGACAAAAATTGGCGAGCCTCTGTTCGTGCGGCTGTATGTTTTGGCGTTCACTTCGCTTGAAGTGTTCACGAAGAAGATGACCGAGTTCGTGGATGAGTGCGCCTACCGTCCCTTTGATGCCCCACTCCACGATGACCTCAGGGTCGTACAACAGCACCCATCGATGCGTGCACGCGACCGTACCAAGGCCGGGTGATTCAACGGGGATGAGGTTGTACACGGCAACCGAGAAGAACCCTAGTTGTCGTTTGATGATGATGCGTGCAGCAGCGAGCGTTTGCTGTGCAGTTAGGCCTTTCATGCTACCTCTCGAATGGCTTTGAACATCGGACGCAACTTAGCGACGATGGGTCGCATCTCGGTGAGTCGAGACAAGCCGCATTCGATAATGGTTTCACACGCCGTGTAGGCGATGTCGGGGGAATCCTCGGAGATCGGTTTGAGAATCTTAGCGAAGACTTTGGCGCGGTCGTTTCGCTTTTTTGCTTTGCGTGGTGCGAGGGTACGTGCGCAACCGTCTACGACGGCCATTGCAACGTCCGGACGTGACGGGTCGTAAACCCATTGTTCTTTGCCGTCGAGCAGCTTCTCGAAGTCGGGAAGGTCTTGAGCACGGAATGCAGCGAGGTCACCCATGACATCGTCGCCGATGAAGCTTCCAACGAACTGGTCTCTTTGCATTTCGTTGAGCTTGTGGATGGTGGAACCGGCTAATGCGCGTGCAGCAAAAGCCATGGTGCGCTTGGACAGCCAAGCACGGCTCGCTTTCGGGTCGTTACGCTCGGGTACCTTGAGCAGCATCTTGCGATGCCCGACAAAGCCCGAGATGAAGGCACGTTCGCGCAAGTAGACCTTGTCCCACTCATTGAGAACGTGTTTTTCGATCTCGTCAGCGTCGATGGGGTCGACTTTCCACTCTTCCCCACCATCACTCATGAGCCATTGACGCCAGTCGAGGATGTCTTGCTCTTCGATGACGGCTTCGCCGTTATCATCGAGATTGACGTTTTCGTGACCGCCTCGGTTCGCCATGGCGAGCGAGAGGTCGTAGCCGTCGGTGGACATCTCAGTGGGGTTGCCCAAGCACACGATGCGGACGTGTCCTTTGAGACGGGTGTCACCAGCGAAACGCTCGTTGATGAAACGCTGCAGTGCTGCCTGCATGGCTTTCTTGGCATCACCGACTTCGTCGATGATGATGAGAGCGCGTTTGGCCGCGTTGGCCTTGACGACAAACTCACCAGGAACGGCCTTAAAAAACCCGCCACTTTGGTCGAGGAAGGGAATGCCTCCGATGTCGCCGGGCTCACGACTACTCGGCGTGAAAATGTAGACGTAATCGCAGCCGAAGAGGTAGCCGAGTTTGCGGAAGATCGCGGTCTTACCTGTACCGGGAGGACCCCAGTAGTAGACGTTGCGCCCCCACTGAATCTCGCCGGTCATCAGCTCGCGCTCGAAGGGGGTGAAAAAATTGGCTTTGTAGATCTCTTGGTCAATCATGGTTTGTGCTCCTGTTGATGCTGACTGGCACCTTGCAGCCGAGGAACGAGTTCGACGGCTGACAGGTGAGAGTTAGACGCGATTCCCGGAGTCGATCCTGGCAGCGTGCTCGATGACGGTGTCCCAAGGTGAGGTAGGTTCTCCGAACAGCTCGAAGAGTTCCTCTTCCCAGATTGGGGATTGGGGTTGAAAGAAGTGTGAGTGGTTGATGATTTCTTCGTACATGGTTGTGCTCCTGTTTGGTGACTTGCACCTTGCAGCCGAGGAACGTGTTCGTCGGCTGTGTAGGTGAGAGTTACAGCAACCCGCCTCGCGTGATGACCATTAGTGAGCTGGAGTCACTCAAGTCGAGGTTGTTCGTTGCTCCTTCTTCGATCCAAGTACTGAGACGTTGTCGACCCGATGGAGTCAAGCCGCATGAGATGTCCGCTTTGGTGTAAAAGCCTTTGTCGTTGATGCGAAATAAGAAAGGTCCGGTTTCTTTGTTCATGGTTGTGCTCCCGTTTGTTCGTGCTGACGTGCACGTCACAGCCGTCGAGTAGAAACTCCACGGCTGTATGTGTTCGTTAGCGTCAGAAATCTCCATCGCGTCCTGACTACGCGCTCGTGTCTTCAGTTTTTCTACAGTTTGTTCGCGTGGCCCGTCCCCGGGCTCGCTGCACCTCGCATCAGGCGGTGCTCCCTCAAGGCTCGTATCGGACTGCGAATCCGACCCGTGCTCGACAGACACACGCTGTCGTTCGTGGGACTCCGTTCGCGTCTGGCAGCCGCGACAGCTTCGAGCCCTAGGCTCCGGGTCTTCCTTCCCCGTTCTCGCGCTTGGCGTCCCCAGAGGGCTCCAGCTTCCCGTACGCGGTTCGACTATTCGGTTGGAAAAAAGCTCCCCAGGGCTTCGCAGATCGAGGGGACATCTGTATGACCCCCCAGGGGGGTCATTTATTTCACGCGCACGGAAAAAAATAAAGCCCTAAATTTGGCCGAGTTAGGCCCATTTTGAGCCTTTGTGCGCATGGCGCATCTGGTGCAGTTGACCCGATAACCCCCCGGGGGGTAAAAGAGGTCCGTGAGCCAGGCACTACAAGGTCGAGCCGTAGCCTGTAGGCCCTCCACGGGGACCCAATGTCATGACCACGCTGTTGAAGCTTCTCGTCATCTGGCTCTCAGGAAGCGACGAGAGCTGTCTCAGATGGTCGTCAAAAGGCTTGCGTCCGACCCTCTCTTCTCGTGGCCCCTCATCGTGGCGATCTGCCAGCTTTTGGTCGGGTGATCGGATAGTGTTCGGACTCGTCTTGATCCAAATCTTCCTCATTTTCTTCTTCCAGGTGACGTGCACGTGAGCAGAAAACGGTACTCCGAGAAAGTCAAAGAAAAGGCATCACAGCTTTATCGTGATGATGGGTGGTCGTTAGCTCGCATCGTTCGACGTCGGGAGATGCCCAACGATCCCCATACGGTTAGCCGATGGCTCAAAGAGCAGAAGGTGAAGTTGCGCGTCAACCCATTCGTATATCCGCGCAAGAAGATTCTTCGAGATCTCGAACGAGGTGTGCCTCGTTTGGAGATCCAAGAACAATACGGCTGCAGCGCCAAGTATCTCTCCAACCTCGCTACCGGAAAGCTTGAAGCGTAGATGTCTATCGTCACGAAGGCCCTCGCCAAGTACAATGTCGACTTACCTCGGTACTTTCGCATCATCTCAAAACCACTCAAAGATGTGACGCAGGTCGCGTTACTCGTCAACGTCAAAGGCACACTCAAGGAGATTGATCGAGAGCTACCTAAAGCACCGACACTTCTCGATGTAGTGGCGCTTTTTCCGTCTGTCGATCTCGACGAGTTCCCCGCGATAGCACGGACTATTATAGGTGCTGTTTCGCTTCCGCGTTCGTGGACGCTTGAATTCGGACCTGCTGAAGGGGGCTTTCTACTCACGCTCGACATTCACAAAGGTGGTACGACGAAACGGTGGGAGAAGAAGCTCAACGTGTCTGCGCCTCAACTCAAGGACCTGCTCGATGTCGTAAATTGGGTCAAGGAATCGAATCAGGTCGATCGATTTGGGGCTAAGCCATGAAAAGAACTGTACTTTCGTATTGGCTTGGAACGCCGTGTCGATATGATTTGAATCGTCCAGACCTAGAAGATCTCGGGCTACCTGAAGTTGATTTAGGGGGGCGGTGCATCAGTATTCCTATCGATGTATCCCCGGCCGAGTTCTTCGACAAGACAATGCCCAACGTTTTTCAGATTCAGGCTGAAGCGCGGAAACGTCAGATGATGGGAAAGGGTTTTCCGCCGGATGGTGCGTTGGCTGAAGGTCTACAGTGTCTTTGGATTTTTACTGCGAGTGCTCAGTCCACACAGCAAGAACAGCTCAAGACAGCGTTCATCGAGATCGACGCACTCAAAAAGCGCATCGTAGAGTTGGAAAAGAAGGCCGCGAACTAACTGCTTGACCAAAATCGTGCATTGGCCGTAGGTTGTGGAGTATGTCCACCGCTCCAACTAAACCCCGTAGTCGTTTTCCTGGTTTTGGGCGTCCGACCAAAATCACAGCTCGTTCACGAAAGCTTAAGCCGGCGGATGCACCGGCTATGACTTTTGCCGACTTGCTGGAAAAACGTAACCGTAGTCCAGAGGTGAAAAGAGACGTTGAGGGTAGAAAGCCGTTTGCGCGTGTGAACATCTTGTCGCCGTCTGATCGAGTCCTCCTCATGGAACTCACGGTGGCTTTGCGAGAAAGCACCGATACGCAGCGTGAACTTGGAAACCTTGAACCCATCGATCGTTCTCCGAAGGACGAAGCCTCAACTGAGGTTAATGAGCCTACGGAGGAAGAGGTCGATGAATCTACGGATGAGGAAGGTGACGCTTCGGGAGAAGAAGCTTCTGGAGAAGATGACGTGCTAGAAAATGAGCAGTCAGCCTCACCTGACGACGTGCCTGAAGCTGGCTAGGTCTGTTTGGGTTTTGAGTGGTACCCTTCAAAGGTGCCTGAAGACCCGAAGGTGCTTCAATGCCGATGACGATCCCGGGCGCCCCTGACGGAGGGGGCGCTCTTGCAAGTTACTATGAATCGTATGCGTATGAGGTTGGGTGGATACCTAATCCGTTTCGCCCGACGTCACTCGACATACAAGCTTCGTTGAGTGGCCTAGACAACAAACCGGCGACGTGGGTTGCGTTTGCTGCACACAGCATGCAAGAGGTTTGGTCAGCGTTACCAGACAACGTGCGGCAGGAAGCACAAATCGCGCTTGGGAATTTGATTCAGCTCGGTTTGAACAACGTCAAAGGACTCGCCAACAACGCTTCAGCTGCAGCAGTTTCGGTCGTCTCTGATGTAGTGCCTTTGATTGGGGCAATCATCGAGGAGTTGATCGTTGCCATTCAAGGGTTCATCAAACTCGCCAAGGAGATAGAAACCAAGCGAGAAGATACTGCCGCTGGTCACTTCATGGATTCGTCGCGTTGGACCGTAGAGCAGTACGAGCATCCAGATCAGTGGGTAATGAAACGGGCCAAGATCGCCAACTTCCTCGATCGCTACGATAACAAGTGGCGTGTACGTCCAAGTTTTGGTCGTTCTGGTGGTAACTCCGATTTCATGTTTTACGGTTCAAGTGGTCCGCCGCGTTCGGGCTTTTGTGGCTCAGGTGTGTGGATGAAATGTGGAGCAGCGTCGTATGTGAATATGAGCGACTGTCACAAGCAAGATAGCGATGATCCGTTTTGTGAAAGCCGCGTTCCGTTGTCATGTCTTTTTTACCCGTTTTACTCGTCTGCGTATCCTGACTACGTCGCAGTCACGGAGATGAAACGCCAGAAGGGGAAGGGGGGTTTCATTGAGCCCGATACCGAAGGTAGCGGCTTAGTGACGTACACACCGGTAACTGCCAACTCGATTTTGATGGCGCGACAGATGGCGCTACTGACGAGTCCTTCAGTAAATCTACGTGTAGATGCTGACCGATTACTCGAAATCCGCGACCGTTTTGTAAGTTACTTCTTCACGTTCGCTAATATGTGGGCACCGGGTAACGCCGGTAAGAGCGTATCGGCAAAGGGATACAAACAGCGATTTGGTGTTTCCCCCATCGACGCGCATCACATCGTGCAACGTGTTTCTGCGAGTGAACGCTTGATCATCGATGCCGAGCAAAAGGAACTACCTGCGGGTAGTGCTCAAAATCAGTTCTACTTCGACTCGGACGGTTTGATCCACGCTTATCATGCTGTGGATCTAAATGCTTGGGGGCTTCCTGCGCTCAGAGGACCAGAAACTCCTAGCGATGTCGCAGTGAGTTGCGCTCAATACAACACGATCTTGAGTGCGACGTTGGCGTTCATGTCGGCGCGCGTAAATTTTCTACGTAACGGGCCGATGATGCGGGCACTTTTGCTAGATTTCGATTTAAATGACTTCGATAACGGCGTGCGTTCAGCAATGTCTTATTCTGCTGAAGTTGGGAAGATGTTGCAGGCTCCTTCGAGAGCGAAGCCGACTCCGAAGCGACCGATACCGCCGCGACCGCTCGTGCCAATGATAATCCCGAAGCGTCTTCTGCCTGGCGATGTAGCGCGTCAACTCAGTGAACGTGATCGGGGTTTTTCGCAAGGTGAAGCAGCGATGTTGGCGTTGGCGGCGGGAGGGCTCGTGGCTTGGAAGGGGCTTGAGGTCGTGCAGTGGGCTCGTCGCACCATAAAGCGACGTCGACGGACCCGTTGATACTCGGCATAACGTGTCTCTTGTGAGGGTTCGTCGTTGATTTGACACGTCCCCTCGCGTTGGTTCGTAACTCTACGGTATGCTGGCGACTGTGAAGCTGAGGAAGAGGCTTTTGATCGGGGCAGCCGTAGGTGCTGGTGTTTATGTTCTTCTTCCAAAGAAACTGACGATACTAAAGCGGCAAATTTCTCCTCCGCCGCTCGTACCCCCCGAGATATCAGGTGTGCCTGTTGTGAAGAAGTGAGGTTCCAATGGCGATGAAGAAGTCCACGAAGAAGTTTTTGAAAATAGCGGGAGCTGTAACGGCTGTTCTCGGTATCGGGTATTTGGTACTCAAGAAAGAACCGAAACCTAAGAAGAAAGAAGTCGATGGGGAACCAGGTCCAGGTGAGCCGGGTGGACCTGAAGGTCCACTGTTACCTGACGAACCGGATGAGCCGGGTGGACCTCCGTTCGTACCGCAGTTAGTGATACCGCAATGGAATACTGACGCACAACTCGTTGCCGAAGAGATGATGGCGGCTACCTACGTCAAGATGGGGAGCCCGCCGGGTAACTTCGCTGTAGTGGTTACTTTGGCAAACGTGGCAGCAACGCAGATTTGGCCGAATTGGACTTGGCCGAGTACCGAAGTAGAAAGCGCGGCCTATGAAGGAGCTGGTTCTAAGTCAGCACTCGTAGTTTGGCAAAATCTCATCGCTACAGCACGGGACCTTCTTGGGTTTAAGTGAGCATGTCGTTTGGACCAAACTTCATCGACTTTTGGCTCAAGGCGTTTCGTCGTCTTGATGACGGTGTGCTGCCAAAAGATCCGGTTGGGACCATCGTCGAGCCTGAACCTGAGATCGTAGAGCCTGAGCAGCCGCGAGGTATTCAAACCGTGGGCGCGTGGGCCGGTTCGTCGAGTTTGAGAAACCCGACACGGGACGTCGATTTCTGCAAAGAGCACAACATCAATCGCATCGACGTGATCGTCAACGATCACAGTGCTTGGAGAGAACCTAAAGACTTCACGCTTCGTAACGACGTAAAACTCGTTCGGTTAGCAGATCTCGCTCATCAGGCAGGCATCGAAGTGCACTTGATGAGTTGGTGTATGCCGCACGAGAAGTACATCGTTCAGTCTGCCGAGCAGCTCATTCCTCTCGCTAAGTTGATGAACGCAAAGTCCATTCAGTGGGACGCTGAAGAGCCGTGGACTAAAGCACGGAAGCGTCTTCCGTATAAAGAAGCTGCGACCATTCTCAAAGAGAGTTTCGAGAATCTTCATTGTGACATGGGAGTCAACGGTATTGGCTACGCTTCCGTACACAAGTTAGGACCCTTGATCTCCATCTGCAGCTATGCCGTACCTCAAGCCTACGCCACGGTAAAGAACGGCATGCATCCCAAAAAGGCTCCGCAACAGTTCCACAATCGGTGGCGCGACAAATTCAGTAAACCGATCGTAATGGGTCTTGCAGCATATCGACAAAAAGGAATCGTAGGTCATACGCAGGCACAGGCCATTACTGCGGGCGTCGAGGGAACCAACGCATTAGGTACCGTGGATACGATCATCTACTGGAGCCTCTATCACATCCGTAAAAACAAAGAGATCGCAGGAGCCGTCAAGAACATCTTGGCAAAGCGCGAAGTGGCGTGATGGCGAAGCGTAAGAAACTTTCGAAGCGAGCTAAATGGGCTATCGCAGGTGTGGTGCTCATCGGAGGGTTCTTCGTTGTACGTGAAGTTCTAGTTGGGGAGCCCAAGAAGCCCCCTGTGAAGAAGTACGATCCTGACCAAGCTGTTTCAGAAGCCATCAACGAACTCGGTAAGGATGCTGGTGTTCTTGCGTTGACTGAGTTGGCGTATCCTCTTGCGTACCCGGATTGTCCTCCTCGGTTGGATCCTGACGACCCCACGCACGCTAAGTGCATCGAGCGTTGGCTCGATCTACGAGAACGTATTTCGAAACGCGTACCAGCCGGTAAAGGAACAGGTGGAACACGTGGGATAGCTAAGAAACTCGGTAAATGGATCGATGGGTTGTCAAGTGGACAACGAACGCAGCTTCGAAATACCATAGGCGCAAAGCTTTATGATCCGATCGCCAACGGGGCGAAATCGAACAACGATTCTCAGGTGACAGCAGGATTATTGAGACTCAAACGCTCAATCAATGACTTGATAGCTGAGAGTAAGCTTCAAGCTCTTGCACTCCAATCTAAGCTGCAGAACATTCTCGGACCTAAGCTGGACGAGTTCATGAAAATCGTAGGGATTTGAAACATGGCACGACGCAAGAAAAAGAATCCATCCGCACTCATCAAGGTTGCAGGTGTGCTCTTCGTGGGCGGCCTCATCGGGTACGGCGTCTACCAGGCAGTCAAGAAGCCCGTGCCTAAGCCAAAAAAGACTACGCCTGAAGCCGTGTGTGCTGCTTCTTTTGATAAAGGCACGAAGGAGTACGAGACGTGTGTCGCTACGGCGAAGGGTGAACAGAAGTCGGAGAGTCAAGCTAAGAAGCAGGGCAAGTACGTCGGTACGGGTTGGAAAGATTGGCCGCACAAAGACGTGTTCAAGGACGAGCAGTCGTTCGGCGATGTCATCGTATCTCTCGGCTACGCCGTAGGCACGAAGTTTCCGGATGAGCCTGGATGGTCAGCGCGTGATCCCGGTTTCATTGCAGCAGTCAAAGAGTTTCAAAGCGACTGGAATCTCGTCATTCAGTATGCGGTTGAAATGCTCGAAGCACACATTGGTGTTGGGATCGTGAACTTCGTTCCGCTTGGTGTAGACGGGAAGATTGGAAACAACACTGCCAAGGCGCTCTACCGAGCTTACTTGATGGACGAGGACCCCGAGTCTTCGGAAACGTGGCAAGACATCGTGTCTGAAGCCGTTGCTCAGAAAAAAGCTGCCCAGTCGTGACCCTGAAAAATCCAGCTACAGTACTCCTTGGGCTCGCTATTGGAGTCGTTGCTCTGCAGTGGGTTTCATACGCTGTCAGTAAGAAAAAATGAGCTTCCCTGAGCGACGACGTCCTATCTCGCTACGACAGATGAAAAGCGAGTTAGCTGAAGTTTGTCGGTTAGCAGGGGTTGACGATTTTGAGATGAAGATCTCCAAAGCTGTGACGCGTGAACACAAACGCAATGCGCGGCGCTATGCCCAAGTGGAGTTAGGTGGCGTACCGCGGTTTGAGTTCGCCGATCAGACACGCAAGCTCTACTATCCACATCGACTTGGACTCTACGCTCACGAAGCGGGACATGTTCTAGCGTGGGCAGCTCAAGGTGAGCACGATGAAGATACGGCGGATGCGTACGGCATGGCTGCGCTCGACCTCATCATCGTCTACGACCGCCGTTGGCCCGGTAAGGGTTTACAAACGGCGATGCGCTAACCGAGCGGTACGGGCTCTGTACCCGTAGCGTCTCTCCACTCTTGCTCGGTGTAGTTGATCTCGTTAAGGACGTCGATCAAGTACGCCATGGCGATGTCGGTTTCTTGTTCGGTGTAGATGCCGGCGGATTCGAGTAGGTTAGAAGCAGCCAAAAAAAGGACGGACCAAACGAGCTTGGTTTTGGTGGGGGTGGTCTCTGTCCATGCTTGTGGATTGGCTGGACAAGGTAAGTTGTATAGCTCGGTGACTTTCTCTACGACGGTGTAGGGAGTGACTTGTTGTCCAGCTGTCTGTAGAGCGTCAATGGCGATCGTAAACGCATCGATAGCGCGTTGTGGATCGACGACGCGTAAACGCGTGCAGTCTGCGTTGAGGGTGATCCCCATTTCATCAGCGGCCTTCTTTACTGCAGCGGCCTTCTTTTTCTTCTTGGCGTCTTCTTCGTCAGACCGCTTTCCCAGATACCAAATTCCCCCACCGATGATCGTGAGTGCGAATAGACCAGCAGCGAGACTTCCGGGATTTTTCTTGCGACGAGCCATGACCTGGAGTTTAGATGCTTTTTCAGAGGCCTACAGATTCATCCTTGTTCGCACGAAATCGCACGCAGAAGGCCCATTGCGCAAAACCCGTCAAGTTCTTGGTCTTTCGAAAACCAGCCCGGTCGATGTTTACCAGGCCGGCTTGGCCGTGGATGACGTTCTCAAGAAGACCAAAGCGTTTGCCGAGGTTTCGGTGCTCGCCCAAACGCAAAAACATCTCATACAGGTGAAATGATCAATGCCCGTTTGGCAGCGAACGAACAAAACAGTTGCAAGCAATCGCCGCGTCAACTCTCCGGGGAAGAATCGGTCTCCTTCACGGCCTTCCTGAACTTGCGCGCCGACTTGGGAACAGTGGTATGGGATTCAGATTCGCATTCGTTCGTGCACCGCAACGCTATAGCTGTGCAGCACGAGTAAACGCGCGATGCCAAACCCACCCGTTTTCAGCGTTTGACGGGGAGGTCTTCACGAACTGAAGGCTTTCCTAAGCGAAAGACCGCTGGTTAGAGCGGTCTTTCAAGGCTTCGGCTCCCGTCACCGGGTTCCTCAACCCACGAAGTAGAGGATCTTACCTGATTGGAGCGCGAGGTCAAGGGACCGGTGCGCTCTGGATCTGGGCAAGACATTCACCGACTACCTGGCCGCTATCGGCGAGGGACAGCACAAGCCGCAACGCAAGTTCTTGCGGCAGATGCTCTACGGCCTGCTGGCTGGACGGTCGGTGATGCTGACCAAAATCGGCTTGGCGCTCGATGAAGACATGAAATTGATTCACACCGAGCGCCGCTTGAGCGACCGGCTCAAGAGCAATCGGATGGACGACGAAAAACTCCGCGCAAAATATCTCGAACACATCAAGCCACTGCTCACACAGAAAGGTCATCGAATCCCGACCATCGCGGTGGACAAAACCGACATCAGCAAACCGTGGGCAAGGAAGATGCCGTGGCTAGGAGCCCCACACCACAACCGAGTGCGCGATGCATCGCTGCCTTACGAGCCGAAGACAAAGTCAGGAGAACGCTGTGAGCCAATCACTTGTCCTGGTTGGGATCTGCTCAACGTAGATGCGGTTGGTGATGACGGTCGGAGACTGCCACTCTACAGTCGCCTCTATTGTCACTCTGATCCCGATTGCAAGAAAGAACACGGTGAGACGCGGCGTGCGATTCTAGGGTTGAAGTCGGTCGTGCCAAAAGAAGCGATCTGGACGTTCGACCGCGCCTACTACGGTCTCAACTACTTCAGGATGTTCAATGCCCACAAACTTCGTTGGGTTTGTCGTGTACCAGTAAACAAGGGCATCGCTGTATACGCGAACGAACGTCGTCTGCTCGTAGCAGACCTACTCCCTCGCGTGGAGATGCGAACGAAATTTCGCGTTCGCAAATACAAACACAAACCTAAAAAGAAACACAAGCGTACGGGAAAGACCCTGTGGGACATCAAAGCAGGCTGGATCACCAACGTAAGATTGCCTAACGACACCGCATTCAGGGGGCAAGGTCCACTAGCTACGAAGTTCAGTATCGTAGTTACGACCAATCCAATGGGGCGCGATCCGATGGTGCTCATCACGAACACGCGCGTAGCCTCTGCCAGGGCAGCACGAGAGATCGCCAACTCGTTTCACGAACGATGGGGTGTCGAGGAGGCTCACCGTTTCATGAAACAGGCATTCGATCTCGAAGACATTCGAATACTGAACTGGACGGGTCTCAAGCGCATGGTGTTGTTCGTGATGCTTGCGCACGGTTATCTCGGGATGTTCGTACACAAGTGGCGGGCAGCTGCATACGCCGTTGCGGCTGCGGTCAAAGCGGTCAACGCCGTGCCTGTGTTCATGCACTACCGCTTGCAAGCCGGGATCGCTGGTGTGCTCAAGAGCATCTTCGTGCGGGGGCCGTAGGGCTTTGGGGGTTTTGATTGACCTGCACCAAAACGCAGCCTGATAATCATAGGGACGATGGCCCTCACTGAAGCGCAATACAACGCCATACGAGAGCATATCTTGGGGAAGACCAACGGGTCATGCCCGATGTGCGATAGCGCCGATTGGCACATTGCGAGAGACATCGTTCATGGGCCTCGGGTTCCTCCACGTTTCAACGATCCTCCTGCATATCCAATGTTCCTGGTGGTCTGCAATCAATGTTTCTTCGCTACCCATTTCTCAGCGCCTCCAGTTCTACAGGTACCGAATGACGGCTGACCCAAAAGCAAAGATTCCCGAGTTCTCGGAAGTTGATTCTAAGGAAAAGGAAGAAGACAAAACCAAGCCCAAGGTAGAAATACACCTTGAAGGTCCAAATCGTAGATTCAGTGAATCAGCACCGCCGACCGGTTCGCCTACGAGCGCAGAGCTGATGCAATGGTTACGCTCAAACCGTTCAGAGTGGCTGAAGCTGGAGGGACGGTATGTAGTATTCGACCGACAGCACGGCGTCCGTCACGATGCAGAGCACATGGGCGCAATTATCGAGTACATCACCGAACAAAACCTAGTGACCGAGGGTTTGCTTTTGCGTCGAGTACCAAACACCCCCGATGAGGGTTAGGACTGATGGATGCTCCTTTGCGTGACATACTTGACGAACGCTGCCGATATCCTCTCCTCGATGCAGCTCTGACGTTTCCTGGACTAGGTACGTATACTTGCCTGGCGATGGTAGATACGGGATGCGGAGACGTTTGTGGAGGACCAGATCTAGCCAAGTGGCTCATCGAGCAACAAGCGGTACGAGGAGATCTTCGTCCTCGACCTAATCAACCCTGGGATGAAGCACTTGAAATCTGGGAGAACGCGCTTTACGGGTCAAAGCTAACAGCCAACATCACTCTCGGCAGTCACACGAATCACATCGCACTACTGGACACCGACTTTTTTCTCATCAAGAGAGACCTCGGTGGCGTCAAGATGCTCATCGGACAAGTACACGGACTTCATCGTTTGCGGTTCGTTCAGGACCGTGACAGAGAAATGTCGCTAACGGTGCCCTGATAAGCTCACACGCAACGGGAGCGGAGCGCAGCTTCATACAGCCGAAGGAACTATCCGCATCAAAGTTCGGCTAAACTGACCCTACCACCCGAGTGGTTTCGAATGGTAGGGCCCCTGGTCCGATCGGCGGTGAGACGCCGACCTTTCACTTACATCGCCACTGCAAAGGACAAACGATGAAGCGATCACGAAAAGTGTACGTGTGGGCAGCTCTATGTCTTGCTGCCTACGGTGTCTACGTCGCTTACGACGACGACGACGACGAATAAGCGAATCGGTCTCACGCTTTTCCCATAACCGCCAAAGGAAATTATCGTGTGTGAATCCGAGTGAAAGGCGACAGTCTCGTGCTGTCGCCTTCTTTCGTGGTTCTGAGCAGCTGAATGTGCTCGAAAAACCATCTAAAGTACCGGCCATGACAGCTCAAGGTTCGCAGGAGTCCGTCAGAGAGGCAAGGTGGCGTTCCGAGTCGATGTTGGGTAACCTCTAAAGGATGGCTTCTACGGCCACTAAAGTTGCGTTCACGCTCGCTGCCGCGGCAGCAGCGTACCTCGTCATGGCGGACATCACCGAGTCCGAGCCGGGAGTGAAGCGTAAGAAGACTGAGTCGGATGCAGATGAAGGCCCGAAAGCAGACCCACGTGGTCGCATAGAACCTGAAGAAAGTTGGGCCGCACGGTGGGAAGTTGATTCGGATCGAGCCATAGCGGCGTGTCGTGCTTCCTTAGACGTGAAGACGTACAGTCAAGCAATCGTCTGCATGCTCGACGAAGTGTTTCCACGAGCTGCACCGTGGACTAGTGATGCGTCGACGTGGCCGGCATGGATGGATGCGGCTAGAGATCAAGTCAAGGAGGACGTGAGTACGTTGGTGATGGATGAGGTAGGAAGTTACAGTGCTACGGGGTGGCAGTTTCAAGTGTGGCTCATGTACGAGCGTGAAATGCTTGCTTGTTTTTTGGCGTTCAAGGATGATGTAGATGCCATCGTCGAGTGTTTGGCTCGAAAGATGTATTCGTCTGATGAACTCGTTTGGTCTCCCCAGTCGGGTGGGTGGCAGGGAGAGCTTTGGGAATTTTTACAGGGTCACGTAACCGAACGACTCAAGCCCGCCTTCAAGGGCGTAGAAGTGTGAGAGCGGGTTTCAGCTCGTCCTCGCAGAACTGCAAGCCATGAGCTAAAACAGCCCGTTTAGGCGTAAGCAGTGGCATGAGACCTCCATGGACGGTAAAGTCCCGACGTCCCACCGCTCACCGGATGTTCCGGTTGGGGACCAAGGAACGAAATGACGACCCCAAGAAAGTTGGCGCAACAACGCCGTCGAAAACAGGCTCAGCAAGAGACTATTCAAAACCTACAGCGTGGAGCCCAAGAGGTTCAAACAGCTGCACAACAAAATCCTGGATTGCCTGCCAATCCGGATGATCCCGATGGATTGATAGCTGCAGGATCAGCGTCGGTGCGTATCACTTCTGCTCCGGGCGTGGAGCCTACAAATTCAATAAAGCCTGCTCGGGTAGCGACGCGTAAACGTCGACAGGCTTCGAGTGTCAAAATCGTGACTGACAGGTCACGGCGCAATGCGTCGACGAAAGTGATTTCTGAACAGAGGGATCCGACAGGTCGACAAACGTCTTATGGCGGTGGTCGAGTTGTGGAGGATAGTCCATCTCCTCGTCTGCAGGCAAAACCTGCCCCACAGCAATTTCAAACGGTACAACCCCAACCGACAGTGCCAACACCTACGGGACCTGTAGTTAGGCATGTACCCACTGAAGTAGATGTCACCGTCATTTTGACGTGTTTTGAGCGGCCTAACATGCTGCGACATCAACTTACGGCATTGAAGGCTCAGACCTTCATGCCGAAGCACATCGTCGTGTGGGTAAATGCCGGAGCTATCGGTCACGATGAGACTGCGTTGTCAGGTCGAGACCTGCAGGTAATCCGAGCTAACGTCAACTACGGACCTTGGGTGCGGTTCACTATGGCATCAGAGATTGCCTCCCAGAACCAATCCAAGTATCTGTGTATTCTCGATGACGATACAGTACCTGGGCCCAAGTGGATTCAAGCGTGTGTTGAACGCCTTGAACAGGCTGAAGCGAATCCCGAAGAAAGTACCTACTGCATTGCTGCAGCCGGGGAGATCTTTCGCTCCGATGACCCCAACGACCGCATTTCTATAGGACCTGAGCGACAGGGTCCAGATGAACATGACGTCGACGTCGGTCGTCAAGGTTGGTTTTTTCCGACGCGATTGCTCGAAGCTTTTCAGTCTCATCCGCGACTTGGAGATGGTCGCATTGGGTGGGGTCTGCATTTTTCAGCGGCATTACAAAAAGCTGGCGTCTTCACGCTCGTGCTTCCTTATGAACACGGGAATCATGATCGGTGGGGGATCACGACTGACGTCAGCGTCGAGCGCAGCTTGAGTAGCTTGTTAGGCGTTGAGTTGCCGCAGTTACGAGCAGACGTCTACCACGCGTATAGGGAGTTCGGTTGGATGCCGTTGTTCGTCCTCGATCAAGAACCTCAAGAAGACGAGGAAGACGAAGTAGACGGGGGTGGTGTAGAAGAAGGTTCTGCTGCCTCCGCTCCGGCTTCTTGATGTTTCGTCAGGATTTTACGGCGGACTTCACTGCTATCGCTGAGGCGGATGAGCCGATTGGGTTTATCCGTTTCAACGATGGCGAACATGCAATACTCGAAGGTTTACCTTATCGTTCTGCGTCGGGTTGGGGGATATCAAAGTCGTCATGGTTACGTGATGAGCTGAGTAAGGCCCTCATACACCCACCTGCAGGTATTTACTTAGGTGTTTCCGCACCTTGTTGTGTTGCGCCGGCTGCAGCGTACTACCGTAAGACGGTGACGGTTTCGCGTGAACGGGTGACGTTTGCGTCTATTTTTTCACATCGTAACTACAAGCGGTTTCGGCAATTGCAGATGCGTTTTCCTGATGCAACTATAGTTGCACCGCATAACGGAGATTTTGCAGTTCCTCCGCATGGAGTGACACACGAGTGGGACGTAGATCTTCTCGTGAAGAAGCTTCTAGATGTCGATCGACCTATCTTCGTTGCAGCGGGTCCTTGCGCCAACATCATCATCGTACGGTATTGGAATGCGCAGATGCCTGAAAAGCGTCAGACGATCATAGACGTAGGAGCGGCGATTGATCGACGCGTTCACGGAAAAATAACTCGGGCTTACAACATGAAGCAGAGGCATTTGTGTTCATGGGATTCATGGCATCCGTTTGCGCCGGTTTCTAACAAACAGCACAGGCAGCAAGAAGCGCATAAACGTGCGCAAGCAGCATTTACTCGCGGTCAAACTAGGGTCGAGCAGGGACGTCCTAAGAAGTCGGATCGGCGCGTAGAGCTTTGGAAATCGGATCGAAAGACAAGGAAGTCAAAGAAACGTGTCCGCACGAAGTAGTACGCTCATCACGGTGCTAACAGGTGCACGTTCTTCGTTATTGGAACGTACGCTGTTTTCGTTTAGGCAGAACGCACCAGAGTTAGCTAAAGAGGCGACGTGGTTGACGCTGGTCAACGGTGGGGATCAAGCGAGTCGTCTACTCGTGCCTCGTGGTGAAGTTCTCGTCACTGAGTCCATTTTGGGTATAGGTGACGCTGTTAGTCTCTTGATGAAGACGGCTTTGCGTGAGCCGAGCAAGTATTCGTACTTGCTGCATCTCGAAGATGATTGGTCGTGTTGTGGTGGGGAGCAGTGGTTCGATCAAGCTGTTGAACACCTCAAAGATAAACGCGTGGGTCAGGTTCGTCTTCGACACCATAACGAACAGGTAATGCCGGTCAACGCGCTTTCGCATCAACGAATACAGTGGAAAGCGACAGCCAGTTCACGTAGAGCTTCGAACGCGCATTACACGTTCAACCCGTCTCTCGTTCGCATCGCCGATGCGCGTAAAGTTTTTCCTTGTTCATCAGAGTTACGTGCGATGGAGAAGTTCGCTCTTCTCAAATTCGACGTAGTTCAATTGGTTCCGGGTTCCTTCGTTCACATCGGAACAGACAGTTTGCGAGAACGTATGAACACCAAGCGACCTAAAAAGACGTCACCAAGATCTGCGCACACTTCAGTAACGATCCGTAAGAAAGG
>SDBS01002020.1_pt1 | contig 20406 bp, 20 predicted proteins | sample 2277091 | NCBI WGS metagenome assembly SDBS01 (sample SAMN10404972, study PRJNA504765) | marine sediment metagenome | isolation source: marine sediment core GS10_PC15, 163 cmbsf | place: Arctic Ocean: Southern Knipovich Ridge | collected 2010 | reverse complement strand
AGTTTTTAAACCGTAGTATTAATCGTATAAATAATTTCCTAACAAGCTCTATCATTGTAGGGGATATAGAGACTAAAATTCATGGAAATAGAAAAATTTTGCTTCAATTCAGAGATAATTTAAAAGGAATTTATTATTCAAAGAGAGAGAATGATAACACAGCTGTAGAATTTGTTAAATCACAGTCTCAATTTACTTCAGTTGCACATAAAAAATATCGTGGCTATTATTTAACCTTTGAATTATTTCCAACCCATGAAACTAGTCACCATTCTTTTAAGAAAGAAACAATCAAAATTGATGGTGAATTCCTCACTCTGATGATTAATATTGAAAAAAATAATCGGTAAGGATCGATTTTGAGATATTTAGATAAAAAATTGGAAAATAATGGAATTTAAAATATCGGTAGTTAGAGATTATAAGTTTCCTCTGGACTATAAAGTGAAAATTGAAAATTCATTGAAAAACACTGAAAACAGAGAAAATTACCTTTAATATAATTTGAAATCGATTAAATTTAACCTATTTTTACAGCAATGCCACCGATTTTTCACTTTTTCAATTAATAAAATATCCGTGAATGATCTAATGATGTAATCCTTAATCCATCTATCAGAATTGCTGATCTTTATTTGATCTCTATACATATTTATTGCGTTCTTTATGGGTATGGGGTCATATTTAAGAGTTTTAAGAATTTTCTCTAGGTTTTTTATTTCAGCATTTTTCCTATTTTGTTCTTCTATTCTCCTTTGTTCTTCTTTTTTATCCTTTTCCACTTTCTTTTCCCAACATTTGCTACAGTAATTAATAAAATCGTAATAATGTCTCCCTTTTCTATCAATTATATACTCGGATTGGGTTTTAAAAGTCTTATTTTTACTGCAAATTTGACAAATTTCTGTTCGGGACATTTCTGTGCATTCTCTACAATCGCAAGGACGCCCCCAATCACAATTAGGCATTTTTATAAATACAACTCCACAATATTTATCATATGATCAAAATTGAGTTATTAACTTTTATAATTCACGAGTGAATTGATTTATATTTAATATTTTTACTTTCAATACCTTAACTAATAGTCAATTATATCATCCTCCCCCGTGGTGCCCCCTCCTAAAAAAGTAGGAGTGTGACGATACAAATTAGAAAATCTTGAAGTTCTTCCATTCCCCATGTGATCCTCCTAATTGCTTATAGGACTTTTTTTAAAATAATAAAACTTTTTGTGATATTTAATTAATTTGTAAGTTTTTTTTCTATGAGATATGTCCAGACACGAACTTGATCTTCATCTGAAAGAAATGCTTGTAGAATATCATCACCAAAACCATCTCCTATATCAGTGCAGATTCTTAATAATAAAGTAAATCTATTTTCAATTACATTTGAGACTTCTTTAATAAAACTAATTGCTATATTAAATAATTTTCCAATCTCTTTGTAATAAATCTCGGTTTTGAAATTAGTTTTAAATGAATAACTAGTTCCCTCCCGTAATTCTTTTAGTTCACAGAGAAGCTCAAAATAATCAACAGGTATTAATGATCTTTTAACCAATTTATCTTTAATCAAATTTATCAAATTTTTATGCGATATTCTTCTTAAATTTGTAAGTTCTGTTGAATAATCAATTGCTAAGATTGCTACGCTCATATGAAATAATGCGTAATAATAACCAATATTAGGAAAAATCCTACTTTCCGTAAGAGCAAATACTCTATTAGATTGTTCACGAAAACAAATGGCTGTTAAGATTCGTTTAGAACATATCTCACTTCGTTTCCACCATCCATCTAAGTCATTATCTAGCTCATCAGTTTTTACAGAATGGATTAAACTATCTTTATACTTTTGATTCATAATAAAACTCTGCTTTTTATCTATTAAATGTTTTTTTACTTATTCTTTATTTATTATCTCACTCCCCCGTGGTGCCCCCTCCTAAAAAAGTAGAAATAACTTGATTTTAGATAAGAGATTCTTTAAAACCTTTAAGAATATAAAGTAATGCTGGATTTTTGATTAAAGATTTTAAACTCTATGTTTTTTCAAATATCTTAATATTTATCCTTCTAAACCCCATATTTTAGAAAAAAATCATGGCGTTCTTCATAAGAAAAACCGAAAATATTCAAATATTCTATTCTATAATTTTTATTTTTCATTTGTTGAAAAACTTTTTTTAGAATTGAGATTTGATTTTTATCTATAAAAAAGCCCTCTAACTGCTTTAAAAATTCTGAGTTTATATCAAATTTATCTATTGGATTATATGATATATCTAAGATACTTAGTTTTTGCAACCTTGATATTTCTGAAGGGATAAATGTGATATTGTTCATAGCTATTGTTAGAAGGAATAGATCTGTTAATTTTAAAATAGATTTGGGAAAAATTTTAAGCTTTATATTCTTTAGAACTAAATGCTCAAGTTCTTGAAAAATAACTAATTTATCCAATAAAATTTCTAAATTATTATCTTCAAGATCTTCGATATTTAAATTAATTACATGACCATGTTCAATTAAACAAGAATTTTTATAATCAAATTGTTCATCATAACTTTTAAAAGCTATTATTTCTACATCAATTGCATTATTTATTTCTTCCAATAAATCAAATTCATCCGGAACTAAAACGTGAAAATTATAGATTTTATATTCACTCTGAATTAGTCCATATCTTTCAAGAATCTTTATACCCTCTTTACTTTTTGAGATATATTTTTCTAAAGCTTTTTTATCCCAACAATGTGTATAATAATTTCTTTCCTCTTTTATAGCTTTTAATATATTTTGAACAGATATGCTTGGAATCGTTGTAGTAATAAGTAAATAACCTGTCGTGTTATGAATTCTACAGACTGATCTAATATCCCCTAAATCAGATTCATAGACAGATTTTTGAGATTTCGCATTATTTTTACATTGTACTAAAAATTTATATTGTTCCTCTCTTCCAATAACATCTTTCATGTTGTATTGGATAATAAGATCTTTTTTTCTATCAGGACCTCTTGCAGGACCTTTTAAGATTTGAATACCTAAAGATTCTAATAAATCTCTACAAAAAAATTCAAACTCCTCACCTGAAAGCTGACTAAAATCTATAGGCATAAAGTATCCCCAATAAAATTTAAATAAACCAGAGTTTCTATTTAAACAATAAATTATTATTATTTAATCTTTTTTGAGAAAAATTGTATTACTACTTAATTTCTCTCAATTTTTTATTTCCCCCCGTGGTGCTATCCTGATTAACTGGTGAAAAAATTATTTTGAGTGATCTCTCTTATATCGTCCAACTTTTTGACTTGGATTTATATAAGGAGGAATAATTGGTTCTTAAGATTATAAAATGTATTTACGAATGTGTAGTATTCAATTCAGGAAATTTTCTAATTAAATTCTTATCAAATTTATTTAAAACAGTAAAAACTGTTTGAGATAAATCATAAATTTCTTTTAAATTAATTTCTTTAATTTCTCCTAATTTTAAGTTTGAATCAGAGATTTTATTAAGATAAGCTTGAGTAATAGTGCCATCTCCATGAGCATATAAATTTCGTAGTTGACGTAATTTGGTTAATTCCTTAAATTCATTTTCAGTTAAATTTGAATATATTCCAAATTTTGTATTTATCTCTTTGAAGATTTGTTTAAAGCTTAATCGTAATATTTGCTCAACCTCTTTTTCTATTTTGCCTTGAATAAGGTTATCAAGATTATTTCTATTTTTCAAAATTAACTCAAATTTTACCTTTTTTTCGCTTAGACTTTCGGGATATTTATTAAAAACATATTTAAAGGCTTTAAATAAATTATGTTCAACCTAAGTGTAAAAGATTTGAAGAAAATTACGTTTTTGATACTTTAGGAAATTATTGAAATCTATTTTTTCAAAATTCCTTAATCCGATTCTACCCAATAGAGTAGGCAAATATGTGTGCTCTAAAATATCATCAAAATTAATTCCAAGTTCTTGATTTTTTCTAATTTCATTCTGAATTAATTTCAATGAATATTCATGAAAATTATCTTCTTGTCGATAAAGAATTCCAAGATATTCTTGCATAAAGAGATATGTAAGAAGATTTTCAGTAAAGGTTTCATAAAATTTGGATTTAATTTCATTAATCAAATTCAATTGAAAATCAATTTTCTATTTACTAATTGTTATTATTATATAATAATTAAATTTAAAGTGATTAAGTTTTTTATTTATTTCCAATAAAAATATCTTTAAAGAGTGAAAATTGATATTCATAGTTTTTATCAATGGATTTGATATAAACTTCATAGAACATGAAAAAGGAATTCTGAAATTTTCGGAAACTCCGGAATAGCTTTTCAAATTCTTTCAATCCCATTTCCACGGTCTTTTTCCAATACGCTTTTCCTTTTCTTTCCCGTTTTAAGTTGAATTTGAGTGTTAATTCTTCTAACTTTCGATCAAATAATACATCAAATCCCCTTGCATGACTAATTGCATTTCTATAATCAATGTAATTTTCTCTTTCAGAGCGATAAATTTGTAAAGAGCTGCGTGGATTAAGATAATAACCAAGACCTTTCTCAAAATCATCAAAATCATCATTTTGGTCTATTTTTTGGAGATTATAAATGGAAACAATGATCGCCTTTAAATAAGGTTCAATAACCCTCCCAAATCTGTGCACAAATTCATTCATATAGTCAACAAGATCCTCATCGGAGAGCTTGAATAACTCTTGTTTTTTAGTAAAAATAATCTTTAAAAAACTTTCAATAAGATTCATTGTTGTATCGATTTTAAAATTTTCAAATTGGAGCCCAAGTTTATTATAACTAGATTTAATAAATAATTGATCTGGTTGTTGCTGGCGTTCTACATAATTAAGTGCTATTTTAAATGATTTCACTACCGCATTTTTACTTACTTGTTCTGCTCTATCCAATTCTTCGAGAAATCTTTTTTTTATCAAGTCTTCAAACTCATTACCCGTAGAAATGGAAAGTAATTCTTTATGAAAATCTAAAGATTGGAAAATTTTTACAAGATTTTTAACAACATCTTCAATTTGATTTACCATTTTAGGATTTTTCTTATAAAATTGAGCAGTTACTTTTAAAATTGTCTCCATATATTTTTTAGGTGGCATATCTAATTGGATATTTTGTTCAAGTTCTTCACCAAGCTTAGAAGAAATCCCTAAAAAATTTATTATATTTTTAAAAAGGGAAAGCATAAACTCTTTATTTGTATTTTTTTCTAAATTCTTTTCAAGTTCTTCTAAAGATATATCTTCCCCTAATATGCTTTCTAAAAATTTAAGCCCTTCCTTTTCCCAATTATTGTTCATTTGATTTGATCATGACCTTCCATTAATTTTTGTCCTAACTTATTATAAATGCAACAGAAATATATCTTTTTCCTAATTCTCTCTTATTATTATCTCCTTCCTCCGTGGTGTTCTCCTAATTACTAAGGGGAAAAATTATTAATTGATTTTAAAATTTTGATTGATTCTGCCAATTGATCTTAGGAATCGTTGGATTATAAGTTTAGAGATAATCTAAAATTTTATATTATAGGATAGTGAATTATTATTTAAGAAATAAAGACTAATAATCAAGAGTAAAATTATCACCCTTAGATATAAAATGATTAAGAATCATCAAAAGGTTATATTTTTAGAGGAACGGTTTAAAATGATATTAATACATAGGGATCATTTCTAACTAACAAATATTAATAGCCTATTATCTACATTTATATAACGGTTTTAATAAGCATTATCAAATATAAAATTGCGATTTAAAAATAATGAAGTGAGATAAAATAGAATATAAAAAAGTAAAAGACGAATTAAAGAACTATTTTCTAAGTAAAAACTTTAAACTACTGAAAGATGACGATGATGGAGTGATGTTTGATTACTCCAATGATGACAATTCTGTAACAATCAAATTAGATAAGAAAGATATTGAAAGTTATATTAAACTTAATTCCCTTTATAAAAAAGATTATCCAACTGAATGTTCGTTAATGAATGATAATTATAGGGAAGTAATCATTGAATACATAGATGTACTTTATGGGTTCTTTCATGATGAAGAAGAAATAATGATAGGGAAAAGAGACAATGAAGGAATTTATATAAGAATAGGCCCCGCTACTGATAATTTTATGATGTGTTTCTTAGGTAATGATAGGCTATTTAATTATAGTGAGGGTAGTTTTTATACATTAAGTGATGAACCTATCAAAATTCTTGATTTCTATAATAGACCTTCTACTATAAGCATAAATAATTTGAATATATTACCAGAAGAAAAGCGAATTAGATTTTCTGATGATATGTTTGAGACATGTCTTTTTGAGTTGGCATATTTTAAAGAAGCATCTATAAATCTCTGTAAGAGTTGGGATGATTTTTATCATGATTTGGATGAGGAGGATTCAGATCTTGAAGAATCTCAAGAAAAAAAATCGTATCAGCTTCCAAAAGTTTTTTACAACAAGGAACTCACAAAATTCTATCGATTAGGTATGGGTAGTTATTTTCCAATTTTAAAATTTCTTACTTTTTACCAGGTTTTGGAATATTTCTTCATAAAAGTATCTGATGAAGAACTTTATAACAAATTGTCTTATGAGCTTAAAGATCCAAAATTTGTACCGAAGGAACCGCATATTGCCAAATTGGTAAGAATTGTAGAAGACCATTCAAAGAAGTTAGATGAAACTGAAATGTTAAAAAATGTCTTAAAAAAGTATATAGATTTCACAGATCTCAAAGAGTTTATTGAAAATTATGAAGAAAAAATCAGTGAAAAAATATATACTAAAAGAAATGAGATATTTGGTGAGATAGTTGAAGTTAGTTTAAAAGAAAATCACATTTTTGGGAATATTGCAAAAATTATAAAGATAATTAGAAATGCACTAGTTCATTCCTCTGATAGATATGAAGGAAAAAAAAGATATGTTCCATTTTCAGAAAGCACAGAAATTGTTGAGAAACATATACCGTTATTAAAATTTTTAGCAGAGAAAGTAATTTTTGCTACATCATTATCTTACGATATATAGCTCTAAGTTATGAAAAAAGCTTAACATCAAACCTATAATTTTATAGATGCTAAGAATTACTAGAATTTAATTTTATAAGAGATAAAAAAGGCTATACAAATGTCTAATTCTTATGATGTTTTAAAAGAATGGTATGAAAAGCTTCAAAAAGTTCCAGAGAATGTTGATAAAACTTGGTTTCAAAATAGAGGTAGAGAATTCGGAAAATTGTTGAGTGAACTTTTTAACCTCGAATCTCTTGAACCAAGAACTAGTTTTAGACCTAGAGGAGAAGAAATTGACGGTTCATTTTATTTTAATGGGAAATTTTTTCTACTTGAAGCAAAATGGTGGAGTAAACCTACTTCTGCATCTCAAATCTTTGCGTTTAAAGGTAAAGTAAATGGGAAATTAATTGGTACTTTAGGAGTATTCGTTTCAATTTCTGGTTATTCTAAAGATGCTGCAAATGCAGTAGCATCTGGTCAAGATATAAATATAATTTTATTTGATCAAGATGATTTTGAGTGGTGTCTCAATTCAGAACATGGATTTAAAAATATTTTAAAATTTAAACTTCGTGCAGCTGCTGAACGAGGTTCAATATATACCCCATACTCTTCAGAGATTGTTGAGTATAGTGAAAAGATAGAGGAAGAACCATTAGTTATGGAAAGGATACCCATTATTAAAGAAGTAAAGGAAGATAAAGAGAATATTTTAATATTTTGCGAGGGTCAAACTGATGAAATAATTATTATGACGATTTTAAAACGATTACACTTTAGGAATAAAACCATAAGAATTATGAAAATGTATGGATATCGTAATATAAGACAAACTTTTAGAAGTGTTAGAGAAAATTCTTTCCTTCCTCACCTATTTCGAAGATATCATAAAATAATGATTATTATAGATGGTGATAACGAAAGAGATATTAAATATGAGCTATTTAACCAATCTCTTAAAGAAATACCAGTTCCATATGAAATTATTATTCCTGAACCTTCAATTGAAATCTGGTTAAAACCAAATTCAAGGAACCCTCGTAAAGAGCTAAACCTTGAAGTCCAGCGAAGTAATACTCCAGTAATTCAATCTATTATATTCTTAGCTCAAAGTATTGACTTTGATGATTTATATAATTCAGAAGATGGTTCGTTTAAGCTTTTTAAGGATTTTATAGAATCATCAATAAATATATAATTTTCCTTATCCATTCTCTCTCTGGTGTCCCGCCATGGTGTCCCCTCCTAAAAATTTTGATGGAAAATCAAATTATAAATATTTTCTCGAAAAATCTTCCACATCTTTTATCATTTCATCCATCTGGTTTCTTTAAACAATGCAATTGAAATAATAAGAGGATGAATGGATTATTATTAATCTTATTATGATTTCAATAGGTTTATTTAAATATATTAAAAGTATCTATTTATTATAGGAAGTCATGATAAAAGTCGCAGTGGGTATGTGTTAACAAATTTCATGTTAAATCATGGATTAGATAATTTTTATAGGAATGTTGGGGGGTTAAAATCTAATAATGATAAGACGACCAGTGGTATATGAATATTTTAAGAGATCTGCTAATATTTTATTAGCTGAATTTGCTAGATCAAGAGATCAAAATGCAGCTGATAACTTAGGAGCAAACAGGGAATATTTTTGTAACAATTTTTTAATAAAAAATCTCCCCACCAAATTATCATTAGGCTCTGGAGAAATATGGGATTCAAATGGGACTAAAACTGGACAATTGGATTCAATAATATTTAGAGAGGATGCTCCTAAATTATCATTTGGCGAAAGGGAAGCCTATTTAGCTGAGGGAGTTTTTTCAGTAATAGAAGTAAAATCCAATCTCACAAGGCAAAAATTAATTGAGTCGGGGAAGTCTCTTGAGCAAGTTAAGAATCTTAACATAAAAGGTGGCGCCGTGATATCATCTGGACCTTTAATTAATCGCCCGTTGAGAATTGTATTTTCATATGAGGGCGCTACTGTTAATACCTTACTTAATGAAATTAAAAATAGAAATTGGTTTGACTTGTTTGATCTGATTTGCATCTTGAAGAGAGGAGTCTTAGTAAGTAAAGGATTATTGCTTACATTCGATGAAAAACACTCTTTTCTTCATATTAATGGCTCTGCTGCGCCTCTAGGGATATTATGTCTATATCTTCTATCATATAGTTGTAGTTTTTTAGGCAGAAGTCTAAATATAACTGATTACTTTGAGCCACTTAATAATTGGGGTGATTAAAATTATTCTAAATATTTTTCCTAATAATATAGAACTTATACTTATTGGTACATCATCAATTTTTTTGTTTTACTATTTAGCAAGTTTCTATTTCTATTGTTACAATTTTTCAAACCAATTGATAATTCAAAATAAATATAGAAAAAAAGTAATAAAAAATCTTAGCCAATCTAATAATTCTATTGTTACTATAGCATTATATGCTTTTTGGGCGTGTTTTCTTTACTTTCTAATATATTTTGTCATTTTTGGTATAATTTTTGAAGACATCTTTCAAGCAAATTTTAATTTTTGGATCTTTAATTTTATTCTATTACTGTTTTCATGTACCTGTTATTATTACTATTTTTTCAAGATTGTTGATAGATGGCTTCTCAAAAAGGTTATTAATTATAAGAGTCGACTAAAATTTGACAAGACATACCCTGTATTCCAAATTTTTTTACTGGGGTACTTCTACCAATTTTCACCTGAAAATGTGTTTAATAGTGGGCTCCCCTTTTCAATAGTTATGATTATTTCATTTTTGGTAATGTTTATTATTATAAAGAAGAAAAGAAAATTTGAAACTTTAGCAAGATATTTTGAAAGTTATCAGGATCTGAGCGTTAAAGTACAGAAATTGAATAAAAAAACCAACTTAGGAAGAAAATTTAAGCAACAATTAACAATAAAGCAACAACAGAAAAAAAAGAACAATCTTGAAAAGCTAAGATATATCGAAGAAATTCTTCACAAAAATAAATCAAAAAATCTTACTAGAGTAATTCTAGAAAATTACAAAAAAACTTTTTTTAATGAAAACACACAGCAATCCTGGAATCAAATTAATAAATTGTTCTTTTTTTTTTCGATTACAGTTCCGATAATCGCTTTTATAATTTCTTCGTTATTCTACCATGAAATTTTGCATAGTGAGTTCTATTATTTAATTTTATTCGGTGTACAGTTTATAATTTCATTTAGATTGTTTAATCGGAGTAAAAAATATCCAACAATGTCTTATATTAGAATGATTATTGAATTATCCATTATTACTTTAAATTTATTTATGTTGGTTGAGTTATTTATAGAAATAGTTGACTTTTTTCTATTTTTTAACTTATTTTACTTTGTATATTTATTATGGAATTTCTTGATAATCCTTGAATATCCCAAATTATCTTCAGTCGAATTAAGAGCTCTCTACAACGCAATCTCTTATTCTTTTTTCATTATAATCTTTAATCTAACAAAAATTGAAGTTTTTAATGATTTTGAAATAATTTTTTACCCTTTCTTAGCTCTGGGTTTTATAATTTCATTTGAGATACTACTGCACTACGAACTTCAATCAAAACATGAGAATATCAATCCTAAACAAATCGACTTTTTATATAGAACTATAAAAGAGATATTTGTAAAATTAGAAAGATCCAGCTCAATTAAAGATCATGTCAGGAAAAAAAGTATTTTAGAAAAGCATTTTCGTGATTTTTTTTTTAATATATTGGATGAAAGATTTAAAAAGACAGAAATTGAGTCAATTACAAAATCAGATAGACCCACTGATATTCTAATTTATTTAAAAGACAGAAATAAGAGAAAAAGTAATAAATTAATTATTGAATTGAAGATTTGGGACAGAAATTGTAAGGGGCGCTTTCATCCCATAACCCAAATATTAGATAACATTGGTGTGTTTGAAAATTTTGGAATTATTATAATGTTTAATAATCTTAAATCAAAAATAGATGCCAAATATGTAGAGAAAATTATCAAGAATCATGAATCTTATATATATAATAGCCTAAAAATCAATCCATTAAATGAAGATTTATTATCTCATTATATTTCTTATCATAGAGATAAAATTAAGAAAAAAGTCAAAATTCTGCATTTTTTATATGATTTAGAAAATCTAAATTTATAATAAAAAAAAATATATGGTTAAAATGAAAATTAAGAATGAAATCTATTTTTCTCCAGAGATTTTAATAAAGGATATTGATAAAAATAATGTAATTGAAGCATTTAATGATAGAATTGTAAAATGGTACTTTGAACCTATCAAAATATTGAATAAAAAAGAATTAGGATTTGCTGCATTAGCACTAATAGCTAGTGTTATAGACATCCTTGCTAAGACGAGCAATCATGACCTTAATAATGATAATAATAGGGAAAAATATACCAAATGGATAAAAGATAAATTTAATTTTACCGAAGATGAAGCATCAAACTTCTATAATCATTTTCGATGTGGTCTAATACATTCAGGCTGCATTGAATCTGGAGGTTTTGTAGACTATAACGAACCACGCTTCTATCGGAATCATATTGATTCCCAGATCATAAATCCTAGACGGTTTTTCATTAAATTAAGAGAGACTTTCAATGAATTAATAAAAAATGAAGATCCCGAAGAATTATTTAATTATTTGAAAGGAAAACTTGAGGAAATAAGGTAATTTCTTCAATAAAATTTGATTCTTGATTGATTATAATGATAATAATAAACTAAATATTATACGGGGAAAAGGATAAACATCGTAATTTTTTAGACATATCTAAAACGAAAAGAATAATCTAGTCAAAATTATAAACGAAGTTAAGGAATTTGATAAAAATCTCGAAGTCAAAATTGGAAAATTAGGTCAACTTAAATATGAAGTAGATAATGACCTTAGAATTCGAACTAAATTTACTAATGGAATTAATATTATCATTCGCTCACGGAAATGTTGTTTTCCTGTATAACTAAATAGCCCATTAAAATTGATAATATCTGCTTTTCTTGCCATAGCAGAAATTTTAATGAAGTTTCCATATATTTCCTAGAAAAATCAAGGGCGAATTTGGATTTCGTCTATAAATAAAAGCACTTACTCTATCGCCTTTTTTTATTTTCAAGGTTTTAATCTTAGCCATTAGATTAGGAGGTGTTTCAGGAGAAATTATAAAAGGTGAGTTATCAATTAAGATATCAATATCACCAGGCGATTCATTTATTTGTTTTATTGTTCCATTAACAATCAAATATCTTTCTTTCAATTCTCCGAATAAATTCCCTAAATCTTGTGGGATATTTATGTTAACAATTTCCTTCAAGGTCTCATCTCCAATCAGATGAATAAATTTATCAGGTAGACTGTAAATATCAAATATATTTCTAGTGTGTTCTATAAAATCACTACTGATAATTGCGTTAATTTCCTCATGACTCTGGGCGATATAAATTCCATCTTTCATCGCAAGGAGATTTTTCTCTATAATTTCCCCATTCAGTGGAACTATATTAAAGAAAATCGGTTTAATCTGATAATGTTCTATACCCCACTCAATCATTAACCTTTTGATACGTGGGATATCACGATCTCTAAATTCATTAAAATCTTTAATAACATGATCATTTAACTTTTGGGGATTAAAATCTCTTAATTTCAAAAATGATTTATTCTTACATTCAATCACATAAAAAATTTTCAATTTGTGATTTAACGCTCCTACATCAAAAATTTCAACACCTTTTTCTTTTGGGTCCTTAAATCGGAGTAAATTTTGCTCTTGACTTTTAGGATCTATAATATCCAACTTAAAATTCTGTATCTCGTTAAAAAGTCTCTCTTCAAGTGCTTCTCCTAAATCAGATTGGAACTTTCTTAATTCCCCTCTTCCCTTTGACGAATAGAGAATATAAAACTTTTTCACTAAGGAAAAGAATTTATTAGGAACATACCAATTCTTATTAAGTTTAAAAAATGCCCCGTAGGTAGCCGAAATTTCATGAGTTTTATATCTTGTCCAAACTCTAATGTCTTAATTTTATGTCCTTTTACTTTAATATTTTCAAAATCCATGGTTCTTGCGAGAGGGGCAAAAAATAACTGTGTGAAATCATCCTCACTAGATTCTTCAAAAATAAGAAAAATTTCCTCTTTTTGTAATCTATCAACTTTTTGTAAATCATCAGGTTTTTGAATATCTTCATTCATAGGAATCAATTTCTTAGACTTCTTTTAGAATTTCATATGGATTTTTTATAATTTATATATTGTCCTAATCTATATTAAACGCAATAGAAATATATCTTTTTTCCTATTCTCTCTAATAATTAGTATCTCCCTCCCCCTTGTTTCCTCCTCCTAAAAAAATAAGTTTTTCAAATTTAGAGAGTAGTACTCTTCTATTCAATTTAATTGGATTTTTGAGTCATAACACTTAAACATAAAATTAATTATTCTTTTAATAACCAAAAAGATAAAAATAATAACAATAAATTAAAAATTGATTAAGATGTCTGAATTTAATCCATTTCCTAATAATAATACTTTAAACGAGATAGAAGAATTAAATAAAAGATTCTTAGAAATAAAAGAATCTCTTAATTCTATTACTAATTTAGAAGAAAAATATAAAAATTTATGGGAATTAAAAGATATTTCTCGAAAAATTAAGCTTAAATATTCATTTCTCAATAGATTAAAGCAAGATAATTATAAAGAGCAATATAGTAATTGGCTTCGTGAAGAAATCTTTTATTTTGAGACTTGCCTTAAAATGCGACTTAATCATGTAGGTGCTCTTAGAATTGATTATAGACTTTTTCTCGAATGTGCAACATTAGAATATGAATACTTTATTGTTCTAGAAAAGGAATGTTCCCAAGAATTTCTTCGTTTTACTTTGGATTCTATAAATTTACATTTATCACCTCATTTGAACTTGATACACCAAAATCTAAATGATTCAATAATTTATATTTTAGGAGAAATCCCAAGAATAAAAGAAAGAGATAATTATACATTTTTCATTGAATATGAAATTCTTGGTAATCTCTATCTCCAACTTTTTAATTTCTTATCAAAATTTTATTCGGTATTATCTGATTATACGCACATTGTTTTAAGATTGAGTTATCATTATTACTTACAGGCTATCAATTATTTAGACATACTTAATCGGCAAAAACCTCAAACCGCTCATATGGGTGTAAATGGAAGTGGAATTACCTTTTTCCCTCTATATTATGAATTTTTTCAAGAAGAAGGGATTACAAAAAGTAATGTGAGAGAAAAAGCAAATTACTTATCAAAAAAGTTTAATATTTTGGTTGAAAATAATATACTTGACAGTTTAGAAAGAGAATTAGATGATTCTAATAAATTTTTCGACAATAATGATTTTGAAGAGGCACTTCAAGGATATAACAATATTTTAAAATTAAAACCATTAGACTTTTCTGTATGGCTTAAGAAATGCACTACTTTATACAAATTAAAGAGAGATGATGATGCAGAAAAGTGTGTAAAATGCTTATTACGGATTGATCCAATAGATTGGGAATTGTTAAAGAAAGTTCTAAATCTTCTAATAAAATATGAAAGAAAAAACCTTGCACTCAAATATATTCAAATATATGGTAAAGAAGATTCAGAAGAAAATGAATATTTAAAGAGTTTAGGAATGATTTATTTTAATTTAGATAGATACGAAAAAGCAGAAGAAATCTATGAAAAATCCTTCAATATTTCTAATACAGACTTAGATGTTATAATTGCACTATCTCAATGTAAAATCCTTGGTGGTGAATTCGATTTAGCGATGGATCTAATTAAAAAAGGTAAAAACATCAAATCTGATGATCCAAAACTGAATGAGTTATCATCTGAATTAGAAAAAATAAAAAAAGCTCGAAAAATCATTAAAGATTTAAAGAGATATTATGATGAGATTCAATTTGATATTATTTTGGGAAAAATTGATATCGATCAATCTTTATTAATTAGAATTCTTGAATCAATGATTAAAAAGCAAGAAATTAATGCTAAGATTAGAAGCAATTCACTAATTTTTATTAAGGAAACAATAGTAGAAAAACCAAAACAAACACATTTTAAAGGAATCTTTATAGGTCGGAGCGGTTATTGGGAAGTAAATCAATTACATTTTAAAATTAAATTAAAAAATAACAGTAGTAATGTTATTACAGATATTCGAATTATTTTAGACAAATTTCCCGAGGTGTTAAAATTAGAAGGTCAAGATTTAATGAGAATCTCTCATTTAGAACCAGAAGGGGGATTATGGACACCTGAGTTTAAATTATACGCTGGTGATGATTGTGTTTCAGGAAAAATTCATGCAAGTATTAAATTCTTCGATTCATCAGGTAAAAGTATTGATTATGAAGTAGAACCCCTTGAAATCTCTTATATTTGCCCCCTCCTTGAAGCCAAAAATCTTAATGAAATTATTTACTTAAGACGGACGAAAAGGATGAATAAATTAGAAAAAGAAATACAGCTTAATGTAGATTATGATCATTCAAAACTTTTAGAAGAGATTACAAGCAAAATGGAGAAAATGAATCTTGCAATTATAAAACACGACGAGGATATTAATAGTTTATATGGTTATTCAGAAGATAAGATTAATCATGATGGAATCGCATTGGAAACGGAAATTAAGAGTTTATTAGATGGGCAAACGACAATAATAATAAAAGCGATTTGTGAAAAAGGAAATAAGTGTGCCTCATTATTACATAAAGCTATAGGAGAAATCACTGAGCTTGAGTTATCATTAGAAAAGTCAATGATTATAGATAAACTAAATATGTTTATTGATAAACCTAATGACCTAAATAAATATATTAAGAAAATTTTGAAAGCAAATTGGTCTGACGATAAAAAAGATCTATGGGCAAAAACCGTTCAAGAGATACTTGAAGATTGGAAAACCTTTCAACCAAAAAAATGGGTTAAAATTAGCAAAGCTATCTTAAAATTTACGGTCTCTACAATTGCAAGTGAAAAATTGGGGGATTTAATAACCTTTGGTTTTGAAAGGTTATTTGAATGGATAACAATAAATCTCGGAGAAGCTCTAAAAAAATAAATATAAATTAGTTTTTTTTGCTTCATTATTTATGTTCTATAAAGGAAAGATATAGGAGAGTGTTCTTACATAGATATTAGCGATGATAATTCTTCCAAATAATTGTCTTATGAATTTCAGATGATTGATTTTTTATATATAAATATAGTTATTTGAATTTTTCAATTGCTTCAAATACCAATTCTTCCATATATTTCACACATAATTCACAAATAGTTATCGGATCGTTTTTTTCCAATGATTTACCCTTATGTTGAGATGGTGGATTTTTAATCGAAATGTTAGTTATAAATTTGCCGCCTTTGTTTATTGGAATTCGTCTCTCTCTAGGTGTTCCTTCGTTTATTGTCCAATAAAGACCATCTTTATGAATACCAATCGTAGCATCTGGTGTAGGTTTAGGGCCTACTTTTGATGTTAAGAAATGTTTAATATAAACGCTAGTTCCTAAAATATTTTTTCCCTCATGAAAATCTATAGTACGTGCTTCATGTATAAATCTAAGTAATTCATCTTTTCTCATCTCATCTTGTTTTTCCTTATACCATTCTTCAAAACCATTTATTTTTTTTCCTTCTTTTTGTAATGCATATGTAATTGCTCTTGAAGAACTTAGAAGTGAATTAAATAAAGATTTAAAATTCATTGCATCTTTTGATGATTTTAAATGATTAAAAATACTACGAGTATCTTCTAATTTTGATATTGAATTTCCAAATACCAATTTAATTGTCCTCTTTAAAATTGTACATAAGACCATCCAGAATTAATCCTAAATCCCAAATAAGGCTCCGGATGAGTATGATACGGACTAGCAGATTTTTAATAAATTTTTTCAATTTTTCTTCAAAATTCATTTTTTTTTCTCCTCCTTTCCTTTGTTTTAATTATTAATCTGAATGAATTTATTTAAATTACAATAAAAGAAATTTATCTTTATCAAGGTTTCGGTCAACTCGAAACCTTTAAATGGCCTGTCCTTCAAGTATATCCATTAATGGATACTATTAAAAAATAGTCTAGAATTGGATTTCAATTGACAGAATTTAGTGACCTTATTAATAGGATTGTTATATTAGAATTTCGAAGCGAAAAGTCCGTAGAAATTTAAGTAATTTCCTCAAGTTCAAGTACATTCACACCCAAAAGACAAAAATCCCGACGACGAAATATCTTGTCAGTATTGCGGATTGAAACTTATAAAAGAAGAACAGCTTACTCATTCCTGTAAAACAAACCTGAATAAAATGAAAAATTAAAATGACGATTAAAATTTTAATTAATGAAGTAATTTCGTAATTAACGATGATCATTAATCTTTCCTATATCGATTCCTTTATCAATTTCTGAATGATACATTAAATTTGCAGCGTTATATAACTGTCGGCAATAATTAGCAAATTCGATAGAATTTTTTTGCTTTTCTTTAATTTCTTCTTCTAGTTTTTCGTCTTTTTTAAGTGAACCAATAGGAAAAGCTGAGAACCATCCTTCTATTTGTTTTTTAACATCAGCTTCTGATGAATGGAGTAGTTTATGCCAATTAAGAAACCAAGAGTTATTGTTGTTAAATTTAATTTTCAGTTCCCCTCCTTTTTTAAATGGTACGGTAAAGTGTTGATCTTCTTTAGAAGCTTTCTGCTCAATAACGAGATGCGTTGTTTTTATTAATTTTTTTAAAGTTTTCTCAGGATCGTTTAAATTAGGGATGTAAAGAAACCCTCCCATCCAAGTAAGTGCTTTTTCTAATTTAACTAGATTTTCAAACCCATATCCAAATACCGATATTCCACCATCTGGCGGGTTGCCTATCTTTATATCGCCTTGGGTTATAGCACACCTTAAAGGTATGGTTTGGGTTAGAGCCATAGAAATGAGATAGCAACAGTCTCTAATTATGTCTTCTAAGTAATCTATGTTATTTTCATGGGAATAGCACAAGTATCCGTCTTGAAGTCTTATCCAAGAAATATTACTATTCTTGGACCTGTGAACAAGCCTTCCTAAAAAATCTAGCATTCTTGAGATTATTGCAGTAGATGGCTTATCTCCTAACCGATCTAAATTTTTACTTATATTGCTAAACCCTAGAATATCAACAAGCCCAATGTATACGTTAGTGTAAGATTCCATAGTTAGTAAGTAGATGTCATTCTTTAAGAGGGTTTGCAAGAAGTTTTAAAAAAAAATAAGTAATTTTTCTAAATAAATTTATTAAATCAATGTACTGTATTCTAAAGTTTTTACTGTAAAAGCTGACTCTGAAAAATGGAAAATATCCTAGTATAACCATAAAAATTAATGCGTAATATCTAAATGATGTGAAAGATCATCGACTTCCTCAGTTTTAAAATCGCAAAAGGGGCATTTATATTTCTCCCATAACACCCTAATTGATTTTATATGCGTATTCCAAATATGATTTATCAAGAAAAAGACTAGTATCTATAAATCTAAAAATTAGTAGATTTCTATTAAGATGCATTATTTAAAGTAGAATTAGATAAATTTTTTAGTTCAGATTATGATTAATAATGATAAGACGATGATAATGAACAGGTGAAAAAAATAAAGTTATTTGAAAAAGAACTAAAGGATGTTAACGAAAGCGATTTACGCAAAATGGAAACAGATCCATTAAATTTTGAATCGTTACAAATCGAATATAAAGTTACTTTTGATGGGGACTTAGCTGAATTGCGAAGAGATGTTGTGCAATTTGCCAATGGATTTGAAGAAGGTTATATTTTTTTTGGGATTTCTGACGATCCCATAACAATAGTAGGAATTGAGAAAACAAAAGTAGATGGATTAAAAACAGTATTGAATGATGCGTTACCAAAAAAGATAGAACCAATTTTTACTCCGTTTCCACAATATCATCCAATTCCATTAGCAAACGGGAAATATGTCGTTATAATTAAAATTTTCCCAAAAGAATACGGTATTTACGGAATACGACAATCCGATGATATGAATAACCGAAATTATTATCGATACGATTTTTATAAGCGAATGGACGGGAGCAAACATAGGATGAATATCGAGGCAATCGTGGATTTGATTGAAAGTAAAAGTAAAGGAGGAGAAAAGCAATTGGAAGCGTCGATTCATGGATCAGCCTTAATGCCAACCTTAGATGATGATGTTTATATTGGCATTAATGCGGTTAATAAATCAGTAAGACCCATCGTAGTTAATTCGTACGGTATTGACATCCCCCAAAAAAGATGGGTAATTTATTTTATACAGACCCCATATCAACCAAAATATCGCATGATAAATGATCTTTTACCATGTAAATTAGAAGACGGAGAGTCGTGTAAAGCTTTTCTTTCAAGAAACGATTTGAAGGAAATATTAAAAGAAAAAGGTTGGAATTATCCGTTTGAAGCACGGGCACTTTTTAACACCAATGATGGGAGATTTTATTCTGAATCTATCGAAATACGCGATATAGAATAATACATACCACTCAAAAAGTTTGAAGGCGTTAGATAATTCCCTTGTTTAATATCGTACAAAGATACAAAAACTACTTTTTTCCTTTTAATTCACCATCGAAAAAACCTCTAAAATCCCGAACTCGGTAATTTAACCTTTCTTGGTTGGTTAACTTTTTAATATCCCTTCACGGATTAGTTTTTTGTATTTAAAACACATGACATTAATGCTCCCAAAAATGCACTCCCACCGTGGCGACTCGGGCGCGTCCGCTCCGAAGGGGCAGTAGGACGCCAAGTCACGCACTAAGCGAAGCGCCAATACCGATGTGAAGCGAAAAGTTCGTAGGTGTTTAAGTAATTGTCGTTCACAGTTCTCGAACAGTAACTTGAAAAAATATTTTAATTCATTCTATTTCCAGTTTATTTTGGAAAATTTCCAGTTTATTTTGGAAAATTTCCAGTTTATTTTGGAAAATTACAAATACCCTTGAAGGTTTTAAAAATCGGGATCAATTCCAGAAAGAATCGTTTTCCAACTACGAGTGGAGTTTGCTCGACTTAAAACTTCCTGAAAATTCAATCCTTCTTTACGGTCGGAACTTACGCGACAAATTACCAGAAGTTTCTAATCTCCAATTTGATTACAGCGACGTTCTAATACGCAGTTTGTATCACCTCAACAAAAGTTTTAATGACAACTCGTCTCTTAAGTCAATGAGGGAATTTACAAAAGGAGTTTTTAAGTTCAGTTTT
>SDBS01002019.1_pt1 | contig 20409 bp, 17 predicted proteins | sample 2277091 | NCBI WGS metagenome assembly SDBS01 (sample SAMN10404972, study PRJNA504765) | marine sediment metagenome | isolation source: marine sediment core GS10_PC15, 163 cmbsf | place: Arctic Ocean: Southern Knipovich Ridge | collected 2010 | reverse complement strand
TTTCATCGGATTCTATCTCAACGTTTGCGGTTTCTTCGTTTACAGTCATTTCAAGTCGCATCTACCACCTCAATAGGGGGTGCGGCCAATTTCATTATCTCTTGTCGAAGAAGGTTCTCTACCATCTGAGATCGATATACCGCCGAGGCGCGCAAGTCATCAATTGGCTTTACGGCCGAGCGAGCTAGCTTGGGTGCTTCATTCAGCGACGTCTCTTGGAGAGAGATGCCAATAAGCGCGTTTTCGGCTTCATCCGCTCGAATAATCGTTGGTGCAACTGCGCCAAATGCAATACGGGCGTTATGTATGAACCCTTTACGAACCTCGAGGGCGATGGCGCAATTCACCACTGAAATTGCCATCGAGCGTCTCAATCCCAGCTTCCTAAAAGACATTCGCCAACCGTTCTGGAGGATAGGCATGCTTATTCCTGTGACCAATCCGCCATAAGGAATTCGGGTTTCATTAACCCCAGTTATAAATTCATTAATTGGTAACTCCCATTCGCTTTTATTGGAATCTAGACCATGAACGAGAGCATCCATCGTATATAATGGAGGGACAGAGTCGGCTGCGGGCGAAGCATTTACAACATTTCCCACAACTGTGGCCACATTCTGAATTTGCTTACCACCGATAGACCGGGCAGCAGATATTAGATGAGGAACATATTTCGAAACCGTTTTTGACGCAATAAGACGGGTGAATGTAACGGCAGCACCTAATAGGATACGATCGTCCTGTACGATAATCTCACAAAGATTTGGAATGCGCGTCACATCTATCAGTGCCGGTACAATCGCTTTCGACATCTCTAACTCGATGAGCAAGTCCGTACCACCTGCAATGACCCGCGCTTTACCATCGTATTTTGTCAAGAGTTCTATGGCCTGCTCTGTGTTCGTGCAAATATGATATTCACTCCACATCTTGGTCTGTTCCCTGAGTTAATGTCATGTCACTAGCCATCGCGATTGAAGGATGAGCCTTGGTTTATCAGCATGAATATATAGTTGATCGAGTACCTCTTGCCGATTCCCCCGTCAGTTTACCCAATAAAAGTATCCCCTAGGAACGGTCCAACGCCAGCGTATCAAGAGCCCTTTGTTAAGAGCTTTAATGGGACATCCTCGGCTATTCCGATGACGTCTCCCCTTCCAACTCTTGGATGGCATAATAAACCCTCTCAGGAGTTGCGGGCAACGTTGTCACCCTTGCACCAGTAGCATTGAATATCGCATTAAGGATCGCGGGAGCAATAACTGTATTAGGAAGCTCTGCCAGACCTTTTACCCCAAGTTTTCCCATAGGAACCGGATTATCAATAAAATGTGCTTCTATTTCAGTTGCTGGAGAATCCTTGATAGTGGGAATTAGATAATTGGTTAATCCCACATTGACTGGATCACCATTTTGCATCATAAAATTCTCACTCAATGCATACCCCAATCCCATTATCACCCCCCCCTCAACCTGCCCTTCGGCACCAATGCGATGGAGAATTCGACCCGCATCTGAATAGCATCTGATATGGGTAACAGCCACTTCACCAGTTTCGGTTTCTACCTCCACTTCTGCTATGCAAGTTGCATATCCAAATTGATTAATGGGCTCTCCTTTTCCATATTCATCTACCGCAGTCGTAGATGGAGCCTTGAAGATCGCGGATACATTAAGGATTCTCCCTTCACTGCGTGCTTGGTTTATAACATCATCCAATTTGGCTTGCTTGTTGGTGTCGCTGGTTACTATCTCGCCAGAAAAAGCAATTTTATCGGTCGAGGCATCCAGCAACTCACAGGCGGTGGACCGAAGAAGATCCATCAGATTCATCGCCGCATTAAATACCGCATTCCCGGTCATTGTTGTTTGTCTCGATGCTCCAGTGACGCCTGCATCAGGCTCTCTGGTGCTAGAACCTGTCCACCGGATCCGACTCGGCCTTAACCCCCCAAATGTGTCTGAGACTATTTTGATTAGCGTTGCCTCCAGCCCCTGACCTACATCTGAAGCGGCGGCATGAATAACAAACTCATTGTTCTCTGTAATTTCAAGTGAAACGTTTGAAACATCCGGATAACCAAAATGGTAATTCGTTCCTTGAAAGGCGCACGCTATTCCAATACCTTTTTTTATCATCTCTTACTCTGGCAGTGATACTCCCATATCCTTGGCCGCGGCAGCTATAGTTGCCTTTAATCCGACGCCTTCGGGCAGTTTTTGCCCTGTGATAATTTCGTCACCCTCGTCTGCGGCGTTTATCCACCGGAGGATTATGGGGTGGATATCTAATTCTGCAGCAATACTGTCCATCTGTGATTCTGTAGCGAATGTCACCGCAGGCATTCCCCAGGAACGCATCGCCCCCATGGTAACGTTGTTTGTGTATACCACTTGTGTTTCCACCTCCAAATTCGGGATGCGGTAAGGACCAGGCGCACCAATCGAGCTGAATAAAAGAATGGAAGCACCCCAATGAGCATATGGTCCGGTATCAGAAATAATCTGGTATGAAGCAGCAGTTATTTGCCCGTCCCGCTTTGCGCCAGTTCGGACACGAATCCATTGGGGATGTCGCTTGGTTGTTGCGACAAACATTTCTCGACGGCTATAACTGAGTCTGACTGGCCGGCCAGTATGGTATACGAGCAATCCTAAGTAGGAGGGGATTAATCCTGCGTTTCTGCCCCCGAAAACGCCACCGACATATGTTTGGATAACTTCGATCTTTTCTATAGGCAGATCCAAGACGGAAGCAACAATGTCTCGTTCTACATACACGCTATTACAACCGAACCAAATCCTTATTCCACCATCGGGCGTTGGTTCTGCCGCACCAGCATCGGGCTCCAAATATGCATGCTCAACGGCTGGAGTGTGGTAGGAGTTTTCGACAACAATATCCGCCTCTCGGAATCCTTTCTCAACATCTCCCCGCGAAAGGTGGTATTTCACTAACACATTCCCGTCCTTATGAATTTTCGGCGCATTCGGTAACAGAGCTTCTTCAATAGTGTGGATGGCTGGCAAGTGCTTATATTCCACGATTACAGCTTGGGCTGCGACCTGCGCAGCCTCTGAGTTCTCGGCTGCAATAAGTGCAATCGCATCTAATTTTGAACGTGCTTTATCGTGAGCCAGAACTGGCTGGTCTAGAAACGATTTCGGGATGACATTAAGCCCCGGCACGTCCTCTGAGGTTAGTACAGCACGAACTCCCGGGATGGACTTTGCCTCAGTAGTATCAATTCTACGAATTTCGCAATGAGGTAATGGACTGCGAACCACTGCGCCCACCAATGCTTTATCTGGATATATATCACTGATATAACAAGCCGTTCCAAGAACCTTGGGAAGACCTGCTTGTTTCGTGATCTCCTTTAGACGTTCTGTATCTTGATCCATTCCCTTGAGAACCGATCTATCCATGAACTGCACCAGCGGCGAGTCCTGAAACAATGTATCGTTGAATTATCAAGAATAACGCTAATAACGGAATGCTTGCCAACATTGCCGCAGCAACTAGAGCGGTAAAGTCAATGTTGTATTGACCTATGTTCGAAGCAAGAGCAGATGTTATCAATTGTTTTTCTGGAGAACGGATAAAAGACATAGCAAAAAGATATTCGTTCCATGTCAAAATAAACACATATGCCCAAGTGGTTACCAGCCCTGGCAACATTAAGGGAAAGAGTATTTTTGTGATACCACCGATGCGATTAGTTCCATCTATCCATGCAGCTTCTTCAAGTTCAATAGGCAACAATTCAATTACTTGTCGGAGATTCCAGGTTGCGAAGGGAAGAGTAAATAAAACATTCGCAGCAATTAGTGGAATGTGCGTATCATATATTTTTATCAACCCTGCCACGCGGAACAGAGTGATTGCCAAGAGAATAGCAGGGAAAAGACGCACAATCAAGAGGAGACTCTGGAGTCCTTGACTTCCTGCAAATCGATATCTAGAAAACCCATACGCGGCAGGGCAGGAAATAAGTAGACACGTTGTAGCTGCCAGGGCGGCAACAAAGGCGCTATTCTTAAAGGAACTCACCAAGAGTGGATTCGCGAGAACCTTTTGGTAGTTTGCCAGGGTTATTTTTGCAGGGAGAACGCCAGCATAGAATGGATCACTGGGGTCACGGAGCGAAGAGACTATCATCCAAATTATTGGAAGTAACCATAGGAATGTTATTGTCGCTAATCCGATTGTGGCAATGGTCCGGCGATATCGTTTCCTGATGTGCACAATGATTATCCCTATGTATGCGAATTATTCCCGTTGTAATTGCTTCATCATTAAGAATGTGACGGCGACTAGCAACAGAAGCAAGATCATTCCTGTCGCCGCGGCCCTGTTCCAATTCATACTTAAAAAGGCGTCGCGGTACATAAATGTAGCAAGCACCTCTGTGCTTCGCACGGGCCCTCCCTCAGTCGCCACCCATATCAGATCGAAGTACGCTGAGAGGGTTACCAAGTCAAAGAGGGCTAGTGTCAGCAGTATCCCTCTAACATGTGGGATTGTGACATACCTTATTCGCTGTAATGATGATGCGCCATCCACTTTGGCAGCATCGATGAGTTGAGGGTCCATAGTCTGAAGCCCCGCCAAGATCATAAGCATGAAGAATGGTGTGAATTGCCAAACCTGCACCCCAATAAGCGTCCAGATTGCTGTATCGGGACTACCAAGTGGCAGGAATGTGTCTGTTGAGCCAAGGCTTTGCAATATTTTTGAAATTGGACTAATCATAGGATGAGCCCAAAGCTGTATTAGGATAGCGACGACAATCGGCGAAGTTGCCCATGGAAGCAATATCAATGCTCGACAGACACCACGAATTCTTGGATATACAAGCGCGCTGTTCATGGCGAGTGCGAGTCCAAATCCAAGCGTGAGATGACCTAAAGCAGTGAAGACTGACCAATGAAGGGTATTAGAGAAAGCTTTCGGAAAGATCGGATTCGAGAATACGGATTGGAAATTTGCCACTCCAACGAAATTAACCTGCCCAGCTGGTCTTACGGTCTCCGTCACGCTCATGAAAACCACCCGGGCAACTGGGAAGAAAACCAGGATAACAATATAGATAACTGCAGGTGCAACAAATAATAAACCTGGACTTAACCTATCGCGTCGCTTTTTTTGAACAGCCATAGCTTCGGTCTCGGCACGAGGGGGTCTCTACGTGTTTACTTAGATGTTCATTCAAATGCCACTCTCCATTACAAGAGTTGACTTATCCGATAAGAGAGTTTAAAGACTTGGCGGCGGGACACCCAAGAACTGCCGTGGACCAATCTTGTCGACGGGTCTCCGGGTTTTGTTATGTCCGAGACGTCTCGCCGCCAATCACACCAATACTCAAACCGGTCGCATCCGCCAACCTCAATTGGCGTAAGCTATATCCCGTGGTTTGGCTGAAACACCACTTTCAGTGGCGTGATGTCAGTATGGATGCTTGGTGGGGTGGGACCAGACCATAGGGTAAATCACTCCCAGGCGCCCCACCATTCGTCTTGTTGATATTCCATCAAGATAGGATCCCATTCCGCCACCGCGGCTGCCATTGCCTCTTCCGGAGTCATATCCAGAATGTATACAGCTTGCAGATAGGTGCGGAGTATGCCGTCAAGATCAAAACCTTGCGGAAATCCATTTAATGGATACGCGTTTTGTGTGCTTATGATATCGGCAACTACCTGGCGCTCCGGATCGTCGGCGATGAAGGTGGGATCTTCCCACAGAGAAATGTTGGGCGGCATGAAGCGTAACGCATCTGACCATCGCCGCATGATTTCATCGGAGGTGTGCCATTTGATAAATTCCCAAGCCTCCTCTTGATTCTCCGAAAGCGGTGAGATGGCCAAGCCAGTGCCACCCATCCATGTTCCCGTTGTCTTGTGGCGGGGCAGAGGAACGATTGTGATATCAATGTCCGGGTAGATCGTACGGAGAATCCCTCGCCAGAGAGACGCATTTGTCCACATGCCCACTTTATCCGCGGCTAGTAAGTCGATGCACGTATTCGTAGTCGAGCTTGCGGTGCCTGGTGGAACCACCTTGTGCTCATGGATCAAGCTGTTTAAAAATTCTAGAGCTTCTATAGACTCCGCAGAGTCAAGGGCTGACAATCCATCATCGCCAATATGTTTTCCACCCGCCTCGAACAAGAATGAACCATACTGCAAGGTGGTGGTTGTGCTATCGGCAGATCCCGCCAGGCAGTACCCATATTCGTCTTCTGAGGGATTTGTCATTGCAATTGCATAGGTGAGAAAATCATCCCACGTCCAGTCGTCTGGAGGAACATCCAATCCAGCTTTTTCTAGCAGCTTATTATTAAGGAAGGCTGCCGTCGGAGCGACACGCCATGGCATTGCATAGTGTTTACCTGCATAGTCATGGAATATCCAACCACTCTCCGCATAATTATTACCCCATTCTTCTCCCTCAGCTTCCACAAACGAATTTAGATCCTGCGCCAGCCCACTTGTTGCGGACGCTGTCGTAAAATGCGTCATATAAATATCTGGCGGAGTCCCAGCTTCCGAAGTAAGGATGAGCTTTTGGTGGGCATCTGTGGCAGGGACCGTGTCAACAGTCACATGGATCCCTGGATGTGATTCATTGAACTCTTCAATGAACTCAAACTCGATATCATGTCCTTCGTTATATCGCTGATATATAAGCTCCACAACCTCTTCCACAGCAGGAGGAGCTTCTTCTTCCTCCGGTTCACTTGGGGCGACTTCCTCCGCTCCTTCAGGTGGAGCCTCCTCAACAACTTCCGTCGGTTGAGCGCATGAACCCACCAACAGGGCAAGAGTCACAAGAAAACTCAATACAAACAGGCGCTTTTGCATCTTCATCGTCATCTCTCCTTTAAGAGTCATTGTTTTTTATCTTGTCCCGAGCCGACAACTAAAATCTGTCTCCTGTTCAACTCGTAATATGTTTGATTGGCGCCTCCTTTCCCATATTATGCCCAAATGAAACAATACTAATCACAAGGGTAAATGGACGAAGAATCAATCCAATTTACTTTTATCGAGCGGTGTCCTTACTTTTCGGCTGGTCACCTTTTGTCCATATTTGAGGTTTGGTGAAGGCTTAAATCATGAGGAATCGTAGACATCAATTCAACTCCATTTGGACGCACAACTACGGTATCTTCGACCTGGAAGCCGGAAAAACCCAGTTCGTGGATAGGCGTCTCCACACACAAGACCATTCCTTCTTCTAGCTTGGTATTGTTATCAGGTGCGAGGATGGGCATATCGTATACTTCGATGCCGATGCCATGCCCAACGTGGTGTCGTTTGAATGAGGGTAATCCTGCAGCTCTCGTTGCGTTTACTGCTGTCGCAAATATCTGTCCAGCCGTTACGCCGGGCTTCATAGAATCTAGCGCCGCATTCAATCCTGTGACAATAGCCTTCCAATATCGGTTTTGCGTATCTGTGGGCTCTCCGACAACATAGGTCCGGGCAATATCAGATGTGTAAAAATGAAGGCGCGCGCCCGCGTCAACGCGTACGACATCGCCCTCTACAATTTTTCGATCGCTTGGTATTGTGTTTGTATGCGCACTACGATGCCCCGAGCAAATTACGTTGAAAAGAGGTACTGCTCCGGTCTCTGCAATGCCAGCCCTAAAAACATTTTCCAGTTCCCGCTCTGTGATGCCCACTTTCAGCGTTTCTGCTATCTTCTGGAAACCGACTTCAGTGGCTCGAACTGATTCTGTCAGCCTTTTTACTTCTTCGGGGGTCTTGACTGCCCTAATTTTGCGAAAGATCTCATAACCATCCAGAAATGTTGCTTTCGGAAATTCATCCGCAAGATCTTCGAATTGAGTGCGGCTGAAATTCCGTTCATCCACTGCAATACGGCTTTCCTCCAGGCCTAGATCGCGAATGCTCCGGCAAAGCGCCCTCATAGCGTCCGGCATAAGATCCAGTTTATTTCGAAGGGCAAGTAATTTCTTGTCTTCTTCATCAGGAGTTCCAATTTCTGAAACCACCAATGGGATTCCCCCATATGCAACAAGGTTGATATCTGTTGGCATTGTTGTGGTCACGATGCTTGCTGGCGCCACGAGGATTGGTTTGCTATCTCCAAGATCGAGAACTGCGAAAACCGTCATCGTGCGTATGATCCAATGATCACCATAATGATCTGTTAAATAGGTTGTATTTTCGGGTGTAGTAGCGATAAGGCCGTCAACGGATTCTTGTTCCATGGTATCGTTTGCTCGAAGCCGATTGAGTAGCATAACTTCGTCTCCCGTTTATCCCTCTCGGTTACGCATTACCACATTGACAGCGCAAGCAGGCCTTTGCCTGACCTTGATGCCGAGAGTATTCGAAAGTAATCTTTCCAAGCCCAAATTTGGCCCCGTGCCTTTTTTTAGATCTATTCTCGCCATGCAATATTCCAACCTTGACGTCTCAAGTATTCGACGACACACAAAAATACGCACCCACGAACAAATCCTACCATATAGATGCCAGAAACTCAAATATTACGAGAGATAATGCTCATAGTTGCTTGACCGAATCTGCGATAGTGGGGTATTATGAGCTTGAGAGCATATATTCACGGGCTCGGGATTATCCGGGCCGCAACCACCAACAACCCTTTAGGTTTTATGCAATGATCCGGATACAACACCAAAGGTCTTTCTACCTCATTTCGGAAGTTGTGGGGACCTACTAGCCCATGAAGATCGGCATTGTTTCTGATGATCTAACCGGATCTTTGGACACGGGCGTTCAGCTTCGAAGATTCGGTCTCAAGTCTGTTCTTTACCTGAAGGAGTGGAATGTAGGTCACGCAGATGTGAAAATTATCAACACTGACACGCGAAATATAGGTGTTGATCAAATATTTGACCAAATGGAATGTGCCATCAAGGCACTTGATGGTCGTTATGTATATAAAAAGATCGATTCAACTCTACGCGGTCATCTTATTAAAGAGATAACCGCAACACTAGCATTAACCTCTTTTCAAAAGGCGGTGATTTGTCCAGCAATCATTGAAGAGGGGCGTCAGGTTATTAATGGCGAGCTTCTAATTTACGGCCAACCGCTCCACGAGACTGCCTTTGCGTCAGATCTAAATTGGCCAGCAACGACTTCATCCATTCAACAAAAGTTGGGCAAAAACTCAGATCATATACCTCTATCGGTTATCAGACTTGGAAGCGATCACCTGCAACAGTATCTTCAGGGACTGGGTTCGAAATTTATTATCCCGGATGCCGAAAATGAAAAAGACCTTAGGATAATCGCAGAGTCAATTGTGTCCACAGACATCCTCCCTTGCGGTGCCTTGGGTCTGGCTCGTGCTTGGGCATCAGCGCTAACAGGACGAAACCAAAAATCCGATATTATCCCACCGCGGGTCACCGCCCCCCTTCTGTTTGTTATTGGAAGCCATCACCCGATAACCCGCCAGCAGGCTGATCTTTTGGTTGACTCTGGTCAAACGAGCATACATATAGTTCATTCTAACGAGCCAAATAGTTTAGAGGCTCTTTATAACTACCTGATTGACGGATATCGGGATGGAAAATCCATACTTCTTGAATCACCCGATCAATATATTGGAGACCACGATAAACAAGCCGAGATGATGGATGGACTGGCAAGGCTGACATCAACAATCATTGAAGAGCAAGCCCCCGACGCTCTTTTTATGTGTGGAGGCGAGACTTCCACTGCCATCCTTCGGATACTCGGCACAGAGAGTATAGAGATCCTCGGCGAAAGCCTTCATGGTATTCCGTTTGGAATCTTGGAAGGAGGTTTAGGTGATGGCGTTCTGGTGCTAACAAAGCCTGGGGGATTTGGCGATAACCAATCGCTTCGAAGTCTATATGATCAACTCATCTGTCTGAATAAATAATGACAACTAACTCTTTGGTGGACTATGAAAAAAAACAACCCGCTACTTGCAATTACCATGGGCGATCCAGCAGGCTGTGGACCCGAAGTTATAGCCAAAGCTATAGCTTTTTCCGATGCACATTCGCATGCTCGTCTTGTTTGTATAGGGGATAGCAGGGTTATGCATCGAGCAGTTGAATTAGTTAATGCGGATCTGGAAATCGCTTCCGTTTCAAACTTGGATAATGCTATCTTCGAATCCGATCGCCTCAACGTGCTCGATCTCGCAAACGTAGATCTCGGTTTGCTTCAGATTGGGAAGATCCAAGCGCACGCCGGCCAGGTTGCGTTCGAATACATAACTCGCGCGATCGATCTGGCGCTCAAAGGAGAGATTGATGGTGTGGTTACCGCTCCCATTAATAAAGAATCGCTACATCTGGCTGGCCACAAATACGGTGGGCATACACAGATCTTTGCTGATCGCACAAAGACAACCGACGTAACCATGATGCTAGCATCCGGCCAATTTAGAGTAACTCATGTTACAACCCATGTGTCATTGCGGCGGGCCATAGGGCTATGCACATTCGACCGCATACTCAGGGTTATTCACTTAACAAATGATGGTCTAAACCGAATGGGAATCCGCACACCTCACATAGCAGTAGCTGGTCTTAATCCGCACAGTGGCGAGGGTGGGATATTTGGAAAAGAAGAGATTAACATCATCCAACCCGCAATTGACACCGCACTTGAAGAAGGTTTGAACATACTCTCTTATCCCGTTCCTCCAGACACGGTGTTTGTTCGCATGCTAAAAAACCGGGAATTCGACGCAGTTGTTGCTCAATACCACGATCAGGGACACATCGCTGCGAAGATCGTCGATTTTTTAGGTGGCGTAAACATAACACTAGGATTGCCCATCATTCGGACTTCGGTAGATCACGGGACGGCTTTTGATATTGCCGGAAAGGGCCTGGCACATTCAGATAGCCTGGTTAATGCAATAAAACTGGCTAGTAAAATGTGTGCCCATTCGATAGATAAAAATCGAATTCCAAGCGATCGGAAGTCATAGTTATGAATAATGACGATAAACTTGCTAGATTAGTGGAGACGGTGAGAAGCATTACTGATCTGGAGAAGGCGCCTCCTTGGGGAAACCTATGGGATCACAAGGCTGCCCAAACTCGCAATATTAACATGTTTACATATCCTAACCCCATTTCCGGAACTGGGCGGGCCCCGTTTGTCATCTCTCCAGATGTGAATTTCTATGCCCGTCTCTTTGGCTATAGCTTGAAAGATGTATTCACAGATGCTAGGGCTTGGACTTGCTTTACATTAGAACAGACTATTTGGAATTACTATAATCTACATCATGACAATAGAGCGCTCAAGAAAATTATAATAAATCAATTGGGCTTCTTTGTGCCGAGTTTTTTTGGCATGATGCCTATCTATTCTGATGATGCCGTGCCCCGCATTCCTGACTCCATTATTGATAGCAGAGCTGATTTCAACAAATTGAAGGCAGCCGATTTTTACACTTCAGGGCTTTCGCCATTAGCACACCAAATGTATGAAGAGACAAGGGACCTACTTCCTGATGACTTCTCAGTTGAGTTTCCGACTTGGATTACCGGACCTTTTGGAACAGTTTATCATTTGAGGGGAGCATTAAATTTGGCGATGGATCTCCTGAAAGACCCTCTTTTCGTTCACGAGATGATGGCCTTTGTGATTGGGTGTATGAAAAAATGGCTCAGTGAAAGAACTCGATTTCTTGGACTTAATGAGCTTGAGCCGATCATGATTGGGAACGATGAAGTTGGGGTTCCAATGATCTCGCCTTCGATGTATGAAGAGTTTGTTTTACCGTACGAGATAGAACTGTCAGAATACTTCGGTGGTGTAGATTATTGGCATAGTTGCTCCAATATCACGCCGTTGCTCCCAATGATTGCACGTATACCTAATCTCAGAATGATTGATGTTGGGCCAAGAACAAAGCTGCAACCTGCAGTAAGCTTGTTTGGGAAACGACCTGGTTCGAGCATCATGAAACGGATAAATCCCGTTTCCGAGATTCTCGAAGCTGATGAAGATCAAATACGGAATCGGTTGCTGGAGATAAAGGCTACCTGCTTTGATGTCTCCTATATGCTATTCTTCAGTGGAATACTTCCTTTAGAGAGCGTGGACAATTGCAGAAAAAAAATCCTTCAGCTGGATCGTATCTGCCACGAAATCTTCCATAACAATCCCGCTCGACCAGTAGGTCCACCGGAGCCCGTTACGTAGATACATTTACTAGTACAGATACTTTGCAGCGAACGGTTGTTAGGGGATGATCTCCATCTTCATTGCGAAATACCATTGGCGCCTCACATCATCTCCTGCCCAGTTATTAAGTGGATGCTCCATGGGTTGGTCGCCCTTGCAGTTTAAAGCTATGGAGGCTCCATTCACTGCCTATACACAGATATAGCCTTGAAGCCTGATCCCTTTCTATGAAAATGTCTAACTTCGAAATGCAGGCATAACCTCTTCGGCAAAAAATTGAATATGTTCCATCATATCCTCTACATTTGGGCTCAGAAAACTTTGAGAGGCCAACATCGTTACGCCCACATCTTTTAATACCCCAATACGATCGATAATCGTTTGCGGTGTCCCAATAAGATTTGCTTCAATTAGTTGAGTAGTGTCTTCGTCGCGCAAGGTAGATGCTCGTAATGTGTGCAAGTGTGTATACATCCGACTTGCCTTGAAGCGCTTTAGAGCTTGATCGTGTGTTTTCCCCATTGCCACCACAACTTGAGGGGCAATCTCAAATTCCGCTGGATCTCTACCTGCCTCAAGGGCAATTTTTCTTAGTGTCTCAATTTTTTCGGTTAGGCTTTTAATCGGAAGCGATGCACCGACCCAGCCGTTCCCATAAAGAACCGCCCTCTTTATTTCGTTATCGCTGTTACCGCCAGAATATAGAGGAAACGGGTCTTGGATTGGCTTTGGGAAGATCTCCAGATCATTAAATTCGTAATACTTACCTTTAAAATTGACGGTTCGTTCCGTGAAGATTTCCTTCAATATCTGCATTCCTTCAGATAGCATCTCGCCGCGATGTGCTCCCGTCTCACGTGGTCGGAGACGCTCAAACTCCTCTCGGTATGCTCCAACACCAACACAAAGAATCATCCTTCCGCCACTCAATACGTCAATCGTCGATACTTCCTTAGCCACCCAAACCGGATGTCGAAGAGGAAGAACCAAAACCGCGGTGCCAAGCCTTATCCGTTCCGTTTTAGCTGCCACATAGGCTATCGTAGTAAGAGGCTCAAGCCATTGAGGTGATTCATCATAGTCTTGACGCACGTATTTGGGCGGAGTGATATGATCGTTTCCCCACACTGAATGATAGTCCAGCTCTTCCGCCCTTTTCGCCAAACGGACTACGTCTTCGGGAGAGGCAAACGGCAAAGATAGACTAAGCCCTTCCCTGCATGTTGGAATCGACAATCCGAATTTCATCTTTGTTCCTCCCTTCCCCGGCAATCACTTTAAAAGCGATCTCAAGGGATTTGGCTCCTCCAGATTATGTGTACGGAAAAATGATGATGGCTTCGAGTATGCATTTTGCATATGACTTGCCAAACCCTCAGACACCCTCTGCTGAGACTATTCATTGACTCGCGAGAAAGAGACTATGCTTTCTCTTTTATTCTCATCGATTTGAGTATGTGATCCGTTTGCTCTTCCATGGGTTTAGAGATCACATAGGGTAACCAGGGGACATCGTAGCCGCGCGCTGCCAATTCTTCCCGTAACACACTGGCGAAGGCCCCTTTTCCGCGCGCGCCTCGCGCTTTCTGTTCCTCGGGGGTCTCTGCGCGTTGGACTAGCTCATCGAAAACGAGATGATCCCAGCTCACTCCTGAGTCCAGTAGATCAAAATGTACCTGTGGGAACTCATCGACCCCATCAAGCCCACAGGTTGGGCTATTTGCGACGTGAATGATGCCCAAAACCTCATACCCACTTTCTACGTAATCCTGGAAACGGTCAGCCGTCCACCGAGCCCATGTCGCGCAGAGATCAGGGTAGTCCTTGATCCAGTCCTGATCGAGGTTGTTACGATCCAGATCGTACTCAATGTGCTTCCGGTCCACGCCGCCCCAACCGAGTACCTCCGGGCAGGGCATCTGGAAGATGCCAATACCTGCCTCTATTATGGGGATTATGAATTCTTTGTACCCACCAGCCACATCGGCATATCCTGGAAACTTGTTGTTAATATTGATAATGCAGTGTGATACAAATACAATTTTCTTGGATCGACGGTCTTGAAATTTGATGCTTTTGATCTTCCTTTCTTCTGCTCGCTGCCGACCTTAATCTTCGGATGTGTTTAACGTATAGCGTTCTTTAACTCAATTGCATTTCGTACCGGCAAGTTTTTTTAGAAAGAACTTGAATTTCGGTATCACCATTGCAGATATCTTGTACATTTTCGTCTAGATGCTCGGCCAAAAAAACGTGCGCTTGCCGCCTTTCTCAAATCCATCATCATAAAAAAATCTCAGAATTTTTCAATAATGGCTCCAGGGGCCGTAATTTCCTGCGCAAGACATTTCAACGAATCCCAATCGCCGATGCATTTCCGATGATCCCATTCACGTATCATCTACTACTCCCCAATTAAACCAACAGCTCGCGCACGACATCAACCGCAAGGATTGGCATATTGAAGACTCGCTCCCTAAGCTCAAGAGGGAGTAGACGCCACCCCCCTGAAATCGACACCTGAGAAATGAGCACTGCCTCGAATTTGTCTGCCAAGCCTATAATTGTTTCGACTGCCGCAATATTGCCTGCCTCTGGGTCACGATTGGTTAGCTCCCATATATCAGGCCGGACGACACGATCAATTACTACATCATATCCTCTCAGAGCCGCTTTCGACCGCAAAAGAGGCTCAATTGAGTCGAGGACCGAATCGGCAGTCGCAACAAGGCCGATATGGCGCGCTCCAGACTTGAGCAAATGGCTGATGGCACCTTCTTCGATTGATATGACAGGAACACTAATAAATGGGCGAATAGAATCGATGCAGGGAGACAGGGTAGAACAGGTAAATAGGATACAATCAACATCCGAATCTTCAGCAACTTCTGCCCACAACAGTGCCTTTCGTCGGGATCTCGCCGAGAGACCTGCATCACGCTCAAAGTCTTCCAACAGGGTTTCATCAAGCAGCTGGATTACCCGGGCATCGGGGATACCATCTGAGAACGCCTTCTCCATTATGCCCAAGACCATTCTTGTACTTGAAATCATCGCAATTTTTTTACTATCGTTGATCACGATCGTCACCCTAAATGCAGATAATCTGACTACAGGATCCCTTCTATTGCGATCGCGCGGATTGGCCACGCATCGCAACCCCTCACGCGGTATGGTAGACCGATGAAGAAAACGCGTTTGTCCCTGAGCTCACCAAGATTAACGAGACCTTCTATCAAAGGAATGCCCCTCCTTAACAACTCCAAGTGCACTCCCATTTTATCGAGTGAGGAGAAGTCCTCCTCAATGTTGTACGAGAAATCCATTGCGAGTAATCGGATCCCAATTTCTCCAAGCCAGCGCGCCGCGGAAGATGTCATAGTAATGATCTCGTCTCCCTCGTATGGACAGTGCCCAATTAGAACAATATCATCTGAGCGGATACCTGAACCCTCAAGAAAATCGATGGTGACCTTTCCCCTTGGAGGTAGCTGAGCAAGATTTACGTATACTGCCTCGCCCATCCAAGTGCCAGGAGGATAGTCTGCAATATCCTTTGCATCTGCTCCTTCATATAATGCGGGCATAAAGTGAAGCGGGGTCTCTGCATGAGTACCGATGTGCGACATCGTATCAACTTCATACATAAACTCGCCTGGTTCCACCCTGTACCGCCGAATTTCGAGCCTCCTCTCTTCCATACCAGGGTGAATGACTCTGTTCAGTTCGATCACCCGCCCCCTTTGAAGTAGCTCGATGACGCCCATGTGTAAGCCTCCTCTATGTCAGTAACCGCGAAAGCTACAAATTCTCGGCTCTGCAATAATGTTGCCAAGGATCACGTTGGTAAGTTCCAGTCTCGGGATTGTGCTGTCAAGCGTATTGCAGGTGTCGTTTTGTCGTTCTCCACTTATATGTTGAAGACTGTATATATAATCCGGCAGTGTTCCCTTTCCAGTCCCAAAGAGATTTTTCTACTCTAACATCCATTCTTGCCGAGGTTCTCAAGTTTCAGGTAAACGAGCACTCCGCATGCTAATCGCATAACAATATTACTCGAAGTCCTCTAAGAAGGTCAAGCAATCTTGCGCATTATCCCCCGATTAATTATGATTTTTAACTGATTCGTGCTAGGATTTGAGTGATATTGCGCAATTTTTAGACTGGCAAATCAGATACTTGCATTGGTTATAAGATGTTCTCGAGTCAATAAGAAAACATGAATATTAATCTGCCGTTCTCTTACAGTCTCGTTTATTTAGATATGGATGACGCCAGTATCCTGGAGCATTATTCGTGGGATCGAAAATCCGCCAAGAAATACTTAGGGACCTTCTTAAATATACTCCCGCCGTTTTAGTTAAAGATCTCGCACAGAAATTTGATGTGTCAGAATCAACGATCCGTCGTGATCTTGACGAACTCGAAGCAATCGGAGTTATCCGGCGTGTTCATGGTGGTGCCATTCTAGAAGGCAATTTCATTGAGGAAGAACCTTTTGAAGTTCGCAATACTACACAAAGAAATGAAAAATCTAATGTGGGGAAAGCTGCCGCAACTATTGTTGAGAACAACACAACAATCTTTATTGACGGAGGAACCACTACTCCTTTTATAGTTCATCACCTTAGTTACAAAAAACATCTTGTCGTTGTTACTGTTGGTTTAAACATCGCAACTCGATTGGCTTCCCAGCCTTCAATCAAAACAATCCTGCTGGGAGGCGAGCTTCATTTAGAAACCCAGACTCTTGCTGGAAATCTATCCATCCAAGCAATAGAGACCTGCGGGCTGACTTTTGATTTGGCATTTATTAGCGCGGTCGGCGTATCGGCCGAATATGGTGCGACTAATCAGCTCTTGGACCGGATTGTCCAGAAGCAAAAGGCAATTGAACTCTCACGGAAAGTGGCTGTCGTAGTTGATGGTTCGAAAATCGGAAAGACGGCTCTTGCAAAGATTATCGCTGTAGATGATATAGATACCCTGATTACGGATTCTTCCGCAAGATCTGACAAACTAGAGGCCATCCGGGCTTTGGGGCAAGAAATCATTGTGGCCGAAGATTCTCAAGATGCTGTTTAGAAGAGAAGCCGTACTCGAAAAACGATTTGAACGTCACAACATGTTATTTTGAAGGGGAATATCATTTGAAGTCTAAAGCAAGCCTACGTTTACCCAACGAACTCTACTTTGGCAATGGATATGCTGAAGAAGTTGGCATTCATGCTAGAGAAATTGGCGGGGAGGTAGTTTTTCTTGTAAGCGACCATGATCTCAAATCAATCGGTCTTGTGAAAAAGGTTGAGAAATGGTTGCTTGATGCGGGGCTTAGGGTTTACACATGTCTTGACGTTGAAAAAGAGCCGTCAATCCAAAGTATAGATCCATGCCTTGATATGGCCCGCAAGCTTGATCCTGACGTAGTTATTGGCCTGGGAGGGGGTAGCGTACTTGACACAATTAAAACTTTGGCCATGCTCCTGATAAACTCTGGTACCGCCGAAGATTACATAGGAACTGCTAGAGTCCAAGAGAGAGGTGTACCCACTATTCTCCTTCCAACAACTGCGGGTACAGGCGCTGAAGTAAGCCCCAATGCACTATTTTACATTCCGGAAGAAAAATCGAAGAAGGCAATTATCAGCCATCACACCATCCCCAATATAGCCATTGTCGATCCGATGCTTACTCTCAGTGCTCCCCCTGATCTTACAGCCGCCACAGGTTTGGATGCACTTTGCCACGCAATAGAATCCTATACTGCGGTCAACGCTACGCCGCTAACAAGACCTTTTGCCCGAGAAGCAATATTGTTGATTTCCCGTCACCTTAGAAAAGCGGTCTTTTCTGGTGATAATATTGAAGCCCGCGAGGGACAGGCGCTTGGGAGTCTATATGCTGCTATTTCGTTAGCAAATTCCGGCTCGAACGCTGTCCACGCCCTTGCATACCCTCTTCAAGGCGTGTTGCGTATTCAGCACGGTGTCGCAAATTCTTTACTTCTACCTTACGTTGTAACTTTCAATATGCTGGGAGATATACCGAGGTTCGCCGAAATCGCACGATTTATGGGAATTCCAACTTCTCATTTAAGCCCTCGAGAAGCTGCAGAGATGGGCGCGAACGCCTGTCGTCAATTGTCTCAAGATATCGGTATCCCGCAAAGCTTACGCGAGATCGGGGTCGGCGAAGAGCACATTGAAGATCTTGTGGAGGGGGCTCTTGGTGTGAAGCGACTCTTATTAAATAACCCACGCCCCATCTCGCGAAATCAAATCGAGGCTATTTATAGACAAGCCCTATGATTGACTCTGGGGAAGATTGGCATTATCCACAAGATCAACATTTCAACTTTACAGGCACCACTATAAACCAGACAAGATAATCTGATCGATTGAACCTGCTCACCTCTAGTTCTGTCAGTCGCGCGTAAGTCTGGAGATCCTACCGGCTTTGTCAGCACAAAAAGCGTAGAAATAAAAATTACGAAAGATGCGTCCTTTTGTCTACCGCTGTTATGCTCGTTGTTGCACCTTGCCTTTCATGAAACAATGTAATTTCGGTGATTAGAAGTCGATCTCCAACAACCAACACACAGGATATGATTTGCCTCAAATAGGGAATAAAAGATCGAGAATCTTTTCACTCCTTGCTACAACCTTTTGGGGAACGGGGAATCTAATCATAAAAATCGCGGTCGAAACCATACCCCCCATTACCCTCTCGGGACTGCGTGCGCTGCTGGGAGGTTTACTGTTACTGTTATTGCTCCTGATAATTGAAGGTATCCCTCGATTATCAAAAACTGATTTTTTATGGATTACCCTCCTAGGTCTTCTTCAACCTGCGCTTACACAAGGATTTTTCTTTATGGGAATACAACATACCGATCTAAGTATTGCCTCGGTCATCATTGCAACCGCACCAATCCAAGTCGTGTTGATTGAACGCTTAACAATGCCAGCCGAACGATTATCAAACAGGAAATTCATAGGCCTATCATTGGGCTTTCTTGGCACTGTGGTTGTGTTCGTCCCCGAACTACAAACCTCGAATCCTGATGAAATTACGGGATTAGTGCTTATCTTCCTTGCATCATTTACTTTTGCCTTGGCAACCATCCTTGTGCGGCGCATTAGCTGGCACACCACTTCCCTGGTGATTACGTCTATTGCCCTACTGGTAGGATCGATCCCTGCTCTGCTTTTAGGGTTAAAATTTGAAACGGCAAATCCTATTTTAACTGATACAAACATGTTGTTAATGTTGGCCTACATCATCGTCTTCGTCACGGCAATAGCATATCTACTCTGGTACAAAGCCCTTAGCGAGAGCACCGCGAGTAATGTTGCGATTTTCCTTTTTTTGATCCCATTATGGGGCATATTACTCGGGGTAGTTGTCCTAAAAGAAGAAATGAGTTGGAATATGCTATTAGGAGCTACTATGGTGGTAATTGGTGTAATACAAGTGACACGGGATTGATGCATCCTCATCGATTTGGTATCTAACAACGTTTGCGTCTTGTCAAGTGACGAAAAATTAGTGTGCTTCCTCAGCGGCATTGAGGCGCGGTTTTCACCTCTAGTGAACGGGAGCCAATCGTAACGGTGCTGGTTCCGCGACGAGCATCGGTTCAGGCTCGATGAGTTTTCGCATTGATTCCTTGCTGAAGTAGTGCCTTCCAACCTGCCACTCGTCACCGATCTCCATCAGGACTAATCCCACCAACCGCATTATAGAAGCCTCATCCGGGAATACCCCCACGACATTCTTCGCCTCTGGTCTTTGGTGATTAATGAAGGGATCTATTACCAACGAAATCACTAAAGTTGGTTCAGATACAGAATAAGGCTAAACCTGATTTACCATATTTTGCCTATAAAATTTTGGCTCCTCACTGTTTCATGCGGGTAAGTTGAACTTAAGCTGTCCGTGATGAGATAGGCCATGGTAATGAGATTTACTGATGCAAAGAGGGATACAATCGCCCCCAACCTGAGGGGGACAGACTGAGAAAAGAAAACCCCCGACCCTTGCGAGGCGGGTTAGAATAGCGCCGCATCCCCTGTCCGTTCCAGCGAGATTGGAATGAGAAGGCCGGTACCTCCATCACGTGATGCCTTATTATGGGCTCACCAAATAGACGCAGTCTACTTTCGTAGCTGCCAGACAAGGAGATACCGACCCATGAATAAGATTAGCATGTTTTTC
>SDBS01002018.1_pt1 | contig 20413 bp, 11 predicted proteins | sample 2277091 | NCBI WGS metagenome assembly SDBS01 (sample SAMN10404972, study PRJNA504765) | marine sediment metagenome | isolation source: marine sediment core GS10_PC15, 163 cmbsf | place: Arctic Ocean: Southern Knipovich Ridge | collected 2010 | reverse complement strand
CCGTTCAAAAGTCAGGCATATAGACCATGGAATTAGAATGCAAAATCCTTCTCAATTTGACCGGTTAGCGATAAAACGGGAATACGGCCTGGAAAATCAGCTTCTGGTTACAACGCTTGGACTACACTCGCCGGGCAAAGGGCTGCAATACAGCATTCGAGCTTACGCTAAGTTTTTGAATGAATCGTGTACCAAAGCTCAAAGAGAGAGGGTGGTTTATTTGATTGCAGGAGCATGCCATCCTGAATTTGTAAAATTAGAAGGTGGAAAACCATATCGAGAATACGAAGCGATGCTTGATGAGTCTCTTGAAGGTTCCAAGCTGAGATGGTGCAAAATCAAAGAGTTTCATACTACGGATTTTAGACGGTACGATGTTGTTTTTCTTGATGCTTTTCTGGACGAGAGTACTTTGTTGAAGCTTTACGGCGCAACAAATATCATGGTGCTGCCTTATCTTAATTTACAACAAATATCAAGCGGCATATTAGCAGATACCGTGGGTTCAGGTAGAGTAGTTATTGCAACGAAATTTAAGTACGCGGTGGAGCTGATCAATTCAGAGGCTCAAGGTAAGGACGGTGCCATTATTGGCCATCATGCCAGGGGTGTTTTGGTCGATCCCGGTGAGCCTTCGGTCGAACAAATGGCTCAGGCCCTTGACTATCTCGTCTTCAATCGAGACGAACGTCTTGAGATGGAAATACGTGCTCACAAGAGAGGCTATACGATGAGGTGGCACAACTCGGCATGGAAACTGCTACAGTACATCCAATTCGTCAAAGAAAAACAGGAGTTAGTTACCGGCAGGGGGATAGAATTCACCAGAGAAAAACAATCGATTTTCGAGAAGGACTGCGTATGAATGTCACACGAGAAGGTATGGATACGCCTCCGGGGTACGTGACCGAATATGGAGGAATTAAACATGAGCAAATACGGTAGCAACCGGTGAGAGTTCATAAAATCTATCGGCCTCGGGGCGGCTTCATTGGCCATGCCCTCAGTGCATGCCGGAGAACCTCGACGTGACGGCCAGCCAAACTGGAGATCGGATATATCTCCATGCGGTTAACACGAATAGGGATCGATCCATCACAGTCCGGCTTGTAATAAACGGCATGAAGATCAAGTCGGGCCGTGTCTTTGAGTTGGCGGGAGATCCGGAATATGAAGTTATTCAAACGCAACCTAACGAGATAGTTCCTGTGGAAAAAAATCTGCCCCTGACTGGTCGATGGACTTTTCCGCCGGCTTCTGTTTCCGCCGTGGAACTGAACGTTCAAAAAGCATAGACGGCAGAGGCAACAGTTACGTGCATGTGGCAGTACATGCCGGGATCCTTTGAGGATGGTAGGCTTGGTAATCTTAGCCCGCCATAGGCGCCAGTACTCGCGATAAATCTCAGCGTCCGCTCGTTGCCTCCTTTTCCCAACGCTCATACTCAGCTTTGAGATGTTCTGCTATTTCTGGTTTTGCAGCGAGGAGATTGGCGGTTTCACCAATGTCGGTTTGCAGGTCAAACAGCTGCCAGTTCTGGTTGGTGCTGTATCGTTCGCGGATAAGTTTATAGCGGCCCTTCCGAATTGCAGCGCTGCTTGTGCCCCAGCGCCAGTAGAGATATGTGTGGGGCGAGGGAGCCAGCCCGGCCAGTGCGGCTGTCGGGTCCTTGCCGTCGAGCACGCGGTCGGCAGGAATATGCAGACCCGCAGCGCGGAGCGCCATTGGCACGAAGTCCATGCTGACGAGGGGTTCGCGGCAGATCGACCTCGGCTTGATCCGCCCAGGCCAGCGAACGATGCATGGTACCCGGATGCCGCCTTCCCAAAGTGTTGTTCCTCCGGCTCGCAGCGGCATATTAGACGCACATTCCAGCCCGCGCGCAGGAATGAGAAAAGCCCCGTTGTCAGAAAGCAGGATGACGATTGTTTTCTCGGTCAACTTCAATCGGTCGAGTTGATCGAGAACACGCCCTATACCGTCGTCCAACGCCGTGAGCACGGCTTGGTAGCGCTTGCGTTCATCAAGTGTTTTCGGTGAATAGCCGTAGCGTGCAAAGGCTTCATCCGGGGCCTGCCACAAACAAGGCGTACCGGGCGGCTTGTTTTTCGGATTCGGGTAGTGGGCGGCGTTGAATGGAACGTAACATAAGAACGGACGATCCTTGTTTCGTTCGATAAACTCGCACGCCGCATCGGCAAAGACGAAGGTGCTATAGCCATTGGCCTTTGCCGGTTCGGTATTGCGGTAGAGGTCGTTGCGACCGTTATAGATATACGTGTAATAATCGCAGTTCCCGGAGATATTTCCGAAGTATTCATTGAAGCCACGATCTGTCGGTCGGCTGCCGTGGGCAAAGCCGAGGTTCCATTTGCCGAAGCAGCCGCTAACGTATCCGGCTTTGGCGAGATAACGAGGCAGGACCACCTCGGTCTGCGGCAGTGCGACCTGCAGATGTTCATCGATCTTCCAGAGCTGTTCGTTCAAACCGTTGCGGAGCGGATGCCGACCGGTGAGCAAGGCCCCGCGAGAGGGCATGCAAGACGGCGAGCCAATGTAGAAGTCGGTGCAACGAACTCCCTCGGCAGCGAGCCGGTCGATCCGAGGCGTTTTCATCACTGGATTACCGTAACAAGCCAGGTCGCCGTAGCCGATGTTATCGAGAAACATGATTACGATGTTCGGTTTATCCGCCGACGCCTGTGCGGATACGGCCTTTGGCAGCGCTGCGGCTTGCCCCCACTGATTCGTTTCGCCAAGCAAAACGGTGGGGGAAAGTCCTATCATTTTTACGAATTGGCGGCGAGTCAACTCTTCCACTTTCTTCTCCTTTATCTCTGGTAAGGCCACAGGAGCTTTGTGCGGTCTGCGATAATATCTTTTGGCGGGATTTTCTTGATGACTGCTTCATATTTGCCATCGTCATAGGCGATAGAGCCGCGACACAAAAGAAGAAAAAGACCTGCCGGCTTAAACGGTACAATCTGTTTATAAGGCCATTTGTCTTTGGTAACCGGAGTAAGTAGCCGGCACACCAATATGACTGTCACTAAGGTCTTCTCAAACGAACGTGCTTGCATAATATCGTCCTATTGTGCCGCCACCTGCGATTTCAAAATCTTTCACGTGTTGATTCCGTTTCTTTCGGAAAACAAAATGTCACTCAAAAGCATTTCAAAAGCTCTATACTATCAAATCTTCACCTTTTCTCCATCATTTAACTGGTAAATGCCGCATGAATTATGTTGCTGCTTGACTGGGGCAGTTCTTATCAGTTCAGAAATTTGCCGCTGATAAGTTGCATTTCTATCGGTCGTGGGGTATTGGTTGAGTTTTCCCTTGGAGTCCGGAGTAACAATCATTAGAATTAAGGGTGAATTTAACCTACAGGAGATTGAATCATGGTTAATACTGAAAGCAAAAAAGAGCCAATGGAGGAAGCCAAAACAGCACGCTCGCCGAAGAAGAATTCCGAGCGCAAAAAGAGTGAAGGGACAGCACCTGTAGACAAGAGGGAATACAAAGAAACGATACTGCTCTTTATCAAAATACTCGTGACGATTTTCCTTTGCGAGGCTGCCATCATGACTCTGTTGTATATACTGCCTTTGAAAAGCGGCTGGAGCATTGTTGCAGATCCTCTCTTACTAACCTTCCTGGGCACCCCCGTACTGTATTGGTTACTCGTCAGACCGGTTTGGCATTCACTTGAGGAACGCACTCGTGCTGTGGAGGCGCTGAAAAGCGAAAGGGACTTTGCGGAAAGTCTGATTACAACGACGCAGGCCATCGTTTTGTTACTCGACTCAGAAGGCCGGATTGAGCACTTCAATCCCTATATGGAGCAGATTTCGGGCTATCGGCTTGATGAGGTTAAGGGCAAAGATTGGTTTACGACATTTTTACCAGAACGTGACCAAAAGCGTACACGAGAACTGTTTTCAAAGGCGAGAGGTGGTATTCAAACGTGTGGCAACATTAATCCCATCGTTACCAAGGACGGGTGTGAGCGCGAGATCGAGTGGTACGACAAGATTCTCAAGGACGCAAATGGTAACGTCGCCGGCGTACTCGCCACTGGACAAGACATCACCGAGCGCAAGCGGGCCGAGGAGGCGTTACGAGAATCTGAGATGATGAATCGCTCCTTGCTTGAGGGTTCGCCAGTTTGCAACAAGATTATTGACCTGGATTTTAAGTTGCAATACATGAGTGCTGCGGGTCTAAAGCAACTCAAGATTCCTGATATCAAGCCCTACTACGGACAGACCTATCCTCCTAAATTCTACCCCGAGCCGATGCGAGCCCCTTTAATCAAAAATTTAAAACTAGCTATGGCAGGTAAAATTTCTACCGTGGAGGCTCCTGTACATGACATGGAAGGGAACGAAGTGTGGTACCACACAACTTTTGTGCCGGCTCTTGACGATGATGGTCGAGTCAAGTATGTCATCGGTTCATCCATGGACATCACCGAGCGCAAGAAGTCAGAGCAAAAAATTCTTTTGAACCAGGCACAGCTTAAATCTTTGGCCTCTCAGTTATCGCTTATAGAGGAACGTGAGAGGCACCGGCTCGCTACTGAGCTACACGACCAAATCGGACAGTCTCTTGTGGCTTCTAAGATGAAGCTTGATGAACTTCAACAATCTGCAACCTCCAGTGAACTTACAAAGACTCTTGAGGAAGTCTGTAAAAGTATTGGCCAGGTCATTGTGGATACGCGGTCGTTGACATTTGACCTGAGCTATCCCATATTATACGAACTTGGTTTTGAGGCGGCTGTGGCCGAATGGCTTAGAGAGCAAATCCACGAAAAACACGGTATCGAAACTAAATTTGAAGATGATAGGCAGCCCAAGCCGCTCAGTGATGACATTCGAGCGCTTTTGTTCCGCAATGTGCGGGAGTTGCTCATCAACGTTGTTAAGCATGCGAATGCACAAAATGTGAAAGTTTCAATCCTTAAAATTGATGAACGGATATGCGTTAGTGTTCAGGATGATGGAGTGGGTTTCGACCCTGCTGAAGTAGCGTCATTGGCAGTTGAAAACGCTGGATTTGGTATTTTTAGTATTCGGGAGCGATTGGAACAGTTGGGGGGACATCTTGAAATTGAGTCCGAGCCGGACCGAGGCAGTAAGATTACGATGACGGCACCGCTCAAATGAGCGAAAACAACCCCGACATGTCGGGGCACGGCAACCTTACTAACGAACGGGCTGGGATTATATTGATCTTGGCTTATTTGCTTTTTATATTGAGCTTTGCGGTAATAATGGAATGCAGGGTGGTCTTGCTGAAAAGCTTGCCTCTTTTATAAATTTATTAGTCTCAATTGTTTTGTAAAGACTAATAACTCTGCACCATTATTAAGAAATCAGTTGAAAATTTGGGATGGATTTGTTAATCTAATAAAATCGGATGCTTTAGTCGGGTTGTCCTCCAACAGTAGTTTCGGTAAACTGCGAAAATAGGGGGGTCGCTTATTGTGCCCTAAATGTCTCCTGAATAGTGAAGGGAAAATTATATGTTGAACAATACTCATAAACTCCCACTTTGTGCAAATGTGATCCCGATGTATCGGGACTCCAGGCGGAATCTTTGTTTGCTGATTCTTATTGGTTTTTGGCTTCTTCCAGCATTCCTTTTCCCAACTCTCGTGCATGGACATGATTGGCCTATGTGGCGATATGATGCGGGACGCGGCGCGGCATCACCCGAGGAACTGCCGGAACAGATGCATCTGCAGTGGGTTCGTGAGCTGGCACCTCCAAAATCCGCCTGGCCAAAGAGTCAATACAGGCTACAGTTTGATGCCTCATACGAACCCATTGTTGCCGGAAAGACCATTTTCGTTGGCTCAATGATCTCGGATTGTGTAACCGCCTATGACACAGAGACAGGGATAGAGAAGTGGCGTTTCTACACCGATGGTCCGGTGCGCTTTGCGCCGGTGGCGTATAAGGACAAGCTCTACTTTGCCTCTGATGATGGACATCTCTATTGTCTGAATGCTAAAAGCGGATCTCTTATTCACAAGTTTCTCGGAGGTCCTGCCCGGAACAAGGTGATCGGCAACGACCGACTTGTCGGTATGTGGCCCATGCGGGGCGGCCCGGTTCTGTATGAGGGGAAGATATACTTTGCGGCCAGCATTTGGCCTTTTATGGGTACCTTTATTCACGCAATCGATGCCGAGACCGGAGATACCATCTGGACCAATAGCGGCAGCGGTACTACTTACCTTATGCAGCCGCATAGCAGTCCGGCCTTTGCCGGTGTGGCGCCGCAGGGTTATTTGGTAGCCACGGAGGACAAATTGCTGGTATCCGGCGGGCGTTCTGTACCTGCCGCTTACGACCGCCGGACAGGACAGTTTCTATACTATCATATGAACAACAAAACCGGTTCGTGCGAGGTCATGGCCTCGGGAGATCATTTCTTCAACCGTGGAGCCCTATACAGGCTCTCCGATGGTAGTGAAATCTCCAGGGCGCCGGCGTCGGTAATAGAAAACAAAGTTATCATTGGCAAAAGATATGATGCGATTATGGCTTATAAGCTTGAGCCGGGGGCAAAAAAAGCAAAGAACCTGTGGCAGACAAAGGTCACATCTGAGCTTAGCAAAATCCATTTGAAAGCCGGCTCACGTTTGTATGGCAGCGGTGAGAATGGTATTATTCTGGCCATTGATATTCCTCCTGACAATCCCGATAAAGTCGGGAAGGTCTCCTGGCAAGCAAAGGTAGATGGCGAAGTGTGGAACATGCTGGCTGCGGACGGCAAGCTTTTTGTGATTACTCTCCAGGGCAGTCTCTATTGTTTCGCAGACGAGAAAACCAATCCAAAACATCACGTACTGAAAGCCAAACCGTTACCGGCCGGTTCTCGTCAGTGGAAGGACAAGGTCAGGCAAATATTGGAAATGACAGACGAAAGAGAAGGATACTGCCTGTTGCTTGGTCTTGACAACGTCGAACTTCTCTATCAGTTAGTGAGTCAATCAAAACTGCACATTGTTGCGCTCGATCCGGACTCCGGGAAGGCTGAAGCAATACGCCGGAGACTTGACGAGGCAGGGCTGTACGGGACTCGAGTTGTTGTTCATGTTGGCGATATAACGACCATGCAGCTTCCCCCCTATATGGCTAATCTTGTCGTATCAGAAGACCTTAAAGCTACCGGTTTACAGAAAGACAGTATCTTCGTTGAGCGTGTTTTTCATTCGCTGCGCCCCTATGGTGGTACAGCCTGCTTTTTGGCTCCACAGAACAAACATATCGACACTCTTCGGCGTCTCATCAATTCGGAAATGCCTGGTTGTGCGATTACAAGTTCGGATAATTTTATTATACTGACCCGACCCGGCTCACTGACTGATTCGGCCGATTGGACCCATCAGTACGGCGATTCCGCCAATACTGTGATGTCCAAAGATAAGAGGGTAAAGGCTCCACTCGGACTTCTGTGGTTCGGCGGTCCCCCTAATGACAAGATATTGCCGCGTCACGGACACGGCCCATCTCCACAGGTAGTCGCTGGTAGGCTTTTCATCGAAGGGCGGGACATCCTCCGGGCGGTTGATGTCTATACCGGCCGATTGCTGTGGGAAAGAGATTTTAAGGATATAGGCAAGTACTACGACAATACAAGTCATCAACCAGGCGCTAACGAGATTGGAAGCAACTACGTCTCCGTTTCGGACGCAGTGTACGTGGTATATGAGGGCAAAATACACGTACTTGATCCGGCTACGGGCAGGACTAAGAAGGAATTCTCTCCGCACTCCCGAAAGGGACGCCTTGCGGCGGAAGACAGGCTTCGATGGAGCACAGTTGCGGTCTGGGAAGATCTGCTGCTCGCGACTGCTTCACCGATTGACGTTCCGCTAACGGACAAAAAGAGCCGTCCGAAGCTCCCCGAGAACATGCAATCCATCATTGGTAAAGGAGCTGATTGGCAGTATCTGGCCGGTGCTCATCCGAATGGTGCATGGACAGGAGCGGATTTCTCCGTAAGGAGTCCCAAGGACAACACCAAAACATGGAAAACCTCAGCAGCAGGTTTCGGCTACAATTATAACGACAACAAGACAGTATTGAAGGACATGAAAGACAATTATACTGAAGTGTACATGCGCAAGTCATTCAACATATCTAAGCCCGAGAATCTCCACGAATTGGGATTAGTTATCAAGTACGACGATGCCTTTATCGCCTACCTCAACGGCAAGGAGATCCTCCGCGTGGGCGTCTTCACTGGCAGCGGAGCCAGGGCTTCGGGTATAGAAGAACATGAGAGAAAAGACTGGGAGTATTTCAAGATCGACAGCCACCGTAGTCTGTTACGTGAGGGAAAAAATGTGCTGGCCATTGAAGGGCATAATAGGAAGGTTGACAGCCGCGGTTTTACCCTCAATCCTTATCTGGTCGTCCTCCGGAATGGGAAATCTGGAGTGAACAGGAACACTGAATTCGCCGGCCTGAACAATCCCGATACATCGGGAATGGTCAATGCAGATTATGCTTCCGGCAGCAAGATGCTCGTTGCCATGGATCGGCATAGCGGCAAAGTTCTCTGGGAACGCAGCGCAGAATTCACATTCCGCCACAATGCCATTGCCATGGCAGCCAACAAAGTCTTTTGCATCGATGGGATGAGCACAGTCAAGCTGGCTTATTTCAAACGCCGGGGGCTCAACTTCGAGCAAGAACGTACGCTGTACGCATTAGATGCGTCAACGGGAGAACCGCTGTGGGAGACCAATGAAGGCATTTTCGGCACCTGGCTCGGTTACTCAGTTGAGCATGATGTTCTGCTCCAGGCAGGCAGCCGGTCCGGGGATCGGGCAAGGGATGAAGCGGGCAAAGGTATGGTGGCTTACAGGGGTTCAGACGGTAGGGTACTCTGGAGAACTGATGAAAGCTACAAGGGTCCACCAATACTCTACCACGACTGGATTATAACGCAAACCGGTGGTGGTAGTGGTTCTGCTGCCGCTGAAGCGAAGGTTTTTAACCTGCTTAGCGGCAAGTACGTTATGCGCGAACATCCGATGACAGGCGAGACAATTCCGTGGACATGGGTTCGGTTCAAGGGGTGCAACACGGCAATAGCCAGTGAAAACCTGCTGACTTTTCGGTCAGCCTCAGGAGCGTTCGTGGACCTGACTAAGGAGCAGGGTACGGCCAGCATAGGCGGATTCAAGTCCGGCTGTACATCGAATTTGATAATTGCCAATGGCGTGCTAAACGCCCCGGACTATACCCGGACATGCACGTGCAGCTATCAGAATCAGGCATCACTTGCCTTGGTCCACATGCCGGAAGTAGTGCATTGGACGTTTGACTACTACGCCTTTGCAAGTGCGGTGACTCCAGTTAAGCAGATAGGGATCAACTTTGGCGCTCCGGGCAACCGCTATGCCGAAAATGGTACTTTGTGGCTGGAATTCCCGAGTATTGGGGGACCATCGCCGGATATTCCCGTTCGAGCCAAATATGAAGATCCTCGGTGGTTCCGCCATCACAGTTCGCAAGTAAAAGGCAAGTACAACTGGATAGCTGCTTCAGGTGTAACGGGGCTTCGGGAAGTTTCTATCCGTATGTTTATTCAACCAGGCAGGAATCGATCAAGTGTTGACGCCTTCGATAAGCACATCGGCCAAATTCCTACCTGGCAGGAAGAGCAGATCAAGGGTGTTTTTCAGCAACCGCGACCTTATACTGTACGCTTGTACTTTGCTGAGACTGATGAATACGAGGTTGGCCGGCGTTTATTCAATATCTCACTCCAGGGCAAACAGGTTTTGGAAGCCTTTGATATCATAAAAGAAGCAGGCCGAGCAAATCACAGCGTAGTAAAGGAATTCAAAGGAATTAAAGTAAAAGATGATTTAAGGGTCAATCTCACTCCCATGACTGCGGGGCAGGCTGGTCCCCTGCTTTGTGGAATTGAAATCATTGCCGAAGGTTGGTGAACCGGAGTGTGTATAGCATCAACAAAATTACAATTAAGGAGTGCCATAATGTATTTAAACCGTCGTAACTTTCTGGGATTAACAGCTTGCGCAGGTGTCCCGATAGTATCGGGGCTGCAGGGCTGCCAGCCAACTCCTAACAAACATCGAACTTTTTCACACAAGTCACAGGTTACCTTGGAAGAACTGGAGAAAGCCGCCGGCACACCTATTCTGCAGTTGGATGGTATTGACTCGCCGCTGCAGATCCAGTCTATTGAATTGCTGCAAAAGGGGCGAGATTACTTTGTGCACGTCAGGTCCAAAGACGGCGCAGAAGGCATCGCCCTGACCAATTCCAGGGTGGAATATCTGCATCCGATACTGAAGAGATTGGTTGTTCCTTACTTCATTGGAAAAGACGCCCGTGACCTCGAGTCGCATCTGTTTGCGTTGTACAGGTATCGCAGCAATTACAAGCTCCAGGGCCTGGCACTGTGGTGCCCTTTGGCCTGGGTGGAGTTCGCCATCCTGGACATGATGGGTAGGGTAGCAGGCAAATCGATCGGAGAACTTTTTGGCGGCGTTGTCCGACGAGAAATTCCTTTTTACGTAGCGAGCGGGAACCGTGACACGACACCGCAGCAAGAGGTGGATTATCTCATGAAATTGATTGAGGAAACAGGTGCCAAAGCGGTAAAGTTCAGAGTTGGCGGACGTATGAGCAGGAATGCCGATTCCATGCCCGGAAGGACCAGGGGACTGATTCCTCTTGCCCGCAAAGCTCTGGGTGATGAGATTGCTATCCACGCTGATGCCAATAGCTCCTATGACCCGCCGAAAGCCATCGAGGTCGGAAGGATGCTGGAAGATATCAATGCGGTCTATTTCGAGGAGCCTTGTCCTTTCGATCACCTGGAAGACACAAAGCGGGTGACCGATGCTTTGACAATACCTGTTTCCGGCGGTGAGCAGGAATACAGTCAGCGTCGCTTCCGCTGGATGATTTACAACCGCGGCGTTGATATAGTCCAGCCAGACCTTCATTATTATGGCGGGCTTATCCGTTCTACGCGCGTAGCGCGCATGGCCGCCCTTGCACAGATGCCGACTACTGTTCACATTTCGGGTGGCTTTGGATTCATCTACATGCTGCATTTTGCCTCCTTTACGCCCGATATTGGCCGGTACCAGGAATACAAGAGGAACATCGAGAGATACAGCGACTGGTTTGACCCGCCGTTGGAAATCAGGAATGGCGCCATTACTGTCCCTGAGGGTCCCGGTGTAGGCATTACGGATATCGGGGATTTGCTGAAGGGTGCAAAACCGATTGGATGAGATGAAAAGATATATCACAGTGAAAATGCTACGCTTGCAGCAGCCATGAAATTAACAAAGTTAAAGAACCGGATGTTTCAAATGAAAAGATGTTGCATCTTGATAAGCTTTTGCGACAGATAAAGCTTTGTCCTCGCCATAAAGCTCACCTACAAAAGTAATGCTGCTTGGTGTCTTTTCCTTCCTCAATCCGTTGGGAAGGACTACTGCCGGGTGCCCCGTCAGGTTGGTTAAGAGAAGGTTTTGTCCTACCCAGGAGGGGCTTACATAAACATCGATACCAGAGAGCTGCTCGTGCATAGCCTTCATTACGAGGGTGCGCAAGCGATTAGCCTGAATGTATTCGACCGCCGGAACCATTCGGGCTTCACGAAACCGATTAGGCCAGGCATTCTTTATTTGTCGAACCATCAGGTCGTCTCGATTGTTTCGAGTGATTTGGTCGAAAGCCGCCGCCGCCTCGACGCTGAGGATAAGTCCCATAGTTTCGATGGGATAGTCCGGCAGTTCGATGGGAATCAGATTCAAACCCAGGCGGCGCAGCACATCCAGAGTTGCTTCGTCGTTGGCCTTCCACTGTTTGTCTTCTCGTTCTTGTTCAAAGGCGCTTTTAAGGTAGCCAACCTTAAGAGTTTTCAGGTTGCGGGACGTGTCCCAATTAAAAGGCAAATCCACAACTGTTGCATCCTTGTCATCAGGGCCGTAGATGGCGTGGAAAACAATGGCGCAGTCCTCCACTGTGCGACAGATCGGTCCGATCTTGTCCATGCTCCAGCTTAGAGCCATCGCACCGTATCGACTGACACGCCCGAAGGTGGGCCTAAGTCCCGTTACTCCACAGACCGTTGCGGGTGAAACAATGGAACCATGAGTTTCTGTTCCAATCGAGAAACCAACGAGACCAGCGGCAGTAGCGGCGGCAGGGCCTGCTGAGGAACCACTGGAACCCTTTTCAGGATTCCACGGATTTCTCGTTTTGCCTGCGAACCATACATCTCCCCATGCCATCGCCCCGAGAGTCAATTTTGCAACCAGCACGGCCCCGGCCTCTTCCAAACGCCTGACTACGGTAGCATCTAAATTGATAACCTGATCTTTATAAGGCATCGCTCCCCAGGTAGTCTTGTATTCTTTAACGGCCAGAAGGTCTTTAGCGCCCCAGGGAATTCCGTGCAGAGGCCCTCGATAATGACCTGCCGCTATCTCCTCATCGGCTAACTTAGCCTGCTTTTGGGCCAACTCCTCGGTTAAGGTTATAACACAATGAAGTTTAGGGTCGTACCTTTTTAGCCGGTCCAGGTACATGTTCGTAAGTTTTAGAGAGCTGACCTGTCGCGATTTAATCAACTGGGCCAGGTCGGTAATCGGCCAGAAAGCCAATTCCTCAAGATCGGAAGGAGCTTTCAGCTTGCGGTTTTCACTTATCTTTATCAGCCGTTGCTGTTTCTCAAATGTCATTCCCGGGAGGATAGGATTGAATCTCAGGGCTGGGGCGACGTCGTTATCCAAAGTAACTTTTCTTAGTTTCTTGTAGGTTTCCAGATATTTATTGAGTCCCTCCATCATTAATTCCCGCTCAGGCTCTGTAAACTCCAACCCAGCTAATTGCTCGGCCTCCCGGAGCATTTCTTTGGTGATTTTCATTGTTTCACTATCCTGCAATTTTGCCCAGAGGGTACGCGGCAGCAAAGTCGAGGTTAAACCAAGGCCGGAAAGATACGCTATAAATTGGCGGCGCGATAGTTGCTTTGTTTTGGGAGTTCTTAACGATTTTGTAGAAATCGACATGACGGTGGCCTTTCATTTTGTTCTGATATTTCTCATCACACTTTTTCATATTGGCTTTAATTGGCTTAAATTGGGTTTGATTGGGTTTGTTTTGACCAAGTGTCCGATTGCGTTTATTTTCATAAGCCTTTTTTGAAAAGATAGTTACATTCATTTGGGCATCCTGGAAATTGGGTTTGTTTTGCATAATCGTAGTAAAACTCACTCTCTATTTCTCCGCTTCTCCGCTATTTCGGTCTGATATGATAAAAAAGACGGGTTTGATGGCGTTCTGTGAGATGATGGCAATTTGGGCAAACTCATTTTCAGATTGATCCCCGATGGATCGGGATCTTCGCTTTGCTGCGACTTCGATATTGATAAATGATTATTGATTGTAGTAGGTTCATAGCCTATTAGTTAGATGCATTATACCACATTTATTATTAAAAAACAAGTGAAATCAAAGAAATTGTCCATTAGAGGGCTACCCTAAGGATTCAGGGTGGGATTTTGAATTTTTTGTTGCTTTTTATGATAAGGCTTGAAATAATTTCGTCGGCATGAGCGGGAAAAAATTGACATGGACGGATAGCCCCATTAGATAATAAAGACGCATCTAACAGGGTAAACTCATGACTCGTGAATAGAATTTCTAAACGCTATAAGCTGTCTATTATGCCAGGTGTTTAATGCTGTTTTTATTTGACGGATATTAAGACTTTACGTATTATAAACCGATATTTAAAAAGTAGGTTGTTAGCCTAATTATCCTAAGGGAATAATAGAATGGCAAAAAAGAAGGTTACTAAGAAGAAGGTTGTGAAGAAAAAGATTGTTCACAAAAAGAAAGCCACCAAGCGTAAAGTTTTCCCTCCAGCATATTTCCTATCATTGAGCGTTGAAAACGTAAGGTGTTTCGGTCCGAAGCAAACTATTGATGTTTCTGATGGTCAAGGTAGGCCAACACAATGGACAGTTATTCTGGGGGACAATAATACGGGTAAGACAACCCTTCTTCAGTGTTTTGTTGCTTTGGAACCAACTCGGTTTTTTGATAAAAAAGATATACTTGTTCCTAAATTATTATTGGGAACCAGGCAGTTTGATCTATTTAGGAATATAAAAAAAGATGAGATTTCAATTTTAACAAATGTTTGTTTTGGAGCTAAAATTAGTGAATTACAAAAGGGGACTGAGACAGAGAATGTGTATGTTAAAGCAAAAGAATTTGGAAGTTCCTGTAGGAATTATTCGTCGGAAAATTTCGGCGGCCTGAAATGTTATGGATTTGGAGCCTCAAGAATAATGGGAGAAAGTTCGCTTTCCGAGAGGGAACCTAGTGATCCAACTGCGAGTCTTTTTAAAGATAATGTAGAATTGATAAATGCGGAGGAATGGTTGCTGCAGGCTGATTATTCAGCGAAAGCCAGCAAAGCTTCGTCAAAAATCGGACAAAATGCTCGTAAGAGACGCGACCAGATTAGAGATGTATTAATAAATCTGCTTCCAGAAGTTAATGATATAAGAGTAACAAAACCTACAAAGAAAAGCCCCTCACCAACAGTCGAGTTTGAGACACCTTACGGCTGGATTAAATTGGACAGTTTGAGTCTTGGGTATAAAGCTATGATTACCTGGATGGTTGACCTGGCGAATCGAATGTTTGAAAGATATCCAAAGAGCCCTAATCCTTTAGCAGAGTCAGCGGTAGTTTTGATTGATGAAATTGATTTGCATCTTCATCCAAAGTGGCAGCGGACAATAATGAATTATTTGAGTAAGAGATTTGTAAATACCCAGTTCATTGTTACTGCACATAGTCCACTGGTGGTTCAAGCAGCTACAAATGCGAATATCGTCCTGCTTAAACGTGAAGGTAATCATGTTCTTATTGATAACAATCCACTATCTGTTCTTGGTTGGAGAGCAGATCAGATATTAACGAGTTTATTTGGTGTAACAAGTAGGTTGGATGAAATAGAAGAACTACAAAAAAAACGCAGGAAGATACTTTCGAAAGCCAAACTCACCAAAGCCGATAAGGGAAAGCTCAAGAAGATTGAATCTCAAATGGGTGATTTGCCAGTAGCAGAAACATCAGAAGATATAGAAGCGATGGATATTATAAGGAAAGCCGCAAAGAGCCTGAAGAAAAAAGCGGGGCCAAGGTGATAACAATTGATAAACCGAAGCTTGCTCCTAAGAAACTTCGTACAGACGGCAAAAAGAAAACCCAAGCAAATTGTACGTCATATACACAAAATAAAAGGGAGTATGATACAGGCCAAAAGAAATTTGACTTTAATTCGAACATATACGCCCACAAAACTGTAAAAGCTGCCTTGAGAAAAATCCAGCATGATAAATGTTGCTTTTGTGAATCTAAGGTTACTCACATCTCTTATGGAGATGTGGAGCATTTCAGGCCGAAGGCAGGAGTAAGACAAAGACCTGGAGTTCCGCTGGAGAGGCCTGGCTATTATTGGCTGGCATACGAGTGGTCAAATTTATTTTTTTCATGTCAGCTTTGTAATCAACGTTATAAGGAAAACCTTTTTCCACTAATAAAGCAGGATGATAGAGCGAAATCACATCATGATGTCATAAACTTAGAGAAGCCTCTTTTCATAAATCCCAACGAGGACGTGGAAAAATTCATATCGTTTCGCGAAGAAGTGATTTTTGCCATAGACGATAAACCAAGAGGAAAAGCTACAATCAAGGCATTAGGATTAGACAGAGATGAATTGAATGATATGCGCAAAGACTATTTTGATAAATTAGAACTTATCTACGAATTGGCAAATCTTAAACCTCCAATACCGGAGAGTGAAAAAGCAAAAAAACATATTACGAAATCTATTCAAAGCTCAAGTCAATATGCTTCAATGATACGATGTGCTGTAAAAGCAAAATTCAAGAAATAAGGTCAAGTGAAGGATAAATATTTAGATTCCTGCTCCTTCGACTCCGCTCAGGATGAAGGGGCTTATTATCGCCCGTGAAAGGTATAGAGGTGAATGACATGATGCAAAAGAGTAAACTGGGACGAATCGTTTATGGGGTCATAGGTTGCCTTGTCTTATCGGGGCTACCGATTAATCCCGATTCTATCGGGATAGCCGGCGAGGTGCGAATGCAGACTTATACTTATAAGCGAGTGGGTGACCTTGAGATCAAGGCGAATGTTTATCGCGCGGACGATGAGAAGGTCCGTCCCGTCGTCGTCTGGATCCACGGCGGGGCGTTGATCATGGGAGGGCGCAATGGTGTCAGTGGGCGTGTTAAAAAGATGTTTTTAGATGCGGGTTATGCTATCGTTTCGATTGATTATCGCTTAGCTCCCGAAACGAAGCTGCCGGCCATTATTGAAGATGTCGAAGATGCCTTCAAATGGATCCGGGAAAAGGGGCCGGAGCTGTTCCACATTGACAGCAGCAAGATCGCCGTGTTAGGCGGTTCGGCTGGAGGTTATCTGACACTAACAACGGGTCACCGTGTGAAGCCTCGTCCTACCGCGCTGGTTGCGTTTTATGGTTATGGCGATTTGATTGGCGACTGGTATAGCAAACCCAGTTCCCATCCTCGTCATCAGAGATCGAAGATGCCTGAAGACCAGGTAAGGAAACAGGTAAGCGGTCCGGCGATTGCGAATTCAAAAGACCGAAACGGTAACGGCGGGGCGTTCTATCAGTTCTGCCGGCAGCGAGGAATCTGGCCTAAGGAAGTGTCCGGCTGGGACCCGCACAAAGAGGCGAAAAAGTATTATCCGTACATGCCGGTCAAGAATGTAACTGAGCAATATCCACCGACGCTCTTGATACACGGGGCGAATGATACCGATGTGCCTTACGAGCAGTCGGTCATGATGGAAGATGAATTCAAGAAGTTTCGTATCGACCATGAGCTTGTCACGATCGCTGGTGGAGAACATGGATTGGGTGGCGGTGATCCCAGGAAAATAGATCAAGCTTACGAAAAGGCGTTTCAATTTGTTCATCAACGAATGGCTGGAGTTCCTGCAGCAGATTCACTCGCCGATGAGCAAAGCAAGCCCGCCAACGGCGGGTTTTGTTCGGAATCCGCCGTTGGCGGACTCGATGCCGTACGCGAGTTTGCAGATAATGTCCTCAAATACGGCAGAGACGTCTATGGTCCCGAACATACACCCTTGTTTGTCGATGGTCTGCACTCGAAATCCTTAGAGCCCGTTCGGTGGAAGTGCCGGGGGCAGATATGGGTTCTATCGAACTTCGCCAGCCAGCAGCCGCTTCTGCGTACATTAGATGGGCTAACGGCCCTGACCGGCCAAAAGGAGTACCGTAAGGCTGCGGAGGACGCGACACGTTATGCGCTCAAGCATTTGCGCACACCAAACGGCATGCTCTACTGGGGCGGACACCTGGCCTGGGACCTGGAGCGGGAACAACCGGTTGGCCAGTACGCTGACGTTCATGAGTTGAAGAGCCACCAGCCATATTACCGCCTTATGTGGCGGGTGGATGCCCCGGCTACACGCCAACTGATGGAGATGATCTGGGCGACGCACATTCTTGACTGGTCACTTTTGGATTACAACCGCCATGCGAGCGTTAAGAAACGTCTTCGCCCGCGGTGGGACAATGAATTCAAAGAGGACATCGAAGTGCCTTTCCCTGCAAAAGGCGGCAATCTGTCGTTCGTTAACGTTACTCCGCCGCTTATGCACAGTGCCGTGTGTCTGGCCGTTCTTGACAAAAATACCGATGTGTTGACCTGGACACGTCGTTTGATCTATCGGTGGCAGCAGGGCAGGGACCCGCATACCGGCTTATGTGGCGGACAACTGAGCTATCGTAAGGGCGATCGCGCGGCCGATGCGCTCGGACATGTCCACCCTAATATCAACGAGGCGAAGATTGTTGCTTCCTATCATCAAACGAGTCGGTACCATCACTTACCGTTGGCACAAATGCAGGGAGCTTTGACATTGATGGCTGCTGGAGGCAAGTACGCCGAGGTAGGGCGTGAGTTCGTCGATTGGGCCTCGGAAGACCTTAAGGTCTATGCGGAGCATAGCTTCGACCCAAACACAGGGCGGTTCGTTGCTTTAATGACAGATGGAACGCCTATCAAGTGGCGCCAGTCCCGCAAGGGCTATTACGTACCCGAGTCGTTCGCCCCTCGACCACCAGACAGCTTTCTTCTGTGGGGCTATGCTACGGCTTACCGGCTGACGGCCGACAAGGTGCACTGGCGGATGGTGCGAAATATCTGTCGGCTGCTGGATCTTGGTGACATAGGTCAGCCTGATGGTAGTGACAGAGCACTACGCTTGGCGACCACTCACAATAATTGGCAAACGATTTATGCATTGTTGGAACTCTACCGAGCGACGGATGACCGCACATTGTTGCAGTTCGCGTGCCGTATTGCTGATAACATTCTGACTATGCAGACCCAGACAGGTTTGTTTCCGCGTCCCGGACGGGTGTGGGCACGCACCGGTGATGAAATCCCACTGGCTCTCTTGCACCTTGCAGCAGCTATCAATGGCAAAAGCTCATCGCTGCCGCCAGCCATTTTTGACAGTCGTTTCTTTCATTGTGAATACCACGGCGAACTCGAGGAGCATCAGAAGAAACGTGACGACAAACGGACGTATGACAACTATGTATTCTACGGCGGCTCTTAATGCAGGGGGCCGATGAGAGGTGATATTTTACAAGGAGAATTCAAATGTATCTACGAAACTTGAATGTCGAATCCCGATTTATCGGGACGGTGATTTCAAAATGGATATTGGCAATATGTGTGATTTATAGCGTTTGCTTAATAGGCCTGAAGGCAAATGCTGATAATGTTAGCTTAGCAGGTCCTCTGAGGGTCAACCGAGACAATCCTCGTTACTTCACAGATGATAGCGGCCGGGCTGTCTATCTAACCGGCTCACATACCTGGTCTAATCTGGTGGATATTGGCCCAAAAGACCCACCGCCGCGGTTCGACTTTACGGCTTACCTGGATTGGATGCAGCAGCTAAATCACAATTTTATCCGAATGTGGACATGGGAGTTAGTAACGTGGAATACAAAGGCAAACAGGGAGAGCAAGCTCCATACGTCTGCTCCTCAGCCCTGGGCGCGAACTGGGCCGGGTAAGGCCCTCGACGGCAAACCGAAGTTCAATCTCAAGAAGTTCAATCCGGCCTACTTTAGCCGATTGCGGAGCCGTGTTTTGGCAGCACGTGACCGCGGAATCTACGTTTCGGTAATGCTCTTTGAAGGCTGGGCGATGCAGTTTTCTACCGGGGCATGGGAAAGTCATCCCTTCAACCCGCAGAACAATATAAACAATATTGATGGAGACCAAAACAAAGACGGCAAAGGACTGGAATTTCACACCCTGGCGGACCCAGCGGTTACTGCCCTGCAGGAGGCCTATGTGCGGAAGGTCATCGATACGGTTAATGATTTCGATAATGTGCTATATGAAATTTCTAATGAAAACCACCCGCCATCAACAGAATGGCAATATCACATTATCCGCTACATCAAAAATTATGAGAAAGGTAAACCCAAACAGCATCCTGTGGGGATGACGTTCCAGTACCGCGGCGGGAAGAACGAGGCTCTGTTCAATAGCCCTGCAGATTGGATTTCCCCAAATAATGAAGGAGGCTACCGGGATAATCCGCCGGCTGCCGATGGCCGAAAAGTTATCCTGAACGATACCGACCATCTCTGGGGAATCGGAGGAAATCAGGCGTGGGTGTGGAAGAGTTTTCTCAGGGGACATAATCCCATATTTATGGATCCGTATGATGGTGTAGTTCTCGGAGAACGGTTTGATCCGAAGTGGGAACCGATTCGTAGAAGCATGGGATATACACGAAGATATGCCGAGAGGATGAATCTTGCTGCGATGCAGCCGCGTGATGGCCTGGCCTCGACAAAGTATTGTTTAGCGAATCCTGGGGCAGAGTATTTGGTCTATAAGCCCGCATCTGATAAAAAAGCTTCTATCACTGTGAAGCTAAAGGCTGGTACATACGAATACGAGTGGTTTGACCCCGGTCGAGGTAAGGTTGTATCGACAGGTACTATAAGAGCGAATGGTGGAGAGCAAGCGCTCCAAGCCCCTTTGAAAGGTGACGCCGTGCTTTACATTGTTCACTCACCAGCGGCTAAGGCCGGCAAAGGAATGACTTTTCCAGGAAAAGACTGGGAAGAGATGACACCTGAATCGCAAGGTATAGACTCGACCAGGCTTAATGCCGCCATATCATACCTCAAGAATAATTCCGGGCGAGACGGCGTTAAGGAGCTGGTCATTGTACGCAACGGATATATGATCTTCAAA
>SDBS01002017.1_pt1 | contig 20424 bp, 39 predicted proteins | sample 2277091 | NCBI WGS metagenome assembly SDBS01 (sample SAMN10404972, study PRJNA504765) | marine sediment metagenome | isolation source: marine sediment core GS10_PC15, 163 cmbsf | place: Arctic Ocean: Southern Knipovich Ridge | collected 2010 | reverse complement strand
GCTAATGACAGTATTATTGACGCTGATATAGACGATGACGGAAACTTTACTTTTACAGGAACTTGGAATTTTACAGGTGGAGATATAGTTTTGCCCACGACAAGCGTAGATGCTGGAACTTATGCAGCAGCTTCAATAGACGGAGACGATATTAACTCAAATATAGCAGGAAGAAGTTTAACTTTAACTGGAGCTTCTCCTGATACCTTGGACGCAGACCCAGAACTTTATACTGATGTAAAATGCATTTGGATTGAAAACCCCGTTGCTACTGATGATTTGAAGAGTATTTGGACTTCCAATGGTTTTTCAACTGTTATCACTAAAATATGGTGTGAGTCAGACCAAGCAGATGGTCCACAATTGAATTTACGAATTGATGATGGTGCTCCCGCAGGTGTTAATGGTGCTGATTTGGACTGTGATAATACGCCAGCTGAAGATGAAAACATGGAAGGCGATGACACTATGGCTGATGGCGATAGGTTGGATTTAGAAATAACCTCAGTGGGTGGTTCAGAGACTTGGCTGTCTGTCTGCTGGACTCTTACCCGCGACGATTGATAATATGACCAAAGAACATAAAGAAAAAATAGGACTTGCTAATTCAAAAATAATGAAAGAAAAATGGCAAGACCCAGAATATAAAAAAACGATGAGAAAAGCACAAACTGGTCATAAAGTTTCTGGCGAATTTAGAGAAAAATGTAAAAAGAGAATGATAGGTAATAATTATTGGATACTTGGTAAGGGAAATCTTAAACACGGAAAAAGTAAAACTTCAGAATATAGAGTATATTATGAAAACCGTAGAAGGGCAAGAAGAAAAGGCAGTGAAGGTAGTCATACGATAAAAGAATGGAAAGTATTAAAGGAAAAGTATAATTTTATTTGTATATGTTGTGGAAGACAAGAGCCAGAAATAAAATTAACTGAAGACCATATTATTCCTTTATCTTTAGAAGGAAGCGATTATATAGAGAATATACAGCCGTTATGTCAAAGTTGTAATAGTAGAAAAAATACTAAAATTATTTGTTTTACAAAAGATGATTAAAAAAATCTGGGATAAAATTTGTGGGATAGGAAGATGGATTAAAGAAAAGTGGAAAGAAATTTTTGCTACAGGAATTATCTTAACAGCTTCTGCTACCATTCCTATAACTCCAAATGAAATCGCTTGGAAAGATTTTACTGATAACTTAATAGCGATTGAATATCAATACATAGGAGAGAAAGACTTAAAAGGAATTTGGCAACCAACAGAAAAGGAATTTGAAGAAGTTTATAAATACGCTTATGGATTTGATTTAGTGGCTTGGCAGACAGTTGATGGGGTGGAAATGTGTCCCAGAATGGTTAGAGAAGATAATTCTTTAGGTGGATATACTGCTTGTCTTTCACATTGGGAGCAAGAATTTAATAACTCCAAAGAGCAAGGGGAATTAAGTGGGAATATAATTATTGGACTAAGAAATGGAGTTAGACAAAATATAGTTAATTCTGATTTATATAATATCCAGTCAATATCTGTAAAGAAACAAAAATTCAATCTTTTAAGATTATTTAGAAATTTGATACTTTCAGTTTATGCTGGAGTGGAATTTGAAGACCATTTTGTTGATAGTCCCAATACAGCATTAAAAGACTGGATACCAGATACAACAGGAACGGGTTATACTGATTTAATAACTACGGGAAGTTGTGATTTATATGTTTCTAATGCTGACCGCATAGATGGCACAGCATCGATATCTTTAGGAGGTTGTGGAGCTAATGAAGGAGAATTATGTGAAACAGATGATACAATGAGCCACGCTGACTATGAAGTAAGCATTACTCAGATTAATGGCGATACAGGGGACGATTCAAGTGCAATATGTGGTCGTATTCAAGATGCTAATAATATGTATTGTCTTGTATTTAATGAAGGTAGTGGTGGACCTGCAGGAGATATATATGAGAATGTCGGTGGTAGTTGGGCAATAATAGAAGCTAATTGTGGTAATATTGCTGATGGTTCAAAAGTAGAACTTAAATTTGTCGGAACAACAATTAGCGTGGAAGATGATGATATTGAAATATGTTCAGTTGTTGACGATTCTCACAGTTCAGCAGGGAAAGCAGGAATAGGAATGGGAGATATTGGAGCTAATGTTGGTGCTGATGTTAGCGACCAAGACCTCGATAATTTTATAGTTAATGTAACAGGAGTAGCAGCCCCAACCAGAAGAATAATGATAATAGAATAATATGGAAAAAGAAGAATACACAAGATTAAAAGAATGGATTAAAAGTGTAGATGATAAATTAGACAATCATCTTGTTGGGATTGGAAAAGAAATCGCAGAAATAAAAACAGATGTGTCTTGGATTAAAAAATTCTTTTGGTTGGTTATATCGGTGTCTTTAACAGCAATTATAGCGGCATTTTTTAGCATAATAATAAAATAATAAATATGAATCCAATATTAAAAAAAATATTAGACAGAGCAAATGTAACAGGCAGAGATCAATTAAATCTAGACGAAAAGGCAACTTATGACAAAATAGTTGAAGACTTAAAAACAAGAACAGAACCTAGAACACCCCAAGATTGGGAAAATTTCCTGCAAGGAGAATTAGAAAAACTTATTACTTCATTCAATCCAGATGATTCACAGAAGAAAAAGGATTTTCTGTGGCATCAAATATTTTTAACACAAAAATTTCTTGTATTTTTAAAAAGGCCGAAACAAGAAGAAGAACAAATTAAAAAACAATATAAAGTTTAAAAAAATATGGGAGAATTACCAAATATAGAACCAGTAGTTCAATCTCCTTCATTTGAGAATCAACCAGTAGGAAGGCTTGTGACAGTTTTAACTCAGCTTAGAAATTTAATGGTAGTAGGAAGCGCCAGTTTAGCTAACGGAGATGAAACTTCTCTTCTTGCAGCGGGAGGAACAGGAATATTTCACGATTTAGTTCATATTGTTGGTTCAAATACTTCAGATGCGGCAATCACGATAGATATTAGAGATTCATTAGCAGGAACGATTAGATTCAAATTAACAATACCAGCTTCTGATACGAAAGAGATTCACTTTCCTCATCCTTGGCCACAGAATAGTGCAGTACAGGCTTGGACAGCAGATATGGGAGATTTTACTACCACTACTATCAACTTATATGTATTAGCAGCTAAGAATAAGAAATAATATGCCCTGTGTAAAAGGAAAAGGAGGATACCAAATTCGTAAATCTTCTGGGGGATTATATCCTAAAGTTTATAATTCTTTAGGAGCCTGTGAAACGAGAGTAAGGCAGATGCACAAGCATAAGGGAATAAGCAAGAAAGTTAAAAAATCAATGAAGAAAGCGCAGTTCAAAGGTCGGAGTAAGATTAAAGGAAAAAAGTAAAATGATTAAAAAAAAGATAAAAAAATCAATTAAAAAAGTCAAAGAAAAGCCAAAAAAGTTAGAAAAGGTAGAGCCAAAAGTAAAGACAGACAACGAAATAAAACTAGAAAGGCTCTTAATCGCAAGAGAAACCCTAAACGAATACGATATACACAGAGAAGGCCAATTAAATAATATAATTGACCAATTAAAACGAGAATTAATGTAACCGCCAAACCTTATAAGTCTCATTGTCTAAATATCGATATTAGATAATGGATTAATTAAGACGGCAAATAAATGATTGCTGAGAAGCAAACTCCAAACCCCAAAGAAAAGGGTAAAGAAGGGGCCGAGGAAACTCAAACCCCCATTCCGCCTAAGGAAGGGACGGAAGGAGGAAAAGAACCTCCTAAAAAAAAGACTGAAGGTGGTGAACAACTTCCACCAGCTCCAGTAGATTATAAAAAGAAGTTCGCCGATTCTAGTCGTGAAGTCCAACGGATTACAAAAGAATCCAAACAGGACAAAACGAGAATCACAGAACTTGAAGTCAAGTTAGCTGAGAAAGCTAACATAACTCCTTCTGATGAGGAACTTTCTCAAAAATACCCTGATTGGAGTTTTCTAGATGAAGGCGAGAAGGTTAAGTTAAGGGAGACGGAATCTCTTCAAAAGAGATTGAGAGTGCTTGAGGAAGATAAAGCTTGGGATAGAGATTATAAATCTCTTATTAAGCAAAGTGAGTTTTCTTCTTTGAAAAATCAAGAAGAAAAATTCAAAGAGTTTGCTTATAAAAATCCTGAGATTAAAAATCTGAAGATACTTGCACAATCATTTCTTTTTGAGAACAAGGCTCCTGAAGAACCAGAAAAACCTCCAGTTCGCCCGGGTCTAGAGAAACCAACAGCAGGTAGGGAAGTTCTACCTTCTAAGATGAGTTTGGCAGATATTAAAAACTTGAGGATTAATGATCCTAAGCGTTATGCCAAATTACTCAAAGAAGGCAAACTAAAAGATATTCCTACACAATAGGAATCTTAGGTCGCTGAAGGAGATAAATGTTGATTGAAAAATGATTAAAAAAATTGTTAGTTATTTAGGCGAAAATCTATCCAAAATCTTGATAGCTTTAGGTTTAGTTTTGATTGGTAAAAAGTCTGGCATTACATCAATATTGTTTATTGGTGCATTGTCAAACTATGGAGAGCAATTTGCTCGAAATACCTTAAAGAAATTCTACGCTAGAGCTATTACTCCTGTTATTGCTAATGCTGACTATGAAGGTGAAATCAAGAAATTCGGCAATGTAGTTAATGTCTTAATGTTCTTAGAAGATGTTGATTTAACCAATTATACTGTTGGAACAGACATGCTAACCCAGCACCCCGTAGATACTGAAGCCCAATTAACCATTGACCAGAAGAAATACTACAACTTCGACATTGACAGAGTAGATAAGTTATTTACTTATGTTGAAGACGAAGACAGCACGCTTATTGAAGGAGCTGCTAAAGCTCTTGAAAAAGCTGTTGATACTAGACTTTTACAGACTTATATTGAGGAAGTAAAAGCTGGTAATCGTATTCCTCATGGTTCAAGTGGAACTTGGAACTTTGTTGTCGGTGATTCTGGAACTTATGTTAAGATTACCACTGCTGCCTCTTGGGGTATTGCTACTTTAAACCTGAATGCTACAGGAAAAGCTGAACATGATAACTTTCCAGTAGATATTCTTGGTAGAGGATTTAGGGTGATGTCAACGCAGGTTAATTCAGATTGGTTCAAGATAAAAGCAAGGACGAGTTCATCTGTTCTCACATTTGTTAACTGGGATCAGAGTCTTTTAGGAAATCATCCAAATGCTTCAAAGAACTACATTAAATATCCTTTTGAAGATAATTCAGATTGTTTGGAAGTTAGTAGTGATTCTAATGGTTGTCAGATTGAAGGAATGATGGCTACTCAAGTTACAAAGACCAATATTTATGCTTTGGTTTGTGATTTGAAAACAGCTTTGGATGACGATGATGTTCCTTACGATAACAGGCACTTGAGTATTCCTCCTTGGTTCCAGAACTTATTGATTCAGGCAGCTAATTTAACTCCAGACATTGCTATGTATCATCAGGAAACTGTGATAAATGGCTTAGTCGGAAGAGTTGCAGGATTTGATGTTCACATGGTTTCAGATGACAGGTTTAGCACAGATGCTGAACCTATCTACCCAAGCGGTGCTGCTGATACAGGAACGACTGGATACAAGATTTTAGCTAACCACATCGGATTTATTACCTTTGCTCATAAATGGCAGGAATCCAGAGTAATTGATGCTCAATTACAGTTTGCCAAACTTTATCAGGGATTGAACTTATTCGGATTTAAAGTATTGAATTTGAGACGAAAATGTGGGGCATACTTGTTTTGCTACGCCTAACCATAGATAGTAATTAATTCTAATTCCTTGTATTAGCCTTCCCTACTTAAACTCGCAATTGTCTGAGAGATTTAAGTAGGGATAGGACAATAGGTTAATGAAGGACAATAATATGCCAACAGGAGTTTATATTAGGACAGAGAAAGAAAAACAAAGACTTCATGAGATGATTAAACAGATTAGATGTTCAACGTCTCTAAAAGGTCATAAATTTTCAGAAGAACATAAAAAGAAGTTGGGAGAGTTAAAAATCGGTAAGAAAAATCCACAATGGAAAGGTGATAATGTGGGTTATAAATCTTTACATCAATGGATAGGTAGAAAATTAGGAAAACCAAAGAAATGTAATCATTGTAAAGAAACAGAGAAGAAATTACATTGGGCAAACAAAGGCCATCAGTATAAAAGGAATTTAAAAGATTGGATTTCGTTATGTATAGCTTGTCATATAAAATACGATAAATTAAATAATCAAAATTATGTTTAATTTCATAAAAAGACTTTTTGGAATAATGCCTGAATCTGTTATGTATGGAGAGAAGAAAGGAAAAGAATTTGCAAGAACAGTTATAGCTAAAGACGGCTCAAAAGAATTACAGATAAAAGGAGAGAAATATCGTTTAAGAGTAAGTCCAAGACATCATGTTCTTCATGGTCCAATGAGTCCCTTGAAAAGATATATGAAGAATTTCGTGATAGAAGCCCTTGTAAAATGCTTGCCCCACAAGGTTCCTGACGAAAGATTGTCTGAACCAGTAAGAGAAATTGCTAGAGTATTCGATTTATGGATTAAAGCAGAAGATGAACCAGAAATGAAAAAATTAGTCGGACAGATAAAAGATGCTATTTGTATGGTTTTGCAGGAAGATGATGCTTGGAGATTTCGTGTTCAAGCTGTAGCATCAAAATTAAATATAAAGAAGATAAGACTGAATAAATCGGATAAATATTATTTTCGTGGAAAATCGTTTAAAGTAGATGAATTTTTAGAAAATAGATTATGAGAAACAAAAAATGTTGAAATTAGAACAATTAGATTCATTTTTAGGATTCGGAGAAGGAGAAAGTTTGTCTGAATATTATTTTTCAGTAGGAATGCGCCATATAAGAGGCGGAATAGAACCAGGTTGGCGTGTAGTTAAATCTTCAGATAGTAGCACTGTTTCTACTGGTTCGGGATATGGTTTAGTCCAGGAATTCACTGAAAGGTTAGAATCGTCAGTTGTTTATAATTATGCGGTAGATGAGAATGGAATAATAGCCAAAGTTCAAGCATTATTAAATACTTGGACAAGAATACATATTCCTGGCACTTCATCAAGCGGAAATGGATTGATTACCGACCATTCAAGCAGTCAAAGATTGATTTATATCCAAGATGAGTGGGTGGGAAGTTATGATGGAATTGTTTGGTATGATACTTTTATGGATTTGGGTTGGAGTTTGACTATCAAAAAATCACCTGACATCTATGAGGATTGGGTAGTGATTCCAAATGGCAGCACAGTAGCTCTTTTAAATATTACAGATGATTCTAAAAATTATGCTGCCTTCACTTTTCCAGCTAATTTTGAATGCACAACCGCCAGGTCTGGAGCTAATGGAGTATTATTAGGCGCGAATTTTAACAATCAAGGAGTGTTAGTTTTGTGGGATTGCCAATTAGACCGTTCACTTGCTCCCTGGTTGTGGCTGAATGGAACATTTGCTGGAATATCCAAATATAATGGAATATGGGTAGTGGCAACCAATAGAGAGATTATATTAACTAATGGTTATAGTATATTAAAAACTTATCCTATTCCTGATATCGGAGATATCGCTGTCGATTTTGGCCCAACTATTCCTTCAGGAATGAAAGTAGATGAAAATAAATTATTTATTGGAGCTTCAACAATCGCTTTAAATAGAAGAAAGAAAGGAATATTCGTTTTAGACTTAATAACTGGATTGTGGGAGTTTGCTCCCCTTTCAGATGGAAATTTATATAGCAATTCTACTACTGGCGCAATTTTCATTAATAGCAAGCATAGACGACTTGTTTCTCATGGAGATTCATTTATCAGTCCTAATCAAGACTATATAGGTAGAATTCGTGATGCAGGTAGTAATTCTCATTTCATTATTAAAGGTGGTTCTCGAAATAATAAAAAAAAGAAGGCAGAGGCATTAATTCTGAATTTAGGAATTCCTTTGAGAGAAACAACTACTGCAGATAATCTTAATTGGAATATAATAGTAAAATTGTATAATTTTGATAGAGTATTGTGGGGTTCTGCTCAAGCAAAAATTGCTTCTACTGATAAAGGGAAAATTACAATCAACGATACTGTATATAATTTAAACGCACAAGTAGGAGATGAGGTAACAGTTCTTGAAGGATTAAACGCAGGAGAGATAAGGCACATAGTAAGTATGACCGGAGCGGGAACTGCTACTGAAGTATGGACACTAGATTCAGATTTTTCTGAATTAACTGAATCAGGTGCTTGGCTTAATGTTTCTCCTTTTAAAAAAGTAGGAGGAAAAACAGTTACTACTTTCAGGGTTCATAATGATAGATTATTTATTCCAATTAAAAAATCAATAATAGGTCGAAAATTCTTAATAAAAGTGATTTGTAAAACAGGGACAATACATATTAGTAGTTTAGGGTTTGTCTATGATGAACTTACGGTCTAATGGAAGAACAAGAATTTGACGAAAAATTAAAAAGTGGGGAAATAAAAGAAGTGAAAAGAGAAGAGCCTGAACTTAAAGAAACCCAAGAAGTAATTCCAAAAAAGACTTTTGAAGATTATCAGAGTTTTTTGGAAATGTTAAGACGAATAAAGATGCATAGTGATTCTGTTCCGACTTATACACCAAAAAGTTTTCTTGAACAATTCCATTTTTATGAAACAGGAGGAACGAGAAGGCTTTATGTCTATATTAATGGCGCTTGGGCATACGCCACTTTAACTTAAAAAATATGGTTGATAAATATAAAATAAAAAAATTACCAAGAAATGAATATGAAGTTGAAGATATTGCAACTAAACATATAACTAAGATTGAAAAAACAGCCCTGGAAAAAGGCATTCTTTCATTGGAACAAGAAATATCGACAAAGACTGAAATATTAGAATATAGGAAATCAATATTAACAGAAATCAATAAAATAATATGAATAATTTTTTTGAAGAACTTTGTTCAAAACTTAATATAGATTGGAGTGATATTACTCTTAATGATTTATTTAGCGAAACAGAATTGGTTCGTTGGCTTCAATTATCTTATGATGAGTCTGCCGCCCGCCATCCCTGGCCATTTACAGAAGGAAGATTAGAAATTACATCATCGGCAGAAAAATACGATTATCCAATAAGCGTAAAATCAGATAGTATCAGATATTTAACAGTTAATAATAAGAGATATGATAAACTATTATTTGAAGACTATCTTAAATACAAAGAGGATTATTCTAGTGGTTCTGCAAAATTCTTTAGTGACCGTAATAGGGTGATTTATGTCAATAATTTAGCTGATGGATTTGGAGGATCAGTAGTTTTATATGCTCAAGTTAATGTTACAGGTTCAGTAGATAGCACTATAACAACTACAGTATTTACTGCTGCCGAACCTGAAGGAGATGAAGCGATAGTTCAATTAGCTTATTCTAAAGCCCTTGGTTCAGAGAAACTTAAAAATCCCGCTAAAGCTAGAAAAGAAAGAGCAGAAGCCTTTGAATCTCTAGATGGTATTTGGAAAAGAATAAAAGAAAGGCAACATACATATCAAACTAAAGATACTCCGATGTTCAAACAAATGAATGTCTTAAAGGGCGGATACTCGGATGAAATAAGAAATCGTAATCAATTTTAAAAATATGGTATATACAGGAACATCAATAGTTGATTACTTAAAATCAATAGGACAACTAAGTGATTTTGCTAGTAGAACAAAATTAGCTACAGAAAAAGGTATTACAAATTATGCTGGAACTGCAGAACAAAATACTCAGCTTTTGAATTTGTTAAAAACTCCTACTCCTACACCTACGCCTGCGCCAGCACCTGCTCCAACTCCGTCATTAACAGAAGTGCCAGGATACATACCACCAGCTAATTCTATAACTCAAGTCCAACCTCAAGTTCAACCAGAAACCCCCACAGCTCCTCAGGGCTATAAGATTCAGCCAGGCGATACTTTATCAGCAATAGCGATGAGAATGGGGACTACAGTTGATGCTTTAATAGCTGCTAATCCACAAATTACAGACCCAAATAAGATTTTTGCTGGTGAATCTTTGAATTTACCAGGAGCAGCACCTGTACCTATTCCTACCCCAACACCTACTCCAATACCTGCTCCCACCCCAACTCCTACTCCAACACCAACACCTACTCCTGAAACAATTACTGAAGAACCTTCAGTAGTAGAACCGACTCCTGAACAAGTTCTAGAAGAACAACAAGTAAAAACAGAACAAGAATTAAGAAGTGAACTCTATGAAAAATATGGCATAGAAGATTTAGAAGTTAAGTTTAAAGAAAGACCAGAACAAACATTTGAAGATATTTATTCAAAAGCCTATACAGATTTAGATTTAGCTGGTTTGAAAATTGAAATAGATGATTTGAGGGCAAAAATTGCTGATGCTGAAGCAGATAGAGATGAAGCAATAGGAACTATTAACGAAAATCCTTGGCTTTCAGAAGCTTCAAGAGTTGGAAGAGTTAGAAGAGTTCAAGATGCGGCTGAAAAGACTTTAAATAGATTGATTAATCAATTAACTTTAACCGACACAATGTATTCCAGAGGTAAAGAAGAAGCTGAAGGAGTAGCTACAAGAGCATTAAATACTTTTGTCAGAGAAAGAGATTGGTCAAGAGAGGAATTGGAGTTTTACATAAACAGGGCAGAATTAGATATTGCCGCTGAAATGACTGCTCGAGGAGTAGAAAGAGAAGAATTTAAGTGGATGTATCTTGCAAGTCAAAAAGAAGAATCAAAAGGACAGCTTAAGAAATTATCTACTGGCGAATGGGCTTGGATATATGAAGATGGCGGTATAGGTAGGACAGGAGTATTCGGAGAATCAAAAGGCGATGAATTGACCGCTTATCAGAAAGCCTCAAGGGCAGATAGGGTGGCTTCCCAATTTGATAATGAAGCAGTTGTTAGAAATTATTCTGTTGTAGCAGAGGGCTATTCTTTTGCTCAATCTATAAACACAGCAGAAGAATCATCTTCTAATGATATAGGAATGTTATATGCTTTTGCTAAAGCAATGGACCCAGGTTCTGTTGTAAGAGAAGGAGAATATGCTACAGTTCAGAAATATGCTCAGTCTTGGGCATCGTCATTTGGATTTCAGGCTCAGAGAATATTTTCAAATGAACCATTCCTTACTAAAGAAGCTAAAGACAATATGCTCAATACTATTGGTTTGAAATATCAGACTTCATCAGCTAATTATCAGAATCTTTATCAAAGTTATATTCAAAGAATAGATACTGCGTTGGAAACTTCTGGAATAGGTCAAGATTATATAACAGATTATAGTAAAGCATTTGATATAACGCCAGCGGGAGAGGTGCCTCAAGATGTGATAGAAACGATTGAAGAAGGATTATCTGAGAATTTGGATTTAGAACAAATAAGAAGAGGTTTAGCTGCTATCTATGGTCAAGATCAGGGCTTTAAATATTTAGATACTTATATGAGTCAAAAATAATATGCCAATAAATCAACAATTATTACAAGCTATGAGGCGGCAATCTTCTGTCGGAGTATCTCCTTATACTCCTAAAAAAGAGGGTTTAAGTAGATTTATACCTGAAAGTATAAAGGGCTTGGGAGAAACGCTTGCAGGAACTATAGGAGCGAGAACAGGAGCAGGTCGGCTATCAGAACAAGCACGACAAAAAAACATTCAAGCAGGAACTGGTCTTTTGAAAGCTGCGAAAAAAGCTACAGGAGAAAGGAAAAAGCGATTACTCCAACAAGCTAGGGATGCTTTTAAAGAATCAGGTATGCAGATTGAAGAGATACAAAGAACTTTAGATAAGAGTGATAAAAAGATTCTTGGAGAAGTTTTAGGAACTGCTGGTTGGTTAGCAATAGGTGCTGCTCCATCAAAAGCAATATCAAGTCCACTTAGTAGAATTGCGTGGGGTTCTCTTATAGGTGCAGGAACTAGAGCAAAAGGCGCTTTAGAACAAGAAAAAGAATTTGGAGAAGTTGGTAAAGAAGCAGTTAAGGGTGGAATAACTGGTGGAATAATAGCTGGAGCTTTTGAATTGGTTGGATGGGGATTAAGAAAAATAGTAGATTCTAGAACAGTAGGAAGATTGAGAGGTGAAACATTTACAAGAGAATTACAACCACCCACAAAAGATTTAGCAAGACAAATTGAAATGGGTTGGTCTTCTGTTGGTGATGATGTCGCAAATGCTACAGATGATTTAGGCAAACCTCTTTATAAGGGTTCATATAAACAGATACAAAGTCAAGCACAAAAAGAAATTAAATCTCAATCTCTTAGTCTTAAACAATTATTTAAAGAGCATCCAAAAGTAAAAATATCACCTTCATTTAATTTTAAAAGAAAATTGATAGATAAACTTGAAGATATTTTTGGAGGATTAGACGATTTACAAAAAACAACAGTTAAAAAAGAGATTAGTAGGTGGATTCCTGGAAGAGAAAATCTTACTGATGTATTAAAAATAAGACAAACGCTAGATAAAAAGATTCCTAGTGGATATTGGCTTGATCCAAATGCTCAAAGAGCTTTTCTTGGTCATGTTAGATATACATTAAGAACATTATTAAAAGAAGGAATGGAAGATTCTATAGGAGGAACAGTAGTTAAAGAAATCAATAAAAAAATAAGTTTAGCTATGGATGTTAGACATCTTGCCGCACTACAACAAGCAATAAGACAAAAAGGAGCTTTACCCTTTACCACTCAAGCAAGAGGAATAATAGCTACACTACTTGATAAAACTATATTTAATCCTCAAATAACAACAAGAGTTGCTCAAGCTGGAAAAGGATTAGGGCCTATAAGTCCTAATGTGCAAGGAAGAAATATAATAATTAATCAATTAATTAAGCTCTTATCAGGACAATGAATCCAATTTGGATTATTATAATTGTAATTTTAGTTCTTTGGGCCTACTGGTAGTTCTTTGCAATTTGAGTTGTATTAAGGTGGGGGAAAGGACTTATCTCAACTCAACTTCCAGAGAATTACTCTGGGTATAGTTCATTTAAAGGTAAAGGAGAGGTGAGTTAAATGTTCCGAATTGGCATTATATTATTAGAGGATAGGAAGTATATTGTCTTAATTATTTTCTATCCTCCCTAATTTTTTAAAATTATGACAAAAACATTTTTAGAAAAATTAATAGAGAAAGCAAAATTAAAGCTTTTGATATTGCGACTCCAATTACGAGTTATATTTTTGCGACAGAAATTAACTATTCCAAATCTACCTGAACCAAAAATTGTTGTGGTTCATCACGGAGGAGGTAATTGGGGTTTTAATAAAATTAATAAATCTCATAGATTTAAGTGGGGGTTTAAATCCTCACTTGGATATTATATTGGTTATCATAAATTTATTGAATTTACTGGAAAATTATATATAGCAAGGCGTGACAATGAAGAAGGAGCACATTGTGTTGATCCTGCAAATCCAGGCTATTGGAACAAAAATTCAGTTGGTTTAGGTGTTCAAGGCAATACAGACCTTCAAAACTCGCCAGAATGGCTGTTAATAACCCTTAAAAGCGAATTAGACTCGTATGTGGCAAGAGGATTTGAGATAAAATATCATGGACAGATAGTTCCTACTACTTGCCCTGGCAGATATTTAAAAGAGTGGTTAAAAGACAACAGGTATATTTAAAAGTCGAAATCGTAAGTTAGCTAACTTTTTAAAAATTATGATTCTAGATATAAAAACATCTGTCCCAATAATTGTTGGAATTACAGAAGGAATAAAGCGATTAGGAGTTCCATCAAGGCTTATGCCGATAATTTCAATGCTTTTAGGAATAGGATATTCATATCTTATTGCAGGAAATTGGAATAGTTGGGGAGAGGGATTAGTTGTTGGTTTAAGTGCTTGTGGATTGTGGGATTTAGGAAAAACAACTATTCTGAATAAATAAAAATCTGACGAAAAACAAAGAGTCAAAATCGCACCTGAAAAGGTGTGGTTTTGTTTAAAAAGCTATCCACTTGACAGATGTCTTTGGTTAAACTATTATTAAATAAAGAATAAACTATGAGAAAAATAACAAGAAATCCAAGACTAATAAAAATCCGTGATAATCTCGTTTTTGAAGTAAAAAGAAAACACAATCTTTTCCTTAATGAAATTGGAGAGATTTTTAGATTGCGAAAATCTCGCATAAGCCAAATTTTAAAAGGCCGAAAAAAAAATAATTAACTAACAATAAATAATTATGAAATTTATTATTAAAGAAGAAAAAGAATCTGAACCCAAAATTACTTTATGGTTAGAACAAATAGAAAAAGGTGTAATAATTTTAAAAGGAAAAAATGATGACAAATCACATTATAAAAATATAATGAAATTTCAAAATGGTAAATTTTCCAAACATACTTCAGCTCAATTAGAAGGGTTAGAAACGGATGAAAATGGGAAAATAAAAGAAAAAGAACTATGAACTTCTACAAATATCGCCAACCACACAGATACAAAAAAGAAAGCCGATTCTGGAAAATCGTAATAGAATATGGAGTTCCAATAGTGTTTGGACTTATGACTGGAATAGTATTAGCAATACTTTTCTGGTTAGGGAAAGCACAAGGAATTTACTAATTAAAATAACTTAAACAATCATGGCTAAAAAATTAAGAAAAGAATTTGATTCTTTCAAAGATATTGAAAAAAACTGGGAATGTTCTGACTGCTTCTTTAAAGGAACACTAACTGAAATAAGAAAACATAAGTGCAAGAAATCAGCTCTAGACTTCCCTTTTTGTATGGTAGAAAGAGAAAAGTAATTAAATTAAAGTCGTATTATTAAAAACTAAGTTGCAGAAGTGGGCGTTGAAGTTTTGAGGCAACTTAATTCTTCAACCCCTGCTCCTTAAAAAATTATGGAAAAACAATTAAGAAAAAACGCATACGGTAAAAAAGTATTTCAAGTAGTAGAAAATAAAAAAGCTTGGAAGACAGATGAAGAATTAGAAAGAATAAAAGACGAAGACCGCAATAGCATGATTATGTCAGACATAGAGGAAGATGAAAAAGAGAATATGAGTAAGGAACAAAAAGAAGATATAATATGAAACTTACAGAAATAACTCGTAGTTTCAGCCGAAAAATTAATCTTGGGAACTATGAAACTTTGGATATTTTTTGCAGCCAAAAATTAGAAGTTCCATTATTAGAAGCCAAAAAGGCGTCTAAAGAAGCGTATGAGTTCTGCCAAAGAGAAGTGATGATGTCTATTAAAGAGATTAGGGCCGAACAAAGAAAGATAAAGAAACCTGTTAAAAAAAGAGTTCCTAAAATAGCCGAAAAATCAGAGGCAGATCAATCAGTAGCAGATGATTTAGGAAGAGAATTAAAAGGTCTGAAGTTTAATTAACTAACTAAAATATTATGAAAGTTCAAAAAAAATCAAATATTCAAGGTAGTTGGGCTAAAGCCAAAGTAGATATAGACACAGGGGACAAGATAGAGATTTTAAGTGCAGGAGAGATTGTGCCAGGCGATTATGGTGATAGACATGTTTTCTCAGTTAAAACAAAGAATGGAGAAAAGAACTTAACTTTCAACCAAACCACAATGAATTATCTGATAGATGCTTTTGGCGAGGAAACAAGTGATTGGATTGGCGAAGAAGTAAAAGTTTGGATAATCAAATCCAATATAGCTGGCAAAATGAGAAATGTTGTTTATCTAACTGAAACTGACTGGATTGAAACTGATGATGGATTTTATCCGCCTACTAAGGAATCTAAAGAAGTGAAAGAGGAAGATATACCTGTGATAGAGCCTTAAATGGCTCTTCCTATTACCCTCTTGTTAGTTGGATTTAGGTGATAACTTTGCACAGCAATTTTTAAGTCTAAATTTTAACGGCAAGAGAGTTATAAGAGGAGCAATTAGAGAGTGCCAAAGAGTGCCTCGCTCCTCTACTTGACACAAGTTCTTTAAAAAGCGATAATGAAAGATACAGGTTAAACTACATTCAAAATTGAGATTTCACGTGAGATTTTGAAAAAAATCTTAAACCTCTACAGTAGTTTAACCTAAGTAGGGGTTTTGCTTTTATACAATTAAAGCGTTTAAAAAAATTGTCGCAAGCTTCTACAATTTGAACTAGTCAAGCTTTGGTAGACACTAAGAGTAGAAGAAAGCAGAGACAAATTGGTTGAGTAAGATAACGGCTAACAATTATCAATACTGCAAAAAATGCAAAACCCGCTCGATTTTTTTAAACTTAAAGAGGAGAACGAGAGACAAGAAAGGGAACTCACACAGAGAAAGGATAAGAGCCATTGGTCTCATTTATCGCTTGAAAACTTAAGTATCCTTACTTTAAAAAATAATTCTATGACGTTCTCTTATTGGTAAAGGGAAAAGTGAATTATGAAACAAAAAATATTATATTGTCCTGTTTGCGAAACAGAGAATAAAACTGACTATTGGGAAAGCTTAGAAATGGGTAGAGTAAGAATTGAATACAGATGTTTGATACATCATATACTTTTAAAAGTGGAAAAAGGGGAAATTCCGCAATCAATAAATAATTTAGAAAAACGGCTAAAAGCGTCTTAAAAGAAAAAATGAAGGTATGAATGAAAATTTAAGATTAAGTTTAATAAATACTTTTAATAAATTGAAATCTAAAGGACTTTTTGCGGGCCATAAAGATTACGGAGAGTGGGAAAAAAGAAATGAGAAAAAAGATGAAAATAAAATACCCCCAAAAATACATAGAAAACCAAAGATATAATTTCTGCGGTTTAGTGGTAAATTATAAGGCGGCGAAAATCTTGTTTAGATATTACAAGAGAATGGGTACAATTTCGCACAAAGAAGAATTAGAAGATTACGCCATCGGACAAAAATATACAAAAGAAAAATGATATATCTCACCGCAACAATATCAATAGCGATATTTCTCGGACTGACATTAGCAAAATTCGCTTACTATATTTCAATTCCAGATATAATAATATTGATTAGTATGGTAATAGCATTTTTCCTTTCTGGCCTTGCCGTAGCAGATTTTGTATCAGAGTTTATAAATAATTTAATTGAAAAAATATGGAACAAAGAGAAATAAAATTTAGAGTTCGGGATAAGGAAAAAAGAAAATGGATTGATGATACTGATATTGCTATTAACCAAAAGGGTGATTTGTTTTTGAGGCACGAAGGTCAGGTTAAATTTAGTCCGATTAGTAGGACAAAGTCTGCTAATTATATAGTTGTATTTTACACAGGCAAAGAAGATAAGAATGAAGTTGAGATATATGAGGGGGATATTATTGAATGCGATGACCATATAAATTTTGAAGTAAAATGGAGTAAAAAAGGGAAATGGGTAACACAAAGTAATAGAGATTTATTTGAGGTTATTGATAGTTATAATGGTAAAGTTATTGGCAATATATATGAAAATAAAAAATTATTAAAATGATTAAAATAATCGCAACACTATTGTTTATAAGCACGATATTCTTTTTCTTCACAACCATGACCTTTGCTAATTTGTTTTCCATTTTTTTTAATCATAACGAAACTATTGAGATTGAAAACTACGAATTAAAAGAAGATCTCAGCGATTACGGGTCCATAATAAATGTCGCTGTAGAGGAATTAAAGGACTGCCGAAAAGAACGAATGGAATATCGTACCTACATAGGAGCTTGGGAGTTAGAGCGAAGAAAGATATTTTTTACTCAGCCAGCGATTGATTGGGAAGAATTAGAAACTACAACAGATTTATGACCAAACTACAGCGATTAAGGAAACAAGCAGATAAATTATGGTTTCAAAAGTATTTAGATGAGTGTTGTGAAGTTTGTGGCTCAATTTTTGGCTTACAAGGACACCACTATTTTTATAAATCTACCTATGGACATTTAAGATACGATAAAGATAATCACATCACGCTTGATAAGAAATGTCATTTTAAGCTCCACCACCGAGACCCAAAGAGTGTAGAATCTAAAATCGCAGAAATAAGAGGGAAACGCTGGCTAAACCGCCTTAGAGAGAAAGCATTTAAAAGACCTATCGGCTCCTACATCTCAATCGGCTATTATCAAGATATAATAACTAAACTAACTAAATAAGAATTATGAATAAAACTAATAGAGGGTTCAGAATATACTCGGAGTTCACAGATACTTATAAAAGTAAAGTTCGTATTCAAATGAGTAGTAATGTATTAAAAAGATGTTGGATTTTTGTGAAAAATGATGGAAAAAGTCCTGAGTCAAATCTCATTACTGATGGAGCAATACATCTTAGCGACGGACAAGCTAAATTAGTTATTAAAGCATTAGAGAAGTTTTTACAAGACAAGTAAAGCGACATTAAATTATGACAATTCAAGAAGCAATTAAAAAAGCGATAGAGGGCGGTTGGACTAAATATGGATTTCCTTCTGGTAGAAAAAATGATTTGAGAGTTATTAGAAGTAGGGGGCAGTTTAAAAATTCAGCTTTATTTAAAAGTCCATTATTGGTTTATATTCCTCCCTATAAAAAGATTCCACTTACTGATATATTGTTAGACCTTAAATTTTGGCAGTGTTTAGGAAAAGCATTGAAATGGCATACACATAATGTTAAAAGCATCAAAGGTCAGGGTTGGTGGCGTAAATGGCACGATTTCATAGACCACCTCGCAAATGGAAAAACCGCAGAAGATTTCTTTAAAAGCTTGGTATAGGTCGCACAAGCTTAATTGTGCGATGTCGGATAGTTCTTTTCTGGGGGCTAAATTTTAATAATTTGAACTGCAGATAGGGTTATTAAGGCGGTAATCCAATATGTATTACTCGCCCCCAAAAGAGAATTATCATTTAAAACATTGAGGATTTAAGTATGGAAACAATTATATTAGAGGGAACAAAACTTTTTGGAGTAATATTTGGCTTAATAATATTGTATTTTTGGGTAGGGATAATTGGATATTATTTTGGAAAGAATAATAAATAACTTAACCTAAAAGATTATGGCAAGAGAAATAGATTTTATAAGCATTGGTTATGATAAAGGCGAAATGGATTTTAGTGTTAATTGTAGTATTGCCGATTTAACCCTTAAAGAGTTTGATGAATTAAGAATAATGACAATGGTAGCAATCGGGCAAGCAGAAAATATGTGGAGAAGAGAAAATAAACCAGAATGTAGAACATCAATACGAAAATCGCCTAATAAACCTAAATAAACAATATATGGCTACAAAGAAAATAAAAGACCCATTAGAAATTTTACTTAAATCTCCAGAATGGATGGATGGTTATAGAGTAGGTGTAGAATATGGAATATCAAAAGAACGCAAATATCCTCAAAAGTTGAATTATGCGGTAAAAGTTGAAAATTTCATAATAAAAAAGTTTGCCTCTTGTGATAGTGCTTTTAAATGGGCTTGTTGGAATTATAAGAAAAGAATAGATTACTTTACAATCGTGGAATTAAATAAAAATAACCTATGAAACATAATAAAGAATTAAATAAGTGTTCAGAGTGCCAATTTGAAAATGGAGAACATAGTTTTGAATGTTCTAAATACAAAGAAAAGGATTGGGTTAATAAAGAGTGGGAAAAGGAGTTTGATGAACCTCATAAAAAAGATTGTAATATTGAGCCACCACCTCATATTTGTAATTGCCAAAAAGAAATAATTTCTAACCTTCTAAAAGAACAAAAATTCGCATTAGAAAAAGAAATTACTTGGGTAGCAGGCAGATTATTAAGAAAAGAACTCAAGGCCAAAGATAAAGAATTTATAGATTGGACAAAAAGATTAGATAAAGATGGTTGTCATTCAGTTTCAACGCAAAAAATAAGAGATTGGATAAAACAAAATTAAACAAATAAAAAAGAAGTATGAGTAAAAAAACAAAAAAGCCACCTTTTACTGCAAAAGAAATAAAATGCTTGAATATAATAGTTGATTTAGTTAATGAAGATTTAGAAAAAGAAGCAAGGAAACATCAGGGGAAATCGTCTAATTCATTAAAAACATTAAAAGATAATGAGTAAAGAACAAGAAAAAGAGTTAATAATAAATTATTCACTTGTATTTGTAGAGAGGTTAGAAGGATTGGTAAGTCCTAAAAATCAAGCAGAAATTGGAATTATTTTTAATGATTTATTGCCGAAAATCCGCCAACAAGACAGAGATAAATATATTAAGGGGTTGGAGGAAAGAATTTTAAAAATAGTTCAAGAATGTCGGCACGATGTTATTCTTACAAACGATATGGTATTCAATGGATTTATAAAAGATTTAGAAATAAAACAGGTTAAAATTTGTAGATTTAATGAGTTTGAGTTTGCGGATAAAATATCTAAAATAATAAAAGAATTAAAAGATGAATAATGAAATAC
>SDBS01002015.1_pt1 | contig 20435 bp, 11 predicted proteins | sample 2277091 | NCBI WGS metagenome assembly SDBS01 (sample SAMN10404972, study PRJNA504765) | marine sediment metagenome | isolation source: marine sediment core GS10_PC15, 163 cmbsf | place: Arctic Ocean: Southern Knipovich Ridge | collected 2010 | reverse complement strand
GGTGCCAAGACCACACCAGCCAGACATTCGTCGCGTTTACCGGGAAATCCGGCAAATCTGGAAGGGGTATCTACGCGGCAATCTGGTATTGATGCTAATCGTCGGGGTGGTGTTTTCCTTGGCTTGGACTGCCATCGGTTTGCCGGGCGCGTTACTCTTGGGGATCATCATGGGTATATTTACGATCATCCCTGATCTCGGACCGGCCATCGCCGCATTTCTGGCAATCCTGGTGGCGCTGATCGAAGGTTCCACTTATATACAGATCTCCAACTTGTGGTTTGCCTTACTAGTCGCTGGTATATATCTATTGTTGATCAATATCAAGGGTGTCTGGTTGAGGCCGCTTATCTTTGGCCGCAGTGTGCATTTACACAGCGGCGTGGTTTTTATCGCCATTATGGCCGCTGTGGTGCTTCAGGGCATCCTCGGTGCCTTGATCATTGTGCCCGTTTTGGCTTCCACTGGAGTTCTGGCGCGCTTCATCTTCTACGGATTGCTGGGACAGCAACCCGGGCCTGGAACTGATAAACTCGAGGCCACTCAGGAAGTAGGCTAAGGGCTCTTGCAAGTCAGGCAACACCACGCCGACGGAATGGAGCAAGACTTTACCGCAATTCTAGCAATAAAGCCGATTGATTTACGGAGAAGGTCGAGCTATCTCTGTTGCACTCACCTCTGGAATAGAATCAAGAAAAAAGTCTGAATCTTGATAAGGTATAAGAAAACGAAGGAAAAATAGTCCCTATCTTTTTTTGCTAGAGGTCTTGGATTCAAGTTACAAGTGCAACATCACTTAGTTCGAAAAACACCATTTCAGGTGTTTTGATAGCAATTTCATGCAATTCAAATGCTTTATTACTCCATTCATTTAATTCCAGGTGTTCAAATGACAGTTCATCATTCAAAAGTTCAACAATCCCCTTTTGAACTTTTACTAATTCCTTGAGGTTTTGCCGTTTGTTGAAATTTACTGCCCAATATAGTCCTGCAAGGAGTAATGCCGAGACTACACCACCTATAATATTTGACCACAGTTCAGAACTAATTAAGAAGTCGCTCATTGTTTTGGCCTCCCTTTTTATATACGCTAGATTGATTAACTAATAGCTCAATTCTACATAACGACATTTATATTCAATGTGGGAGTGAAGATAGGTTTACTAGAACGACTGACCATGAATCAGGGGGGGAACTGTCCATCCTTTCCATCGAGGAGTATAGCGTCCATTGTGTCTACTCGACAGGGAAGTTTTAGTCCATTATGTCCATTGTTTCCACCAGTTCCATCTTAACTGCACCAAAACTGCACCCGAACTGCACCCAAAAATTAATCTAATCATAAGATCGGCGACTCGAAAATCAATATATAGTTGTTGGGGTTTGTGTGAAGGAAAGATCTGTCTGGTATTGATATCTATTCTTTCCTAGAGAAATCATATCTCGGCGGATAAAGGTATATAACAAAATTGGCTATAAATCAATAAAATATGATAGATCTCGTATACACCTTGCCATCTTTTCTGCATACGGTATGAACTAATTCTAACACTGCTTCTGGATCAGTTTATTGGGGTCAGGTCACTTACCTAACAGTTTTTTCATCTGATCGACTCAGTAAAGGTATTATAGCTGGAAGATTTATTACACATGGATGCCCGTAATTTTACGGCAGCGGCAAATCCTTGGCAATCACGATCAGGTAGGCTCCCCAACCGCGATCAAGAAGATTGTCTGGACAGAACAGCGGCTTGCCGTCCTGTGTGCCGCACTCCGGCAGTAAACCATCCAGGTAGGCCTGTTCAGCCCACTTGGTGCCCCAGTAAGTAACATCCGTCATGTCTGCAAATAGCGTCCCGCTGGCATCGGGCGGGACGTAATCCAAACCATGCTTCATGCGCAGACCAAACACACTTGCCTCCACGCGAGGAAGCTCCCTGCGGGGACAATACAGCAAGGGATCGTCCAGACAGCCTGCTGTGAGTCCCTCAACCCACATCCCTTCAGCCCACTTCTCGGCCCAGGAGATATCTGAAAGGCTCCAGTCATCCGCGAAGGTGTCCCAGGGTTCAGGGGGTGGAACATACCCGGCACCAAACTGCCCGCGCAGCATAAAGACCGCCGATTGGGCCCGGTCCATCACCGCGTCGGGGCAGAACATGAGAGGATCAGTGCTGCAGCCAGCAGTGTATCCAGCATCCCACAAGGCCTGGATGTAGCCATGGAGAGGGTGACTAAATGGTACATCGGAGAACGTGGCCTGATTCCAATCGATCTCATATACTAGAGATAGATCATCAGGATTGGTATCTTCCACTGGACAAAGCACGCCGGGTCTATACCGAGCCCAGAGCATATAAGTAACCGTTTCTCCAGCTGACCAGGGGATGGTCATATCAAAAGTTTTGTTAACCTGCACATCCCCTACCACCGCCTGACAAGCAGAATCCAGCAGTGAAAGTGACCCATTCTCAATGATATCCACCTGGACAACACCATTTATAGTCGGCTTTACGATGACATCAACACTAACCTCATAGTCCTCATAAGGAGTTCCAACGCCGGCGGATACTGGGTCCGCTGAGAGGGAAAAAAGCGGATTAACGACGGATATTTGATAGCGATCTTCTGCTGGTGGCGCAGATCCTCTTTCGACAATGACCTTGGCTGTGAAATCACCAATCTCCTGGTAGGTATATTCCGCCAGCTGCACTTCGTTCGCCACAGCGTTACAGCGCATTCCCACACCGTCCTTCAGGCATTCACCCGCAGCAGGCTGCGGCAGAACTCCACAGGCGGCCTCCACACTGGTGATAACCGACTCCAGCGAATTACAATTCCACCAAAAATGATAAGTGACCAAGCCGGACGCATCGCCATTCACATCCGCCGTGATATCCGCAAAATAAGGTTTGCGTGACCGGTAGGCATCACTGGTCAGGGATACCCACAACGGGGAAGCTGCATCATATTCTGTTAAACTGTCTTCAATACCATTAAAAATGTCCAGATCAATTGGTGTAGTAATGCCAGGAACCGTTCCCGCGGGGGCCACACAGTACTGCCAGAAAGCCCAATCACTCCATTTTCCGGTCGGAGGAATGGTAAATGTCACCGTAGGATCGCAACCGATGGTCCAGTAAGCGATCCAGAGATCATAATCTGTCACCGCATTTGTTAAATAATTATTGACGTAATATAGATTGGTGTATATCAGCGGGGCAACACCGCTTTGATTTTCGACGGTCTGCATCCACTCCAACACCCATGCAGACAAGGCTGTCTGGCCCAGGTTTCCTCTGACCTCCAAATCCAGCACCGGCCGCAGGAAGCCGCTTTTTAAATAATCCCCGGCCACACTGAGAAAATATTCCGCTTCCTCCTGCCCGGTATTACCCAGGTCGGGACGGGCAAAATGGTAGACGCCCCGTACAACCCCAGAATCAGGGCTTTCAGTCATATTTTCAACAAACAAACTGTCGGTCCAACCCACCCCTTCCGTTCCTTTAACAAAAGCAAACGCATAACCGGCGCCACCCACCTGGACCCAATTTATATCCCCCTGCCAATGGGAAACATCAATGCCGTCCGCGTACCCGCCGGGAGCTGATTCAACAACCCCGACAGCAGTTTTTGCTTCCGGGTAAATCATTTCCGGGAAAGTCGCCTCGATATCTATAAACTTAAATGTACCCAATATTTGATCCAGTTGCGCAAGTACTGCTTGTTCATCAAAGGGCTTGATTGATTCTGCTGGGAAGTTATCTACGTTTTTGCTGTGGATTATTTCGGATAATTCATAACAGGCGTTCTGTGAAATTGCCCGGTAGCCGATTCTTGTATAGGAACCTCCCATCACACCTTCCTGGACAACATCCTTCAGAAAGGAGACCTGATTGATCTCCAACAAGGGTAAATCCTCTCCAGACAGTTGGTATATACTCCCGGATTTGTAACTCAGACAGTCTGATAAAGCGTCTTCTCCCCGACTAACCTGAACCACAAACGATGCTTCAACCAGATTAGTTCCTTCAAATAAAGCAGGATCAGCCAGATAAAATTGCCAGACAGGCGTTCCTTCTGGAACCTCCAGTCCTGCGTTGAGGGACTTTTGATCTGGGATGATTTTGGGTAAGATTGCGGCTGGATAACTTAGTTCAAAAGCATACCCCTCGCTGATGAAATCCTGCCAGCCGTCAGTGTTCAACTGGGCTGACATGTCCTCAGTAGTTCCTTCATCAAAAAGAGCATCTTCATCTAACCAAACCCTGGTCGGAACATCGGTATCAGAACCGACAATATTCTCATTTACAAATCTTTCGGATGCGGCCAGTACAGTACCAACAAAACCCCCCTCCCCGATCACACTCTCAACAAGGGTAAAACTCACCAAGGCGCAGACAGCAATCCGAATTATGAGCACCCCATTTTCTAGTTTAAACATGAATGTTTTTCCATTCGTTTTTTTAATTCACGGATATTTCCAAACAATTATTTGATTAACATAATATCTAAAATACAATCTTATTACCAGATATTATATCTGTCATTTTAGTAGAGAGCTAAAATGGTTAATCCCAAAACGCCGAGAGTGGTGTGCGTGTGATGATAATTATTTCAGGCTTCGTGTATCTCAGCGATTTTGGTTAACTCCGCTTGAAACAAATGGCAGCGTTGGTTTTCGTTGTGTATCCTCCGAATAGATTTTTATACTTCTGTTCATTGAAAGATTTCAGCGTTCTTGATAAGATATAGACCGTAGGTGAAAATTGAACATCACTGAGCACCTTCCTTATTGAAAACCCCGGAGGATTGAATGATTCGCAAGATACGTTTCCTCAAGATTTTTTTTGCATTCACAATAACGATTGCCATAATAGTTTCAGGATGTTCTTTCTCTCAGAAAACAACTGCAACCTTAACGTCTGAGCCTGTGGAAGATACCTCCACCCCCTTTCCTGCGGATGTTCCAATCCCCACTTTCGGCCCCCTGTGCAAACTTGATTTGTCTAACATTCGTTTTCCAGACGGTTCTGAACTCTATTTGGCACCTGAAACAGAAATAGAGATTTTGACCATAGCAGATCCATCAACAGAAACATCAGGTTATGAATTATTACTAAGACGCGGCCAGCTTGTTATTGTGTCTAAACTCCCCTTAGAAACCTGGTTTACAGTTGTTAATCCGAGTGGACAAAAAGCCCGCCTGGCCGGCTTAATAATGTACGTCAGTTATGATATTGAAATTGGAAATTATGATGTCATCTGCGTCGACGGATATTGTGAATTTGAGTCCGCTACCCAAGCAATCTTCCAGCTTTCCTCAGAATTCGAGGGCTGGCTAGACGAGAATGGCAATTTCCAGGGTCCTTTTGAGATTGATATAAATGCGCTCCGCGAAGGATGTGGCGAAGATTATATTTCAGTAGTAATTCCTCCAACTGCTACCCCGGATGTTGGCGCCACGGCTACAGCATTTTGTGGAGATTTTGAAGAAGAGAACCCTGGTACTCCGTGCCCATAGTCGAGTTCTAATAACCTTAGACAGAACGAAAAAATTCTTTAAAAAACCGACTTAATCACAAAAAGACCAGAATATTCATTTGGTCTTTTTGTTCTTTAACTACGGTGTGATCGAGCAGATAAAACTAATTGATCTCATCTATTACCGCAACTATCACTTAGTATCTAATGTAAATGAAGATATGTTTTCTCCTAATAAAATTTTCCTTATTCGTTTTGCTGCATGTCCATCACCATACAGGTAGTTGGGTTTAGCCATACTTTTGTAATATTCTGCATCCTCCAATAATTCCGTTACTTTTTTTACGATCTTTTCACAATTCGTTCCTACTAAACAACCTGTTCCAGACTCAATTGATTCATACCTCTCCGTAACATTGCGCAGTGCCAGAACTGGTATGCCTAACGTAGTTGCTTCCTCTTGAATGCCTCCAGAATCTGTCAGAACCAAGTAGGCCTGTTTCAACAAATAAGTAGATAGAAAGTAATCTACAGGGGGAATAAGAATAATATTTGGGATATCTTCTAATAGTCGATGAACTGGTTCATAAATTTCTGGGTTTAAGTGCACAGGAAAAATGATCTGAACATCATTCACATACCGTTCAGCAATTTCAATAAGGGCCCGGCATATATCTTCCAATGGTTTCCCTTGATTCTCTCGTCTGTGTGCAGTCACCAAGATCATTTTTTTATTGACATTGAGATTTTTCAAGACACCATGTTTGATCGCTTTTTCTATAACATCTGCGGAGACAAGTGTGGATTGTTGGTGGTTTACCGCCCACAACAAAGCATCCACGCCAGTATTTCCGGTGATGAAGATATTATCTTCGTGTACTCCTTCCAGGAGCAGATTGTCCTTTGCGCTTTCTGTAGGTGCGAAGTGCAGGCTAGCTATTGCTCCAATAATCTTTCGATTGATCTCTTCTGGAAATGGATTCCATCGATCCTGAGTGCGCAATCCGGCTTCAATATGTCCAACCTTCACCTGGGCATAAAAAGCTGCTAGCGAGGCTGCCATAGCAGTCGTAGTGTCCCCCTGCACAAGTACCCAATCAGGTTCTTCATTCTGAATAATTGGCCCTAGTTTTGATAATGTTATTGAGGCAACATCAGTAAGAGTCTGTCCCTTTCGCATGACATCCAAATCAATATCTGGCTGAATATCGAATAGTTTCAACACTTGATCAAGCAATTCCCGGTGTTGGGCTGTTATGCAAACCTGGCTGATAATCCTATCTGGGTGCCTATTAAATTCCTTTAAAACAGGAGCCATTTTGATGGCCTCTGGGCGTGTTCCAAAGATCGATAATATCTTGATTTTTTTGCTTATTTTGTGTTCTGGTTGAATTGTCAGATCCATAGAGTTATCTTTTACTTGGCGGCTACTCACAATTTTCGGAAATATTATTTATTGCCCCGTTAACTCAAATAAATAGAGTCGGGTTTCTGCTAAATCTCCCTCAAACTTCCAATTGGTGCTTGTTGGCGCTTTGTTAATTAACCAGTCAACTTCAATATTCAAGTTTGCGCCAGGGGTATCACTAGGGAGCACAAGCCAGACCCGGTTATATTTTTTAGGCAAACTGTGAAATAATTTCATAGCTGCTTCATCCAGGGCAACCTCGGGGTTATTAGTTAATTCGTACTCCTCAATAAGACTTGGCTTAGGGAAGTAAAATGGCAGGGATATCCAATCCTGATTGGGTTCAGCCCAGTTCATCCAATAATACCAAACCGGGGAATTATACGACTTGATGACAACAAGGTCGCCTGGCAAAACATTATTACTTATTTTCTCCTGAGCGGCGTTAAAATCAAGGCGATCAGTGTAGAAATAAGGGTCACGTTTATAGGTAAAAAGCATAGCAATTACCAATCCGGTCATTAGTGCGAAGTTGAAATACGGTAGCGATTTCTTCAATGGGTGCTTTAGGGAAATTATCGCAAGTGTCGCTAAAAGAAAGAATCCGATCACAATCGGGATGGCATATTTACCCACCCGAGCTGCGGCCAGGTCTAGGCCACCTCCTGCAAGGAGCCATTTAATATGCCAAACGAGAGGTGAATAATTGAATCTCCATATGGCAGCAGATTTAATGAGGGCAGGATCGATATTGGTAATTTCAATATAAAATTGGCGCATTGGTGGCAAAGTACCAATTACCTGGATTAACACAGAAAATCCACCTACGGCTAGAAGGCCTATTCTCCCCATCCTTGTTTTTAGCCATGCATCTATTGTTGGAATCGCGGCTATCAGTAAGGGAGGAATAGCGGGTAATATAAATCTCAATCCCCAATTAATATGTCCTGACCATTCGTCATCATAAAATAGAGCCTGGCCAATAATTAACAGAATCAGATAAAACCAAGCTGGTGAAGCTATGTTCCATTTTTTTCTCGAACCGAAAAATGAAAGGACAAGAATGGGGGAATAAATGAATATACTCTTCCCCGGACTTATTAGAGGACCCAATATGGCTTCAAGAAATTTCGGATGGGGCGTTGTAAAGAAGAAAGTGGCAAGATATTTATAATAACCAAATGTGAACCGCGTGAAGATGCCTCTTGAAGGAAAATATTTCACCCAGATCATGAGTGCTAGCACAGCACACCCAGATATCAGTAGAAGTGGCTTCCAATTTTTCTGCAAAGATTCTTGAATTGTCCCACGTGGAATTTCTGCACATTTCTTTATCAGCAAATAAACAAATAATGCAGGAATTGCTATCGTAACGGTATTCTTGGATAACACACCTGCAATTGTCCCGAAAAATAATCCAAACCAAGCTAATATCTTGAAATATTTGGGCTTAAGAGCGTATTGTTTATTACCAATAATCAGAGCGGACGCCCAAGCAATCGCCAAGAACATCATTGCTAGAGGATCACGAAAATACGTTTTTGTGTAAGGCCACGCCGTTGTACCCAACCCGAAAAGGATTCCTACACAAAAAGCTGTGTGCTTAGAATATCCAAGAAAACGTGTGACCAAGAATAAAACCACTGCAGTGAATGCGATAACCCCAATATTTAAAATAAATATGGTTTGAATATGTCCCATATTCAATAATACAGATAATCGAGCCAAGATAGACCCAAGAACCGCTTGGCCAGGTTCCGCGTTCATTGCTGAAGCAGCATACTCAGGGGAAAGGTTAGATAAAAAGAAAAGTCGGCTGTTTCCATAAACTCGGTCATTGTTCACATTTTCATCAAAACTTAGACTAAGTGTGCGGGAGGCAAGAATATGCTCGTCATCCGTAATAAAGTTACCGGAATATGTTAGGCAATAAATTGAAACTAACAGGATAAATAACAACAGGACAAGGGAATAATCCTCATGGAGGTCAAACTTTAGCTGCATTTTGGTATCTTTTCTCTCTGGAGCGTTACCCATTAAAGTACAATTAATCCTTTCTTGTTTTTAGCCAAGGTGTGGAACGAAAAGATAATACAATACTTCGTACCCACATGTAAACATAAGTTGGTAGGCGAAGTAAAGAGATAATGAAAGTTTTTCGTTCTGGCAGGATAATTAGCCCGATAATTAGATATAGCAAACCAAAAAGGACTTGCCCCCAGAAAAATAGGGAAATCCACCACCAACGAGATAAGGTCAAGGCTAAAAATATACTTGCTGTCAAAAACAACCACCGAGGTTTGAGAAACAGGGAAGATAATAAGGACCAGCCCCCAGGACCTTTTGTTAGTGTATATGCTATTTCTCTCCTATATTGCCAGGCTGCTAACCATTGCCCCCGAAACCAGCGAGCTCTTTGGCGCGAGGCGGCGGCGGTACTATCAGGAACCGGGTCATAAACAATGGCCTTGTCAATCCGTCCTATATGAACACCCTTTTTTGTTAATAGCAGGCTAAGGGCAATATCCTCCACTGATGTATCAAGCTTATCGCGGATTTCAATTAATACATCAGGTGTAATGAGCATACCCGTACCACGTAATCTTACCGGCCACTCCAACCTTGTGCGAATCTTGTCAGAAACACATTGGTCAAGTAAATATGATAGTGCGGCAAGATTCCCAATTGAAGATTGTCTTTCATAAAGTGGAGATATAAAACACTGGAAAGCTGCACCCTTTTCGGGAATGTTATTTCTAATAGTTTCAAGAAAATCGGGGGCAATCTGACTATCTGCGTCAAGAATCAGTAGAAAATCAAATGGTTGAAGAAGATCTTGATGGCAACTCAAGAACCAAACTAATGCCTGTCCCTTGCTCGATGAAGATCTTTTAGTCCTCACAAAAACATGGGCACCTGAATCTTTGGCCTTCTTTGCTGTATCATCGGTGCAATTATCGGCGATGACAAATAATTCATCACCGAAGTTAAGAGTTTTAACAACATTTTCAACTGTTACACCAACAATGTGAGCTTCATTATGAGCAAAAACAAGCACTGCTATTCGCATTTTCCCATTAGGTCTCATTTCGTGTCTGCCTGGGTTTTGTCGAACAATGCCTCAGTAGCGGATTGTTCATAAACCGGGATTATTTCTTGGGGATAGCCATCAGCTTTTATTCGACCATGTTCCATCCATATCACTCTTGAGCAAAGTTTTTGTATCAAGCTGAGATTGTGAGAAACTATAACAAGCGTTGTCCCTTTATCGTGAAACGTTTCCATTCGAGAAATACATTTTTGACGGAAATTAAGGTCCCCTACGGCTAAGACTTCGTCGACCAGTATGATATCTGCGTCAATATCAGTGGCAATGGCAAACGCCAATCGGGCAACCATGCCATTTGAATATGTCCGTAAGGGCGAATCAATAAAATCTCCTATCCCGGCAAAGTCCAATAGCCGATCCAGTTTTCCGTTCATCGTGTGTCTCGAAAAACCAAACATTGCACCATTGAGATAGATGTTTTCTCGCCCGGTTAGCTCGGGGTCAAACAATGCCCCCAGTTCAAGAATTGGAGTTACGCTTCCACGGATATTAGCCTGGCCCACAGTAGGGTGCAAAATGCGAGCAATCACTCGTAGCAGGGTGCTCTTCCCTGCCCCATTATCTCCGATGATGCCTATGGATTCTCCTTTTTCCACCTTCAGTGTTATATCCCGCAATGCCCAAAAATGAGTATAGCTATTTTTGCCCTTTATCCAATTTAATGCAAACTCTTTAAGTGATGTGGTTCGTTCCTGCAACATTCGATATCGAATGTTGACATCCTCCAGATGTATGGCTATGTTGTCACTTATCTGGTTTTTATCGATCATTGTTTTCATCATAGAATTATAGGTAATAAGCGAAATCATCGGACTTGCGCGTAAATAAGAAGCCTCCCAAGATTAAAGCAGCGCTAGCTGAAATAAAAGCACCAAAAATGATCTGCGGCTCAGGAATTTTATTCAAGTAAAGGGGAGAGCGGAAGCATTCGAGAATGTAATACATCGGATTAAAATAAATAATCCATTGAAATTTATCCGGCAGAATATTTAGAGGATAGAAAATGGGGGTAAGGTACATCCATGCCACCAATATTATTTGGTACATATCAACAACGTCTGCAAAAAAAACTGCTTGGGCAGATATGGCTAGTCCCACACCAAATGAAAACATACTGATTAACAGTAACGCAACAGGGAGAAAGACTAGAGCGAATCCTACCTGCGAGCCAGTTATCAAGATAATGATTCCCAGGGGCAACAAGGCAATTAACAGATTGACCAGTCCCGTTCCTACTGCGGCTGTGGCAAATAGTGATTTTGGAATATTGATGTGTTTTAATAATTTGCTGCTCCAAATCAAGTTTCTTGTCGCCGAGACCGTGGTTTCGGAGAAGAAATTCCATAACAACAGTCCAGTTAGTAGATATACAGGGTAGCGAGGTAAATCAAATGCAAATAGCTGCGAAAACACAACTGTCATTACCAACATTGTCAACAGGGGGTTAACCATGGTCCAAGCCACGCCTAAAAGGGAGCGTTTATATCGGGTTTTAATATTGCGTAAAATAAGTTCCCCAATCAGATAACGGTACTTAACTAATGAACGAATTTCATCTAATAACGATCTGTGTACTTGAGCCGAATCATAAATTTCTATTTTCATTATTAATCTCTATGTACGCGTGATTGGTTTACGCAACCGTTTAATGTTATCAGCTATTTGTCGAATTAAAAGTCGCCCCCGGGCAGAGATGTAATAATAAGCTTCTATCCTACTGGCTTTTTTCTGGGTAGATGTTGGACGAAACGTTGACACATTCTTTAATAGCGCTCTATTGAATTGGTTTATAGCCTTCAACACACTTGTTTCCACAGGAATGTGTAACTGCACCTGGGCTTGATACTCAGTAAATAATCCAGCCTTGATTGTATTTTTTAGATGATCAAGAGAAAAACGATTTACGTCAATATGATGGATCACTTTTGCTTGAGGAAGGACTGCTATTGTATAGCCCAGTTTATTAATTAGAATAGCAGCGATTATCTCTTCCCCGCCGCTGAAATCGTTTCCCCGCCTTCCATAACCGCTCCTAAACCCGCCTACGCGCAATAATACCTCTCTTCTGGCACACCAATTCGCTCCCCATGGATAATCCCACCAATTATCAACGACTCTATAATCAGAAAAATCTGTGATAAATTGGCTCCAATATTTTTCCCATCCTTCTTTCCAGATAAGGGGCATCGATTCGGGGGATTCGAGAATAATTTGTCCCCCTATAACGCCCGCATTTGGATGTTCATTAAACGCTTTCCAATAAAGCTCCAATGTGTCACTGGCTGCGGTAGCATCATCATCCAAAAAATACAAGATCTCCCCTTTGGCTTCAGAGATTCCTGCATTGCGGGCAAAAGAAAGACCTGAAATAGGGCAATCTATTAATCTGAGATGATCAGGGTTTTCGGAAAAATACTCTTTGCGGATCTTCTCTACTACAGGAACTACCTCGTTATTAACAGGGTCATTATTGACTACTATAATCTCGTAATCAACCAGTGACATAGTTTGTTGGGAGACAGATCGCAAGGAATCTTGTATCTTCTCTTGACGGTTGTGAGTACAGACAATCACAGAGATTTTGCAATCAGTTATTTTGTTTTGTGCAATTTCCTGTTCTATTTGTTCAAGATATTGTGAGCGGACCCGAATATCTATTGCAGTAAATATGGCTGATAGATTATTAGATACAAGCCAACCTTGCTTGTTGTGGGTCCGGACAGGACTTACTTCAGAATCAAGAGCGAGACATATATCCCAATCTTCGCCAATTGACTTGGGGAGATCTTTCTTTGGATAAAGACAGAATAACACTGTTGTTGTATTTGGTGGCAATGTTTTTGGTATCGGCGGGGTTAAATCAGGTGCTGATGTTATTCGAAGGTACACAAATGGTAAACATAGGCGAGGTAAACGGAAATCCGTGAATTGATTTACATGTGCTGAAGCGTGGCCAGCATTATCAATGCAAGAATTTAGAGTAGATATTTCTTTAACAGCATGGTCAATGGTTTTGTCTTCCTCAATGATCCAGGTCATAGGCGTGAGATAGAAATCACGCCGGAAATCATCAAATACCATCAGATTCCTGCGGTCTCGGGTTATGCCCAACTCTTCATCTTTATATGTAAGTGAATCAGAATGAAATCGGTACTCGTATACTGTTTCCAGGAAATCCGCGTGCCTCAATGTCATCAGAGAATTAACACGCATCCAATAATCATAATCTTCCCGTGTGTACCGGAGCGGGCTGTAATCGCCTAGAAGCCAAGCCACACGATCTCGATACAAAAATGCCCCTCCAATGAAATTATTCGGACGTGTGTTTAGCTCAGCTGTGTCTTTTGGGAGATGTACATGCTCGCTTCCTGGAGGCCAATGGTAACCTCTATAATAATCTGTTCCAATCAATGGTGTACCGTCTTCTGCAATGATGTCCTGATTCGCATAAATCATATCCCAGCCCGGGTGACGCTGCAAGCAAGCAACCATCTTTTCTAAAAAATCTGGTTTCAGGCGATTATCATGACTGATCCAAGTTAAATATTCGCCTTTTGCTTCTTGAAAACCCCGCGATAGAGTAATTGGCAATTTCTTGTTTTCTTGGTGATAAACGCGAATACGGCTATCTTTGTCAGCATATTCATCAAGGATTTCGCCTGAATTGTCCTGTGAACCATCGTTTATGACAATCAGCTCAAAATCCTCGTAGGTTTGGCCCATTACACTGTCTAAAGCTTCGACAACCAGATCTGCCCCGTTGTAAACGGGAAGTACTATCGAAACAAGACCTTCCTGGCTTGGCAAGCGCAATGAGCGGAGATCGGGTGGACAGATACCCGATCTAGCCCTTTTATATAGGTCAAAGGCAAATGCGTATCTGGACATCCTGTGCGGTAGTATGCGCGACTTTTGGAAAAATATCCTCTTTACATAACGCAAGGGAAATACCAGTCCCCTCCAAATTTTCTCTGCAAATTTTTCGCGTCTAGATCCCTTGGGGATGAAAAATGAACGCAGCTCCCAGAAAAACCAGAGCAGTTTCCATCCTCTGCTTCCTTTAATTTCCTTTAGTTGGTTGTCAAGGTGAAGAATAGTTGAATTTTTCTGATCTACAGAAAACCCCAGTTCATCTGCTTTCTTGTTGGTTTGCAATATTTGTTTCTCTAGTACATGAAGCTCCTTTTTGTGTTCGGCTCTCTGGGCTGCCAATTCATTTTTCAGCTCGTCTGCATTCTTGTTGGTTTGCAATATTTGTTTCTCGAGCGCCTTACATTGCTCGTTCTTTTCCTGGAGCACATTGGACAGGGAAAAGGCGGTTTGTTTCAACAATTGTTCGCCTTCATTAGTTAACGGTTGATGTGTATTTGGCATTTGGTTCATTACTGAAATTGCTAATTCCGCATTTTCAAGGGCTCTGCCTTTTAAGATACTTCCCGCTGACCTTAGTTTCGTTTTTAGCGAATCCATATTACTAAAAGCGCGATCAAGTAAGGATTTTATCGATTGCGCGTTCGCTTCCGATAGAGGAATCGCATATTCCTCAATTCCTGCTTGTTCCATCAAACTTTGGACTTTGGGGTCATAGACCAAGCCAACAGTTGGTGTTCCGCTGTTAATTGCGAAGATGATTGAATGCATCCGCATTCCTAAGAACAAATCGCACTCTGCAATCAAGCCAGCTATTTCAGCTGGAGAATAATCATCCTCTAAAATGAGGACTCGATCATGATTACTCATCCTTTTAAGAACTCTCTCAGATGCATTGAGATCGTTCAATAGTGTCTCATCTTGCTTTTGGAACGGAATGAAAACAACGCTTCCGTTATGCGCATCGATAAAACTATCAATCGCATCTGCAACCTGCTCTTCCCAGTCATCAGGAGATACGTCAATATCCCAGTATCTTAGAGCAACACCTAATACCGGCCCTGATTGTGTGGCGCGGTCAATTATTCCTTTTTCCTTTTTGTTTGGTTTTAAACTGAAAGCTGGATCCGCAGTGACAACAATGTCTTCAGTATTTACACCTAAAGAATGTAATATATTTATCGAATCTTTGTCTCTGACAGATACCGTGTGTGCCAGTTCAATAATGCCCCTGGTATAGAATCTTCCCTCGTCGGTTTGAAGAGGACCAATACCAACAGCATAAAGCATCAGGGGTTTTTCTAAAATATGTGCAAGGAGAATAATACTGCTATATAACGCAATTCCCGCGTGATCCGTTGTGAGCACTGACTCAGATACAAAACCCCAATAATCATGAAATAATCCACCTCCACCCAGGATTACTAAATCACAAACAGTTATCGTATGAATAATCAGCTGAAGATCATCTGGAGCAATCGCATCAACTTGGTGATGAGTTTTTGTATCCTCTGGATTACCGGAAACGACAATAATCTCCACTTCTGGTATCTGTGCCCGTAAATCCACAATCATCGCTGAAAGAATGGCTTCGTCGCCCGTGTTACCATATCCGTAATAACCAGAGATGAGAATAGTTTTGAGTTTTTCTGTCATGGATTCAAACTTAAGTGATAACGACCGCATCCTGTACAATGAAGACCGTCTGCAAGGGGAAGCCAATTAGCTCCACAAGATTGACAAACCCCCAAGTCATGGTTATCCATTGATAATTGGCTGTCGCCTAATGCCCAATCCCAATGTCCTTTCCAGGCTTCAGCTACAGTTTTCCAATTATGAGGTCTGGTCATAGCGTTGCGTCTAATAAAATTTTTATCTTCCTCGTTTCCAGTGAGACCCAGAATAATGCGAGACGCAGCTTGGTGCGTGGTTTCGTCGCTGGATTTACCCATAACCAAAAACCCATTGTACCCATTTTGGATGATCTCGGGGAAAGCACCAACTGTACTGGCCAGCACAATACATCCCGCCCTCATGGCTTCGATGAGACCAATGCCAAATGGCTCCTCCCGATCCTGTATGTTGAGAGCATAACTATACTTCTGCATTTCATGAGCCAGCGCTCGTTGACCGATTAACCCATGATATGTCAAATTTGGTACAACATCAATTGTTTTTTCTTTCTCCCCCCATAGCTGGTATCCACCAAAAACATGGAGAGAAAATCCCAGCTCGTATTTATTTAAGTTATTAAGGATTTTGATTGCTGCATTTAATCCCTTGGAAGGGTGGCTGGTATAAATTATGCCAAAGGGATCCCGTTTGAAAGGTTTGGCTTCCGGATGCTGATAATGATCTTCCTTTACTCCTCTATGAGAGGTAAACAACTTGTGAGCTTCAATACCCCACTTGTTCACTATTATGTCGCGCACAAAATTACTTAAGGCATAGAGATAATCAAAACTTTCAAGGTTAATACCATTTGGTGGATCAGTCCCGTGGACCATTAAAATATGAAGTTTAGCATGAAGGCCAATCTCGTCGAGTCTGCTTAGATCAAGTCCATCGCCGCTCGTACTTGCGATGAAGATATCGGAGTCAATCTCATCTGCTTCCTGATACGGTACGTAGTGGACATTATCAATGTTTTGTTTTTTAGGGCAGTTATTATAAATGGTAACGATATGACCAAGATCTGCTAATGCATGAGCCACACGGATGCGAGCAGTCACTCCACCGCCTATACCTTGTGTATCCAAGGTATGGAGATCATAAACTAAATGTGAATCCGGACTATAGAAGGTAACTATATAACTCATGGCTCCATTTTATCTGTAAATTTAGAAAATCGATCAAATGATTCAAAACCATGAGATTTCGATATAAGGACCTGAGAACTACTCCTTATTAAGAATCAGGAGTTGGGTAGGGTGTAGCGACTGGTGTACTGCCCTGTCCAATTGTATATATTCTGAGTTGGTGTCAATTATTGATCGTAAAAGTCCATATTTCCGACCATGGGGTTAGCTTTGTCTGAGTATCTCGGCCCCTGACCTGCCAATCATAGGTATCATTAGCCAAAGCGCTGGATACTTGCCAGGAGCAATTCCCCCCAGAGCAAACATCGGACGAAAGAACCCAGGTATTCTCAATTAGGTTGGTTGTGCCTAAGTTACCTGATAAAGCAAGTTGAACATTATACGTCGAAATTCCTGATATTTCTTCCCACTCCAAATTTGGTTGAGCATTTGTAATGGTTGTACCATCTCCAGGTTGAGTCAAAACAGGTTGGGAATAGTACACCGGTACAGTCAAGTCCTTAGCCAGGACAATCAGGTAAGCGCCGAATGCTCGGTCAACTAGATCGTCCGGGCAAAAGAGCGGTGTACTTCCTTCCCACCCACACTCCGGTATCAGGCCGTAAAGATAGGCCTGCTCTGCCCATTTTGTGCCCCAATAACTCGGATCGCTCATATCCCCAAACAATGTGCCGGTTGCATCAGGGGGTTTATAATCAACACCATGCAACATACGCAAAGTAAAAACGCTAGCTTCCACACGCGGAAGTTCCCGGCGGGGGCAGTACATCAATGGATCATCCAGGCAGCCATCTGAAAGGTCTTCCTCCCACATCCCTTCCTCCCATTTCTCCGACCAGGAGATATCTGATAGGCTCCAATCATCGGTGAAGGTGTCCCAGGGCTCAACAGGTGGAACATAGCCGGTACCGAATTGACCACGCAGCACAAAGACGGCAGACATGGCTCTATTCATTATCTGTTCAGGGCAATATTCTAATGGATTAGTGCTGCAACCCGCGGTATAGTCCCCATCCCAGAGGGCCTGGATATAATCATAAGCCCAATGCGTCAGAGGCACATCTTCAAACGTTACCTCGCCCGTTCCCTGGATTGAGAAGTTGTAGGGATTCTCATCGCTATCATCATTGGCTATGCTAATTTCCGCCTGGCGCAACCCTGTGTCACTGGGATTAAAAGTAATCTCGAAAGTAGTCGTTCCTCCACTGGCTGCTACTGGTGAAGTAGGCTGACTGGTAACCGTGAAATCTGCCGCATGTGTTCCGCTAATCTGAACTTCGGGGGCATCGGTCAAATTCAGACCTCCATCTCCTGTATTTTCTATTGTGAAGGTGTGCGCAGCTGTTACATTACTAACATTGATGCTTCCGAAATCAGTATCGTCTGTGAGAGATGGCAATGCATCGCCATCAACGATGGATTGGCCGTTGCCCTGTACGTCCATTTCCGGAGTCGTCCCTGTTCCTTGAATAGCATAATTGTAAGGATTCTCATCGCTGTCATCATTGGCGATGCTGACCTCTGCCGTTCGCATCCCCTCCGCGCTGGGGTCAAAAGTGATCTCAAAGGTGGTCGTTCCACCACTGGCAGCTACCGGTGAAGAAGGCTGAATGGTAACCGAGAAATCTGCCGCATGTGTTCCGATAATTTGAACCTTGGGGGAATCGGTTAAAGTCAGATCTCCAACTCCTGAATTTTCTATCATGAAGGTGTGCGCAGATGTTCCAGTACTCACATTGTTGTTTCCGAAATCAGTATCGTCTGTGGGTGAGGGAGATGCATCGCCATCAACGATGGATTGGCCGTTGCCCTGTACATCTATCTCAGGAGTCACAACATGAACGACTGAAACGGAAATGAGAGTCATTCCATAATAAGATCCTCCCCAGGTCATGGAGTGAGTGGAATAATCCCAGGTGTCATGTAGATAGATCGTGGAAGGGTCGGCATACCCCACACCAACCATGGTATGTCCCGTGACATGGATCATGACCGGCTGTCCAGCATCAATTTCTGCCTTATAATCCTCAAAAGAGAATCCGCCGGAATATTGATTATCCGTCTTTTGAGTGTAACAATCTGTGACTGCATATCCCTTTGATACATAGAAATTCTTAAACCCCAACGTGCCATCAATTGCATAATCCCCACCCATGGCTTCCAGAGTGGAACAATGCAATTTACTGTTACTCACGCTCCCCCAAAAACGTGTTGCCCCATCAATAAGACCGTAAGTTGATTGATTGGTATACATGAAGTCCCCGGTAGCGTCACCTTTGGTGTGCTCAGTCCAACCTTTATCGATCCACGGATCATCTGCAGTTGAGCCGTACCAACTCCAGTAATCATCCACATGACCTTTTATCACCCGCCCGTCCAAGCCCAAATGGGTCGCGCTGAGCGGGTTTTGAGAAAAAGGGGAGGGGTCATCAAGGGGGGGGTAACTGTATCCGTCATCCCAATCAGGCCAGATGCTGTCATTCAGGGGCATCACACCCCCATTGGTCGGACCTGTGTAGATATCAGGGAATCCATTGTTGTCAAAATAAGCGGCGATCATGGCCGCTGAGGTAGCAGAGCAGCCGAAAGCCCACTCATATGCCGGGACCGTGAGGGTATTCGTACCTGATTCAATGTTAGGTTTGGGAAGCGAAACGGAAAACCGCTCTAGTTCAAATCCAGGCGGTGGTTCTGGTGGACCGTTGATGATAATTTTCTCCAGAGAGGTTCCGTCATCAAGTTCAATGACAGTTGAAGTAAAGTATTCTGAATGAGAGACCGGCGTTGTATCTGTGATCGTCACCGTCGCATCATCAAAGTCGGATACCGCCGTGCCCTCATCATCCGTACCCGAGGCCGTCACCGTGAACGTTTCGCTAGCGCTAACATTCGCATCAAAGGAACAACTGTAGAAACCACCTGACACAATCGTGTGCGGCACCGAACAGGTACCCTGCCCATTCAGATCCCCATGAATATCATCATCCAAAACGGTGATTGTAACCGGATCGGAACTCACACTGTTGTTGGCGATCTCCACACTGAAGGTAACTTTCCCTCCCGGCTCATCCATACTGACCGGGTCCGCCGTTTTCGTCACCATAATCACCGGCATCACATCTGTGATTGTCACTGTAGCATCATCAAAAGCGGATACCGCCGTACCTTCATCATCCGTACCCGAGGCCGTCACCGTGTCCGTTTCGCTTGCGCTTACATTCACTTCAAAGGAACATAAATAACTATCGCCTAATGCAATCGTCTGCGGAACTGAACACGTACCCTGCCCATTCAGATCCCCATGAATATCATCCGTCAATGATGTGATCGTCACCGAATCCGAACTCACGCTATTATTGGCGATCTCCACACTAAAGGTAACGTTCCCTCCCGGCTCATCCACTCTGATCGGATCCGCCGTTTTCGTCACCACAATTCCCGGCAACGGCGTTGGAGAATTTTCCTGCGCAAAGACCGGTTCCCCCGGAATCATATTTGTTAGAAATAAAAATCCTGTAAGGAGAATTAAAACTGGAAAAATGAGTTTCCTAAATTTTCTATTCTTCATGTTTTTTTTGAGAAGAGTCAGAGTTTTTCATTTAACCTTTCCTGGGATTATTTGTTGATAAATATTTCATGAATTTATTTATCAACCTTAAACCCTGCTGTTCCCTCCAACATTACCATCATTTGTTAATCTAGTAGAGTCTTAATTTAATTATATGACATTCTGTCACTGGACCCC
>SDBS01002014.1_pt1 | contig 20448 bp, 18 predicted proteins | sample 2277091 | NCBI WGS metagenome assembly SDBS01 (sample SAMN10404972, study PRJNA504765) | marine sediment metagenome | isolation source: marine sediment core GS10_PC15, 163 cmbsf | place: Arctic Ocean: Southern Knipovich Ridge | collected 2010 | reverse complement strand
TATTGCAGTTACATTATTTTCTTTAGCGAGTTTATCAAGTCTAAAAGCATCTTCAGGAAAAAATGAAATATCTACAACATTTTTACCGGTTTCTATAATAGATTTAAGCGTTTCAAAACCCATTAAACCCGGTAATGCCCCAACAATAATATCGAAGTCCATTACCGTGCTCTTCAAAGTTTGTGTGTTAGATAAATCAGCGTGTATCACATTAATATGCTGTTGTTTCAATTTATCTAAGGAAGACTGGTTGACATCTGCAACCGTTACATCCATATCTCGATCCATTGCTAAATCAAGGGCGATAGTGCTCCCAACAAGACCTGCTCCTAAAACAAGACACTTCATTAAATTATCTCCTATATTAATATCTGCATTTAAAGTTATAAAAATGAATTATTTTAATCTTAAAGATTACAATAAAGCTTCGAAAAATTTAAACTTAGGGAGATGTTTATCAAGTGAAAAAAAATGCCAACAAAGGAAATTAAGAAGAATAAGGAAAAGAGAAGTCTAAAAGAAGTATATGATGAGTTTTAGAAATTCATTGACGATAATAATTCTGAATTTAAAGAATTAATTAGTAAAGATATTAGAAGAAAAAAACTTAAATTAAAGGTTTCGTAAATTGAATAACATAGCTATTGAATGATAAATCTAGGACAAGGTGATTCATCATTTTATCTCCTCTTCTTCACTAATATGCTTTTCATCTTTAAAGAGTTAATTAGAATCCCTAACTGTTTTTTTTGAATTTAAGTGATGTTAGTTCTCATAATTTTAGGAACTTTGAAGATACTAAGAAACATCAATCTTTAATAAAGAATTCCTCAGTAAATATACTATCAAACTCAAAAAAAACCATGGTCGATTCAAATGAAAAAAGTTCCTTCATATTTTATATCAAAGGTTTATTTAGAGAAAATTTACGGTATTTTTAATTCAGAAATTACCTTTTTCCCTGATATCAATATTATATATGGTGATAATGGGGCAGGGAAAACTACACTACTACATATTTTAGCTAATATATTAGATGAAAATTTTTACAATTTTAACTTTATTGACTTTGATCTAATAAGAATAGAGTTTAATACTGAAGATTTTATTTGTATTCAAAAATACAATAAAAAATATTCCAAAGAATCTAATATTCCTATAAGTTCCAATTTACTCCTTTTATTTAATAGAAAAAAAATATTAGATATTAATTCAAGTTCAAAGGATTATGACATTGATTCATATCAAGAATATACATATAAATATTCAAATAATAGAATTAAATTATTAGAAAATTTTAAAAGTGCTTATTTTCCGGCTTTCAGAAACATGATCGAGAGTTGGGAAATAGCAAAACCAAAAGATTATTCAACGATCAGTGACCTCCGTTATTTTAAACGCATAAAAGGCGATACCTTAAGAGATAATAGACAAATATTAAGAAAAACAGAGGAATTTAGTGAATTTGCAAAACTAATATATGGTAAATTTACACCTGATATAAATTATCCTTCTGTAATAGAAATAGAAAAATTGTTAATTAAACAGATTTATCAAACCTATAATCTCATTACCCGGGAATATGATAATTTAATCAATATAACATTCATTAATATTTTTAAAGCTTTATTTTCAACTGAACCTAAAGAAGAAGGCTCTCCTGATACTATCCTTGAAAAAATTAAGAATTATTTAGAATTATTTGATAAATCAACCTTTAAAGTCACAAGGAAAATGTCTATTTATGATGAATTGAAAGAAATTCTAAAGAAATTTAAGATAAAGAAAACAAGGGTTTTACCAAGAAATACTTCAAAAATCTTACAAATTTATGAAAAATTCTTTCATCTATCATACCAAAAAATTAACAAATTAATCAAACCTCTACAGAATTATATTGATGCGGTGAATTTCTTTCTTCGAGGAAAAAGCCTAAAAATCGCTACTCTTGGAGAATATGAGAAACCATTATATGTTGAATTTCAGAATGGAGAAATAAGAGGATTAAATGTCTTATCATCTGGAGAAAAACAAATTGCTAGCATGATTTTTGTTGCATCTGAATTTACTGAAAATTGCAATATTATATTGATAGATGAACCTGAGATATCTTTGCATATTGATTGGCAGCAAGAACTAATTAAGAAAATGACAGATCAACTCGGTCAAAAGCAAATTATTGTGTGTACTCATATTCCTGAAATTGCTTCAAAACATCTTAATAGATTTAAGACGATTAATTTTTATCAAAAATAAATTTTACATTTCAATTTTACTGAAGAATGTTGAATGATAAGAATTCAAACTTGAAACGCGATCTTGATACATATTTTGTAAAAGTGAGTGTTTCACATAAAAAGTACGTTATTGTTGAAGGTAATGATGATAGAAATGCTTTAGATCTACTTTGTCAAGAAATTTTTTCTGATGATCCTGTGTATATGACCTATTTTAATTTTGAATTAGTAGATATGATTGAGGATAATAGATTATTTGGATTAGGACAAAGAGAAAAAATAGAAAAAATATGTGAATATTTTTTCTCCAAAAAATTAGGCGATAAACTAATTGGATTTGTAGATAGAGAATATAGACTCTTTTTCGAGAACAATAAAATCATCGATAAAATCTCAGGTCATTTTTGCATAGATAATTTGGTATGGACTCAAGGTCATTCAATTGAAAATTATTTGTTTGATCCAAAAATCCTTATCAGAGCTTACCAAATTAATATAAAGAAAAACAAAATTGAAAAAAAAGTGGTTAATGAAGTATTTTTAAAATATTTTGATTCAGTTTTGATGATATCATGTGCTCTGGGACTTACTGTCAAATCAGTTAAACTTAAAGTTAAATGGGCTAAGATATTCAATTCGTTAACAGTTGATCTATTACAATTTTATGTAAAAGGTCAAAGGATAAGAATAAATAAGTATAAATGGATTAAAATTCTTAAAAATTGGAAAATTATAGAAAATGATGTTGAATTGTTAATTTTTATTGCTGAATTCAATACTTGGATTTCAAAACTTAAGACATGCAACAAAAAAACAATATTATGGTTATGCCATGGACATTTAGGAATTAAACTCTTGTGGTGTCTATACCATAAATGTTTCATTGGATTATTGAAAGAATTACCTTCTGATCAATATGATTTAAAAAAAATCGGATCTTATTTAAGTCTTAACAGAATTGATGAAACTCTTCTTACGGCTATGCAAATATGGGCATCTTTCGCCAAATATAATAGCGTTGTATATCCAAATAAATTAATTGAACTTATTAAAGCTTAAATTTTAAATTTATAAAACTCTTTATCGGAGCGTAATGGCGTTTTAGTATTTCTACTAATTTAAATTATATTAATTTTAATATTTTAATTCAAAAATACATTAATGACCCCTTGTCTACAAATTAATATCATAGATGACATATTAGGATCGATTCTGGAAAGCATGGCCGGTCTTTTTAGGGCATTCAATTTTTTCAGTTATAATTTGTTTCAGTTTGGAAATCTGATTTTATTCCTGTTTTACCTAGGTTTAGGAGGTTTTTTGCTAGTAAGTGCAAAAAATGTTGAAGAAAGGCATAGAATTTTTGGAAAGAATTTAGTATTTTTCAATTGAAATCTAAAATGCCAAGAGAGGGATTTGAACCTTGTCGAGATTAGTCGAAGAGACTCAATCTTCTCGATACCTAGATCTTCAGTTTCACCTATATCGGGCAATCCGATAAATCTAGTGCGTTCTTACCCGAGGTTGGAAAACTCCAAAGAACTCACCGGGCTACGCCACCTTGGCTTAGTATTCCAATGAAACTCTTAACTTGGAATTGAAAATACTCTTTTAATCCTAATTAAGATAGAAATCAAAGTATAGAATGTCATAAAAATCTTTTTAGTTTTCGATCGAGCAATGCAATAAATCTAAATTTTTTTAGATTGGGTCTTTTTGATTCTTTAAAATAAGTTTATTTAGCTCTAATTAGTGAAAAAGAATTGTTTTTTAATTTGTTATCAATTTAATAAATCAGAAAACCACCAGACTCTTTGAATCTGTATAATTAGATTCGTTATTCACTTTAATTATAACACTTATTGTTAAAATAGTAGTGATTATTATTACAGACGAAGAAGAAAAAGAGAATGTTCCTAATTCCTCCAATTGGATGACAAAGTCATTAGATGTGGATAAACGGGAAAATGTAGATTGGGAGAAAAAGGGATTAAATGTCAAAGTAATAGAAGATTTTCAAAAATTAAAAAAAAAAGAATAGAATGAGCCATATCCCTAAGGATCATATTGAAAAATTTTTTGAATCAAATGATAATTATAGAAAATATTATATTAGTAAGGTACATCAATATTTACTGATTGATTTTACAGTTTTATCTATTATTCTCACCTTATCTTTTATGAATTTAACAATTTTTTCTAGAATTACTACTATAATTTTGTTCTGTTGTGCCCTTTCAACAAAATTTATAATAGTTACTAAGAAACTAAAGGAATTTACTATTCCCTTTGACGAATATTGGGATAAATATGATACAATCGTTAAGAAAGCAGATAAGGAATATAGTAATCAAAATGAAAAGAATCTTTTTATTAGAAAAGAATTAGATGAAATATATTATGCAACTTTAAAGAAAGCAACGGGGGATACTAACAAACATTATACTGAAGCTATGCATAAACTAAATAAATATATTTCCTTCTCATTTTTCAATATTATAATTGTATTGTTAAATATTGGATTTATATCGTTCTTCTCATGGAATCTTATAAGTGAAATATTTGTATTTCCCTTTGATCTAATTATTATCTTCATATTTTTCATAGCAATGTTTTTTGGATTCGATTTGGTTAGCTATATTAAATCTTTCATAAAGAATTTAAAAGGAATTTTCAAAGATAAAATTACACATAAAGATAAAAAGTGACTTATGACTGAGAGATATTATACATATACTGTAAGTCATTGTTCAAGCGCCATAGGGTATGGTTTACATTGGTTGATAAGTGAATTAAAGAAGTATAAGTCAGAAAAAGGTTGTATTCTTGCGGTTGGTAAGGGTAATTTTTGCAATAAATCTACTAAAGTATACAAAGAGGGATTAGGAGAAATTTTCGTGAAAAAGATATGTAAATTTGGTTATATAAGGATAAACGGAAAGATAATTAAATTACAATATCCACGAAATATGCATATTTCATCATTTACTACTGTTGTTGTGATATATCCTTATAAAAAACTTATTAATAAGATAGAAGAGACTATCGCTGATCATTACCATACTGATAGACCTTATTTACTACCTAATCCAAATGCACTTCCCAAATCACTTCTGATAATTCCTTGGATAGAATTTGATATGGATGAATGGATTGAAAAATATAATCCACACAGAATTGATATTGACTGTCCTGAATATTATAAATTTGGATCATGCCGTAAGATATAGGGGATTTCATTCCAAATCTAATTTTTAGGAGGAGCCCCCAGAGGGAGGGAAAAAAGAAAAGAAAAAACATTTCTTAAATTGCATTTAAATAAATTAAAGATTAATTTTTGTATTGATTCATATTTAAATTGTTTTAAAGGGGAATTTACATTGCTTACATATTATCAGAGCAATATTGGGCAAAATACAATAATATTCTATTGCACCACAATCCGGACACTGAATTAATCTTCCATAAGACTTATATAAACTCTCGATTCTCCGTTTTAACATAATTGCAAGAGCTAATGCATCAAATCCTTTATCCAGTACTATGAGAACATGATAATACTCATTCAATTGAACAATATTTCTTTTAACATCATATGTGAGTTCATTCCTATTATTATAATCTCGAATTCTTACTGACCCATCCTCTAAGACTGCCATATTTTTATGAGCACAAGAATTTCTTATATGGATTAACACTTTCAATGCTTCTCTTGGATAGTCTGGAGGTGTTCTATCATTATTATTATATAATTGAAATATATTTCTAATTGAGTGTAAGGGATAAGTCCTATCCTCCCATCTATAAATCTGGGTTTCTATATAGACACATTTCCTTTTAAAATATTCATAAAATCCTGTAAAATATGCTTGGAATATTCGTAAACGTTCTATAATAGGAATACTTTCATCAGATAAAACTTCGGTATAATTATATTTTTCAGCTAAATCAGCATTTTCTTCTAATAAAGAAGTTGCAGCTTCAATGTCTGGAACAGGAATAATTTCATTAGTATAGAGTTTAGCCAAGAAATTACTTGACAAATGGTTCTGATTTGGAATTATCCTTTTTGCAAGATATAAAAACCAGTTTATAAAAATATCATGTGATTCTTGGATAATTCTGCCCTCATCTAATAGAATTTGAGTAGTAACTAGTCGTAATAAAAAAACAGCAAAAGTATCATACCAATCTAAGGGATTGAATAGTTTCTCGTCATCTGCTAACGCCCAAAAAGTAGTGATAACTCTATTTAAAGAGAGGATTTCGAAATTACCAAAAAATTTATTAAAGTATTTTTCCAATACTTGGTTTAATTGACTCTCATAATTTCTAAGATCAGTGTACTTTTTTATAATTGGAAAAGGATTTCTTAGAGATGGCATAATTGAAACATTAATATTAAGGTTTTTTTCCAATATGAATATCTTTAAATATCATAAAAATCTTTTTAGTTTTCGATCGAGCACCGCAGTAAATTCCATAAATTTTCGCAGACTCGATTCAGCCTTCCATTGAGAGCAGTTAGAAAGCCTATAAAATATGCAAGTTCATTCATTTTATTTTCTTCGTATTGACTCTTTCGCTAAGGTCTTCGATAAATTCTTAAGTTTTGCTGATATTTTCTCCAAAGAAGGTTTTTTCTCCACCTAATCTCAAAACACGATCACATTCTTTTTTACATATATATTTTAAAAGTAAAGATTAGGCATCAGTAGATTTTAAAAGTTCAATATAAAAAATAATTAAAGAAAAAACTTGATATTAATTATCCTTAATTTTAAATCATTATGTTTTTAAAACCTAAAATTTAAAAAGATACATCAAATTAAATTTGACAAAAAGGTGATATCTAATAGATGGCAACTTCTTTAAAAAAAAGAAAGGGTGATTCAGCAAAGAAAATTCTTTATCTTGATCAGAATATGTGGATTTATTTAGCTCAGGTCTTCTATGGAAAAAATGAGGATCCTTTATTAAAAAGCATATTAACAGAACTACAACGTCTTACTGAAGAAGATAAATTGATGATAGTTATTAATCTTACAAATCTTGTTGAGGCAAGAAAGGTTAACGATGATGCTCGTGTCAAACGGTTCGCTGAATTCGTTTTTTCTCTCTCAAAGATGAATTCTTTTATTCCCTTTCCTTATATACAATATTTTGAGATTGATAATGTTATTAGGAAAGAAATGGGTGAAGAATTAATTGATATTAGAACGCGAGCAATAGGTAAGGGAGTATCATACATAATTGGTAATGGAAAGTTTCCCAAAGTCACTGTGAAGACAAAAATCCCTGAGGATATAAAAAAACTAGCGGATAATGCACTCTTTGAGCATCTTAAGAGTAAAAAGTCATTTATGGAATTATTTCTTATGAAAGACGGATATCAGGAAAGTATTTTGGGAGAGACCATAGAAGAATTAGAAGAAATTAGAAAAAAAGGGTATGAGCTTAAAGATAAAACATATAAGAAAAAGCTAGGAATCGCCCAGTTTCTTACAAATATGGTAACTGAAAAACTAGCTCTAATTTGTATAATAAAAGAAGTTCATCCTAATATACTAAGACTTAGTGAAGGGATGGACAGAATAATGGAAGTTTTTCAAGATTTACCTTTATTATATACTTATCACTTACTCCTTCAAGGTTTGGATGAAATCCCTGATCATCCAATAAATACTCATGATCTACAAGATATCTATAGTTTCTGTTTTCCTCTCCCATATTGTGATTATGTTGTAGGTGAAAAGTATGTAATATCTCTCGCTCGAAGAAAAGAAATAGATAAATTATATAATACTCAGCTTTTTACAAAAACTGAGTTAGCTTCCTTTTTAAAAGTTCTTAAAACATTATAACTTAAAAAAATAACACACGATATCTTTTACACATCATTTTAAAGCCTTATGTGAGAATTATATGTTAGATTTTATTACTTAATTATGTGAAAATCTTTTAAATATTCTTAATTAAATTAATTTAATTAAAGATTTCCAAATTCATCCAAATATGACTTTTATAGAGGATTATCGAAAAATTTTGTTGAGCCGGATTAAGGATTATCATTGGAATGACATTCAAATCGAAATTGAATCATTTTTCATAGAATTACAGCGAGCTAACTTTCCCAGGCAAGATTGTCTTAATAAATTCATTGTTTCTAAACCTGAAATATTGGAGAAATTTTCTCTAACACAAGAAAAGCTAAAAGATCCACTTTATTTGGATCGAATCTATAAATTACTCGAATACTTAAAAGAAATTAATTTTGAATGTTTTCCAAATAATTGGTTTACTATAAGTACCATCATCATGGTCATGCTTATAATATCAAAAGACTCCTTGAAGTGATTGAGGATATTGTAGAAGAACTTATTAAGTTTAAAGCAGATAAATTTGATCTGTTTATTGAAAGTCAACATGAGGAAAAAGATTTCCAAACAAAAGAGAAATTTATTGATCTTAATTTTCAAGATTACCAATTATCATATTATGACTCATATATTGATTTAATTAATGGGATTGCATACCATCCTGATTTTTACATGATCTTACCACACTTATTGAGGTCATTGTTTGAAAATATTCTTCACGATATACTTTCTCAGAGTCTAGATGGTTCACACGAAGATATGTATTATCAAACAAGAAACACAAGGAGAAGAGACTTTTCAAGATTAATCTCCCTATTAGTTCATTTAATTAAACAGGAGTATGCTCCTTATAAAGACCTTAAAATCACTCCAGATATGATAAAGATAATGGAAAAAATAAGAGAAATTGGAAATTTTTCCATTCATGATATTATTGAAAAAATAACAACTTCTTTTGCAGAAGAATGGAGAGATAAAATTAGAATTACTTTAACTCCTCTTTTGATATCATATCATAAATTAAAAGGAAAGAATATTAAAATCAATCCTCAAAGAGAGTTTGTAATTAAGAAAGAACTTGGAATTATTAAAAAAGAACAGATCCAAAATAGTAAAAATGGTTCTAAGGCTAAACCTTATGAAAAAGAAATTCTAAAATATTTCGAAGATTTATTCGAACGGTTCGAAGAGATCGAAAAGCCTCAAAATGATATTAATGTCGAGAATAATGCAAATTATATTTATTTCAAATATAAAGTGAAAACGTTCATTAAAAATGAATATTTGGATAGTAATGAGCTTAAACATTTGATAATAGATGCTTCTGATAGATTGAAAAGATTACTCGTAGATTTTGAAGTATTAAGTTTCAGTGATGTGAATGAATTAATTCATGGATATTACCTGAAATTACCATATTCAAGAGTTGAGATCAAACCACATATGATTTCCTTACACAGAAGCAAGGAAACTGTTTTAAATGGAAAAGATTCATTTCGTAAAGTATTAAATTATTTCTTGGAAGAACTTTCATCGCTATTATCTAATTAAGAATTCCTTACTATATAGCGAATATAAAAAAAAAATTATAAACAGGGGGAGATTTGAACTTGGAATTAAAAATACCCCCAACCCTAATTAAAATAGAAATTATAGTATAGAATGTCATAAAAATCTTTTAAGTTTTTGATCACACAACCCAGAAAATTATGAATAAATTCTTGTTAACCTAATCTTATTAAAATTCCAATAAGTAAATTAATATGGTCTAATAATGTTTTATTAACGGGTGATAGCTTTTAATGACCTTGAAAAATCTGATTAAAAAGGGAGAATCTAATACACTTGAATTCAAAGAAACCTACAGGTTCAATATAGAGACTAATAAGAAGGATAGAAAATTGAAAAATGAAATCTCCAAAGCTATTTGTGGTATGTTGAATTCGGAGGGTGGTATTGTTTTAATTGGAGTCGCTGATGATAAGAGTATTATGGGTATTGAGAGAGATTTAAGTCTTTATAGCAAAGGAGACGAATCAAATAAACTCGATAAATTACTAATTGATTTGAATGACCAAATCACTAATACTATTGATATCAAATCAAAACAATTCATAAAAATCGAATTTTTTGTGATAGATGAGAAAACAGTCATCAAAATTGAAATTAATCCATCAAAAGATCCCTTTTTTCATTCTAAAGATGAAATTTATTATGTTCGTGATGGTCCAAGTACTAAAAAGTTATCACAAAGAAAAATGGGTGAGTATATCTCAGATAGATCGAAAAAAACTCGTGTAAAAACACCTGAAGAATTAAGACAAGCGAGTTTGGATAATATTTCTACTAATTTCCAGATTTGGGTTAAAGAAAAGCTCGAAAATAATCAAAACTTGGAAATTAATAAAAATAGTCAAGACGGATTAATAGCTGATTATATTTTTGGCTGTATTGTCCCACGGTCTCTCTCGAATGATTTAATTGACTTTAATTCAAATTTCATAAAGGAATACATTGACGATTATTCTATAATAAAAAGATCACAAACATATAAAACTCCTGAGTTAGCACGTCAATATGAACCAAGAAGTGGTGAAGATATCTTAATTTTTCCTAATGGTATCATTTATTTTTGTTTAAATTACAGTTATTTTAATCCGGAAAAACCGGAATTTTCATTTGGATATTTGGAAAGCAAACCTTATGAACTATTAGATGTAAAGAATCAGCAAGAAAAGTATAATGCTCCTTTTTCAACTATTACATGGGGAAAATTAGAATCACTAATTGAAGTTATTTGTTTCATATTTCATCCAGAGTGTAAAATAAAAATTGTAGGAAGACCAGCAGGATCTTTTTCATTAGAACTAATTGTACCTAACATGATAAATAATGGAATAAGAAGAAATCTTTCTGAAAGCAGAGGATTTCCTAGCTATAAAAAATATTTAGGAGAAAAGAAAGATATCATCATTCGGGAATTTTTTAAATATAACAAAATATATGAATTTGTTGACTCGCTTAAAACAAGGATTAAAGAGTTCTATCAAAATCCTGTTAGTAGGGGATATGGATATTAAAAATTACTGTAATCAATGGTAGGACTAATAAAATGTTTTAAGATAATATTTTTAATGGTTAACATAAAGAAGAAATGTTTAAGACTCGTATTCTTTTAGTAGGAAACTCCACTGTAGAAAAAAAAAAAGATACAAGAGAACAAATTAAAAAAAAAAAAAATTTTTAAATACAAACTCACTCACCTTTAAAAATTTCATCTTTTCCCCTTTTAACAACCATAGGTTTACCAAATTTAGGAGGAAAAGGAGAAAATCTTCTTACTAATGTGTTTAACTTGAACTTCTCCTTGACAGTTATGAATATAAAATCCATATAGCTTTTGAGGTTGTTAAAGGCTTCAGCTAAATAATCAATATTCATAATAGGCTTACTATTCAAAAGGTTTGGTGAAATATTTAACTTTTTAATACATAATTCAGAAATACGACCCTCATTATGAACTATAATGTTTCTTCGGTAATAATTATCCCGTAAAGCTTCCCACTTTATAAACTCTTTTTTTAAATCTATTTTATACTGCTCAAATAAAAAGCTATTAAACTCATCAATATCCTTATATCCTAATTCGTTTGTAATTTTTTCAGCTAAATGTTTATGCAGTTTTTCTAGAGAATCAAATTCGAATACTTTTTCATAAGTAATTTTTTTTTTTCTGTTTTTCATTTGTTCAGGTTTATTCAATAGCAATGTTAAAAAGAATTTTTTATTAAAACCTTCAAAAAGTGCCATGAGATAAACGAGAGTCATATTCATTAAATGTTCTGATTTCGGGATATTCCTTCTCATTTGATGGTGTTTCTCAAACATATCATGGTGTTGTTTAGATAAATATATCCCCGTTCCTTCAACACTATTTTCAAGTTCATTCATTATTTTAATATATTCTGCATATCTCTTTTTATAATCATCGCTATTTAATAGCTCTCTAATCTGAATATATTCATTTTTTAAAATATAATATGTTGAAAACATTACATCCATTACCAATGTAATCTGTTCCTGATAATATTCTAAAACACTCTTTAATTTAACACCTAAAGACATAAAAATCTAACCTTGATATAATTTATACTTCTCTAAATCTTCATATTATTTTTTTACTTTATTGTTAAAGAGGTAATAGAATTAGTGATTAATCCAATTGTTTATTATCATGATTGAGAGGAATATATAGGAAATAAAATTATCTCCAATTTAACATCCTTCCACACCTACTTTTTTAGGAGGAGGTATCACGGGGGAGGGAGATAATTGAGGAGAAGGATATTACTTCTTTTAAAATCTTTAAAATAAATTATATAGGAATTATTGTTCCTTCGAACTCCCCAATCATTTGTATGATTAAACTTTTTGTAAAATCCAAACATTCTTTTGAGAGATGTCCTGTAATCATTTTTTTATCATGCGCAAATCTATTTCTAGCATCTCTAAAGCCATTTATTATTCGATAATCATTATCACTAAGAAGTCCACTAATATTCAAGATTTCTATTCTTGAAGCTACAGTCCAAGTTCTAGTATCATTTTTTAAAAAAATTTTTCGTTTACCCGTATAACCTTTATTTTTTATGAATTTTTCCCATAAATTATTAATATGTCGCTCAATTGTTATCCAATTCATAATAAATGATTGAGAGTATCGATGCCTTACTAGATGGGTATAGCTTTCGATTAGAAATATTAAACTCTTAAAAATCTCTTTATTATCGAATAAATTTTCTGCTTTTTTTATAATCTTTTTAATTCTATTTTCTGAGATTATTCTCATATCTTTTGAAAATACTTCTGATAACCGCCCTTTTGATTCAAGACGAAGTTTGTATCGAATGTTTGTATCATAATACCCTTCTTCTAGAATGAAATTGCTACTTTTTTCCAAAACTATAGGCATTAAATCCCGATATCCTATTGACCAAACATCTATTCCCGATAAAAATACAAGAGCCATAATTAGATTTATCATATCGATTGCCTTCTTTTGATTAATTATCTCAAGAGCAATAAACCCATCAGATTTTAAAATTATATCATATCCTTTTAAGTTAGTCTTATATGTTTTTGAGATCTCTGAAAAGAAGAAATTATTAATTCTATCCTCAAAAGATATGGAAGGAGGGGGTCCGATCCATAAAGGAAGATAGAAATAAGTATATACTCCTCTAAAGATGTTATTATTTTTATCCCCATCTCTTATACTGGATTGTTTTTGAAATAATTTTTCAATTTCATTACCAATATTCATATCTTGAAACTTAGTTGTAATGATCCAATAACGGTATTGAAAATTCTTACGATTTAAAGGAGATTTATCCTTTTTCGATTTATTATAAGTTTCGAATAAAATGAGCTCAATAATTTTAGAATAATGGTATCGTTCATCAAAAAAAGGCTTATTCCAGTTAAAATTTAGAAGATCAATAGAATCATCAGTATTTACGGTTCGAGCCCATTTCTCTTTTTCTATAAACGATTTTGAGAAAGGAATAAATTCTGAAAGTTTAATTGGACCATAAACATCAACGTCTAAATCTTTCTCATCATTCCAATGAGTAAATATAAATATTTGTAGATTATAATCTTTTTTTTTATTTTGGAACCATAGCATTGTCGTTTGGCATGGAACTAAATAAAATTGCGAATCACCTATTTCTCCTTTTTCTGCCTCAACTTTTCTAAATTCTACTATAAATTTTTTGACTTTGGATTTCAACTCTTCAATTTCCATCTTAATACAAACTATTAAAGATTATTTTTGCCTTTAGATATAATTTTGAATTATTTCTTTTTAATTTATTTTTTTAATATTAATAATTAAAAAATCCTTTATTTTCTATTTCTTCCATAATGTATAACATATTTCAGAAATAGTGATAAGGCAATCCAGAATTCCCAATAGGAATAAGTGTTTATAATTTTCTCTATAAGATCAATCTTATCATTAAAAAAACTACAATTCTTAAAAATCATGATATTTAGTTCCTTTTGATTTTTTATGAACCTAAATGGAAACAAAAAACATACCAACGGTTTGTATTTATGAATTTTACATTCTCCTCTATTTTCGTCAAAATAATAACATTGATATTTATCCTCTCTTTTGAGGACATCAATAAAACCATAATCCATATTTCCCTGATTTTCTGTTTCTGTTGGATAATTAAAAAGATTGGATGAAGTATAGTCTGATTTTACATTGGTGTTAAAATGATTATGTTTAATATATCCATTAAGATCTCTGTTCGCAATTTTTAGCACTTCATAATCTTCTTTATAAATTTGAAGTCCATCCTTTTTATTTTTGTAAGCAAATTCAATAAAATAACAGCAACTCTCCAAACATCTTTTGCATTCAAATCCTATATCATTTAAAAACATGTTGGCCTTCTCCTTAACCAAATTATAAAAGTAAAAGTCTGGTAATCTTTTGATATAATGGGGATTGTTAATACTTGCCCTATTTAATAATGACTTGAGATATTCTTCTTTTTTTTCTTCAGTCTGTTTACTTAATTTTTTCCAATTTTCTTTAAACATTGTAAATAGCTTTTCAACATTCAAATCATTTCTACCTCTATTAAAATTCAATCAATATGAATTTGAATCGGAAATAATGTGTTGCTTTGATATTTATTAATAAAATCGCCCTTATAAATCTTTTGGGTGATTTATCGAGCATACCAAAACAAACCAAAACAATTAATAACCAAAACAAAAAAGTGGCTTCAAATTTTAATGAAATTGAAATTTAATTTGTTTTTATTTGAATTTTTATATAAATTTTTATTTAATTTTTTTGAATTTATTTTAGAAAATAAATATTCTCCTTTTTTAGGAGGGGGCACTACGGGGGAGGGAGAATAGAAAATAAGGGATAATAAAAATATTGTTTATTATAGATTTTCTATATTTATATTAAATTATCTAATTAAATAAAGCTTAATGGTATTCCATTTCAGATTTTAAATTTTAACGGTAGGAAAAATAACTGCTTTTAGATATTTGCAAATTTATCTAATTTATTAGAATTTCACCTAATCGTGTGGTTAATTTTATCTGACTTAAAGATTATGAATTGAATTTGCACGAATTAGATTATTATGCAATTTTTTAACGGATTTATCCGATGGTTCTCAATAGAAATTTATTCTTTTAAATAGATTGTTAAGGTATTAAATTTTACACCGTTAATATCCAGCTCAATTTAATCAAAGGAAAATTGATTTTCTTAAAAATTATAATCCAGATTTCTAATACCGATGATAATAATAACGAGATTTAAAAAAGCTTTAAATACTTTGAACGATATATATTTATTGTTGAAAAATATTTTTTAACAAAAAGTCTCCTTACCCATTTTCCAAATGGGCTGAAGGGGACTAAAAAATTTACTTTGAAAAAAAGAGAAAGGATAACTCTAAAACTTACTAAAATTGATGCTTTTGTCGTTTTGACTACTTTTTTAGGAGGGGGCACCACGGGGCAGGCAGATAACAAATATAGGAGAGAAATAGGAAAAAAATATATTCCTGTTGTGTTTATTATAGGTTAAGCCAAAAGTAGAAAATATAAATAAATTCAAAGTGTTAACCAATGGTAATTAAAGATGTCATAGACGCTATTAAATTAGCTCTTGAAAAAATGGATAAAAATTATTGTAGATTATCACAAATTGATTATGATAAAATTGAAGTTATGAACCATTTCACTATATTTTTATCTGAAGAGAAATATTTAGAAAGACCTTTTGCTTATGAGTTTTATCATCAGCTTCGAAGATTAATAGAAGAGGGTCGTGTGGATTTTGGTGAACCGATAATTCAAGCAGAAGTGGATAAGAGGTATCAGCACATTTTTAAGAAAGGTAAAATGCCCGATTTTATTATTCATCTCCCTAATTCGAGGAGAAATCTTGCAGTTTTGGAATTTAAACTAGCGACCAGAAAAGCAGAAGATATAAGGAAAGATATTGAAAAACTTGTTAAGTTTAAAATTAAAGAAGAATTGAATTATAATCATGGTATTGAGATTATTTTAGGAACTAATCAAGCTCTAGATGTTCTTCGAACACATATAAGCGATTGGAACAAGTTCGAAGGTGAAGAAATAATATTTATTGAATTTAATACAGATTCTTGGAAAGCTGACCATTCAGTTATACAATTTAGGGGATAAAAAGTTGTATTTTTACTTCCCACTAACTTTTTTAGGAGGAGGCGTTATGGGGAGGAATATAGTATATATTGAAAAAGTGTCTGATTTATAAAATAAAACCATTTAGCATTGAAATTGATTATTAGAAGAAATTCTATAATATCTTTTTGAGTTCAATAATGAATTTTTTATAATCTTTTTTAAATAGATTCAGAATTTTTTCTGATAATATCGCATGAATTTTATTGAATAAAGGCAAAGGTTGATAAATATCCATTACTATTCCATCATGTATTCGTCCTGCTTTATAATTTTTTCCTTGAAACATAAGAATGTCTTTTTTATTTGGCCTGAAATCATTTGGGATTATACCGGCAGGGGAGTCATAAAAAATTATTTCTAAATCCTCTGATTTTTCTCCTTCTAAATAAAATTCCTTAAAACTGAAAGGTGGTCTCTTTTCATAATTAAAATTAAGTTTCGTATGAATTTCAACAATAATTTTAGAGTAATCGCTAAATGGGATTAGTACATCAACTAAATTTGGAAAACTATGCTTAATCACATCATTATAAACGTTAATTAGATTATTGTAAATGAAACTCAGTTTTTTCTTTACTGATTTATCAGAATATAAATCATAAGCTCGATGAGATTTTTTAAATTTCTCTCTTTCATAATTCGGTGGATAATAAATTCTTTTAATCGTCTTTACCCCATTATTTTTGAAATTATATATAAAATCTGTAAATATTTTAAATGGGAGTTTTTCGGTTATAATTGGGAGTTTAACTGCATATTCAGAAAAGGTATAAAATTTCTTTTTTAAATTAATTTGATTTAAAACTCTTTCTCTTATCTCTTTTCTAAAAGATCCAGTTAAAAATTCTATAAAACTAAGTCTTACATATCCTCTTTTTTTTACGAGTCGATCTAGGACGGATTTATCTGCTTTTTTTAATGCCTCATCAATCCATAATGGGAGGTATTTCTGAAAAGAATTGATTAAATCATCAATTGAATATTCAAATTTGGATTCTAAACCCAATTGAGTTTTATAGTGATCTATAAAGTCTATAATAAATTCTGTTGCAATGAAATCATTATTACTTTTATAAAGAGCATTGGTGGAAAGTAGTTGTGCAAAATAATTGAAAATGTCTTCACTTGCCATTTTCTTTGGTTGATCTAAAATAGAATTATTAAGATCCGCTTTCCTGTATTTAAAAATGCCTCTGCTAGCTAACGAACGCCATTGTCCTATAGAAAGCTCTCTAATGATATTCCTTTCATTCTTAGACACTGCGAATAGTGAATAAGTAACAATTCCAGAAAATTCATTTACAGTTGCTATTCCTGCTCTATCATCTGCAAATCGATTTATTGGACTATTAAAATAAGATTTAATAGACGCAAACTCCTCTAAAATGCGATTTATTTCATCAATAAATATTTGAATTTGATGGTTTTCAGCAGGAGTTAATGTAGAAATTGGTTTTAGTTTTTCTAATGCCTCTTGTAAAATATTATGCTGTAGTGATGTTATACTATTATCTCCTAGCATTTTTATTAAATCATAAAACTGAATTTCAGACAGTGCCTTCTTTGTAATTATAGAGAATTCCTCACCTATATCGAGTTTTCTCAATTTTTTTTCAAATTCTTCAATATAAGGCACCTTACTTTTAACCTCATTCAAAATGAATAGAATTTGTATTTTATTGTAAGCTTTAGCTCTTTTTATATTATTACATGATGCACAAGAAGGAGCAAGATTATAGTAGCTATCCAATTCAAAATCAGGATTTAAACCATAATTTGAAATCGCATTCTCTTTTCCATACGATTTGGGAATAAGATGGTCTATCTGCATATTTTTAAATAACAAAGGATTTCGACAATAAACACATCGCTTATTATGTCCTTTGAACAAAGACTCTCTTACAAAAGGATCTGCAAGGTTCTTGATTTTAGTCATATCAAATAATGTCTTAACAAATTTCTATTTAAATCTTCCATATTAAGTTTTATCGGATGCATAAAATCAAAGAATAAGCTTTTTTTTTTCACAATGAAAATTCTGAAATTGAATAATCCGGTCTTAAAAGTTAAAATTAGCATGACCAAAAAAAACAATTGATATAATGGATTATCTAAAAAAATCTTAAGTAGGTTAAAAAAAATTTATATGTTTGATTACTTACCTTTTTTATAATGAATCAAGAGATACAAAAATCATTTCATTTAACAAAAGAAAAAATACAGGAATTCAAAAAATTAAATGATGAAGAGAAAGAAAAGAATCAATTCTTCTTAAAAACTGCTTTAAATGATATCATTTCATTTGTGAAATATTTTCTAATTCAAATAGGGAAAGGAATAGATATTGATGTAAATTCAAACCATTCTATAAAGAGAAAAAGAGAAACAATAGAATTTTTTTCTGATATTTTATCTCCTGCAGAAATGGAATTTTTACATAAAATAGAAAAATATAGGAATAAATTATCTCACAAAGACGACTATTTTCCAAGACTTGAAGAAACTGAATCAGTTATAGCAGGATTTAAATCTTTTTATAATAATATCAATAAAAAAATCTTAAAATATTCGTATTCTAAAAAGGATTTATTAAATAATATTAAAAGAATCATTGAAAAAATAAAAATTATTAAACTTCTTTTTGCCAAGACAACGCAGGAATTACTTGACTTATTCCAACTAAATTTAAATTCTGCTATTATATTAATAGAAACAAACAGGGTAGAGTTACTTATAGATGCAAGAAAACAAATTCAAATCATTTATTCAAAAATTGAAGATTTATGCCCTTTCAGAAAAGAATTTATGGATATTATAAAAGATTATGATGACACCACTCTAAATAATCCACTTATAGTTATGGAAAAATATTTTGATGAAAACGATTGGTCTTGTCCAGCATGTGAATATGATGACATTCACAATGAATTTTATATATGTGATTTTTATGAAAGTAGCGGTGATAAGGAAATTATTTCTTTTAAACCTCTTGAATTAAAGGAAATATTTTCTAAAGCTTATGGAACACATCCATTTTGTGAAATAAGTTATGATGGACATTGTTTATATTGCCACTCAAGCGATATGGGATATGCGAAAGCCCCACCTGATGGTTCAATATGGTGCGAATCATGTGGTTTCTGTTTCATACCAGGCGAAAAAGTGGGATTTACCAATGATTTCAGCCAATAATCATTATAAAAAAATTTCTTTTATAAACTCCTCTGGTGTAAACATATAGAATGTCATAACAATCTTTTTAGTTTTCGATCAAGCAAAGCGGTAGAATCTATATATTTCGCAAACTCGATTCAGCCTTCCTTCGAGAGCAGTTAGAATACCGATGAGATAAGTTAACTATTTTTTTCTCTCTTTTTTATCGTAAGTACACCGTGAAGTATTAATCCAATCCCCACCAAAATAAATACTACAAAAGTTGAGTTCAGATCCATCACGCTTGCAACAGATCCTTCTGATTCGAGTCCTTCCAAGTATATGCTAAAACTTAAAATACCAAAAAGCGAGGAAATAACGATCACGCTGCCGAAAATTATTGAAATCATCCCAACGAGCAATTTAATGCGTATTTTTTCAGGAGGTTTGAAATAAAAAAAACCAATAAGTAGTGATGAGATACCAATAATTATAAGGTTTAAGTAAATTGCCGTATTAAAAAAGGGGTATACGGTTGAAGACGTGATCGACATGTATAATGGACGGGACACCCAAACGATTACTGTTATTCCAATCGATGCAAAAATTATTCCTCTGATGAGCTTCATATTTTTTTGTTTTGTGATGATTAGGATTAGTCCGTGTAAGAGTAGAACCGTTCCTGACACTATTAGAGTAGCCAAGCCTGGAATGTCGTTCCAAAAGATAAAAATACTTGAAGTTCCCCCAAATCTTACCAGGAGAGCAACTACTATTTGCGTGGTAGAAAGAATTAAAATCCCCCCTATAATGATTGAAATTGAACCTATCATAATAGTTCCCTTCTTCGTTCTCCGTGGTTTTAAAGTGAAGGTACCTGTAAGAATGAGGGCTATTCCAAATAT
>SDBS01002013.1_pt1 | contig 20452 bp, 24 predicted proteins | sample 2277091 | NCBI WGS metagenome assembly SDBS01 (sample SAMN10404972, study PRJNA504765) | marine sediment metagenome | isolation source: marine sediment core GS10_PC15, 163 cmbsf | place: Arctic Ocean: Southern Knipovich Ridge | collected 2010 | reverse complement strand
AGAATAGAACCAAATCATGATTAATTAGCAAATATGGGACAACTTTTTATACTGTCATAGGCTATTACCTCCCTACAGCTTCACTGCCCCAATGTTAAGTGTTTTTAAAGTTAATTCACATAAAGTAAGTCATATTATAGCATTATTTGTTTCTTTTCTCTACATGGTAAAAAGGAACGTTTTTGGATTGGCCAAAGCACGTTATCCTACCTCTTATTTTACTTCACCGGCGCTAATCTTAAGGCTAAAAGGTAGAATGTTATTGTGACTATGCCCTTGAGATGATCTGCTCAGGAGAATGCGATTTCTTGACCATGATTTACCCCCTTTATTTTCAGTTCCAGTCTAACATCAATACTGGACTCCTTTTTGGGGGTCAGGCCATTAGAACATAAAATGACAAACGACTAGTCTATAAATATCACTAAAAAACACTTGACAAATTCCAAAATGTAGATTACTGTAGTATACTAATAATATACTTAGTAGCTTAATACGCTACTTTGACTTATTACTATTTTAAGCCATGGATATTGTTTCAAAAGATTATTTCAAATCCTTACGCAGAGCCATATCGGTTCTTAAATGCTTTACTCCGCAAAAGCCCGAATTAAGTGGAAATGATTTGTCCGCGATGCTTGGTATGCACAAGACCACGGCATATCGTATGTTATCAACCTTAGCTGAAGAAAAAATATTAGAACGTAGAGGAAGGGATGGTGTTTACAGAATTGGGCCAGGGATATATGTCCTTGGCAATCTATTCTTAAGTACCACGGATCTCATTATAGCTGCTGAGCCAGTGGTGAAAATGGTAAATGAATTAACCGGTGAAGTGACTAATCTTTCTATTTTCTTCGATGGATATATTTCTTATGTCATGAGAGAAGAATCAAAATATGAGTTCCGATGGGGGCGACACATCGGCTCTTACGTCCCAGCGCATGTCTCAGCCATGGGAAAGGCCTTTCTAAGTGAACTCTCTGAGTCAGAAATTGATGCTATCTATCCTGAAGAAAATTTAATATCATTCACATCACATACAATTGCCTCCAAAACAGAATTGAAAGTGAAGTTGGAAGAAATTAGAAAGACTGGTATTTCTATTGATTATGAAGGGCAAACCTACGGAGTCGCCGGTTTTAGCACTAGTATCAGAGATTCCAGCGGTAAGGTGGTTGCTGCGATTAGTGTTGGAGCATTAATAGTGCACCTAAATGCTGAATTTATTGACCATATTATCCAGTTGGTAAAAATGAGCGCTGGTCTAATAAGTCATAGACTTGGTTATCGTGATACACGTCGTACAGTGCGTGAAATGGAAGAGATAAGGCATTGGTGGAAGAGGATATCGTCGAAAATAATATCTAATAATCACTCTCCTGCTAGTTAATCATAATTTAAAAATGAGAATACTGAAAATTAAGTTTTGAATAAATATCTATCAGTATAAAAGAAATAGATATACTCTAAGGCAATATATCATCAAATAAGAAGGCAGGTAAAGGATCAGGAAAAAGAAGCTCCAGAAGAATTGATGTAAAAGTGGGGCGCGGCCCCTTCTCGAGAACAAAAATTAAATTGTTGGCCCTAATCATTGCTCGGGAGTTTCCACACCCCACTATCATTAATACTACCACATATTTTCCTTATAGATGCGAGGATTAGGGTCAATTAAAAAAGGGGGTGATAGATTTCGATACAAATATCTAGGTGGGTGAATTTAAATATCAAATGAGGAGGATACATTGAAAAAGTTTTTGTTTGCTGTGGTTATGGTGGTGATCCTGGTTAGCGGTTTATTAGCCGCTTGTGCTGCTCCAGCTCCAGCACCCGCTCCCGCTCCGGCACCGGCCCCTGCTCCTGCACCCGCTCCGGCACCGGCCCCTGCTCCTGCACCTTCTCCGGCACCAGCCCCTGCTCAAGCTCCAGAGGTAATTACTTGGAAACTTCAGACTCACAGGCCAGCTGGCGACCCAAAAATGGTTATGGTAGACCGTATTGTGGAGAGCATCAAGGAAATGAGCCAGGGGCAACTCATCATTGAAGTATATACGGGTGATGAGATAGTGCCAAAGCAGAAAGAGATACATGAGACGGATAAAGGAACCATAGACGCTACATGGACTAATCCTGCCTACGTTATGGACCGTGTGCCAACCGCTGGCCTTTTCAATATGGTATCAGGTGGACCGAGTGCTGTCCAGATGCATTACTGGTTTAAGAGCGGTTTGGGCATGGAGCTGTATGAAAAGTCGTTTGCGGACATGAACGTAGTACCTGTATATCCGAGCGTTTACAATCCCGAAGACTGGTGTTATACTACCACGCCATTGCAGACTCTTGATGACCTCAAGAAGCTCAAATTCCGTGCCTCGGGTGAGGCTGGACTAATTCTGTCAAGGCTTGGCGTGGCTACGGTGATGATGGGTGGCGGAGAGATATATGAAGCCATGAATCGAGGAGTTATTGACGCTTTCGAATATACAACGGCGCACGCTTTTTGGAGTAATGGTTTCCACGAAGTCGTAGACTTTGTTTATACCGGGAACTCCAGGGCACCGTTTGATAGCACTGCACTCTTTGTAAATAGAGATCGCTGGGCGGAGCTTCCACTTCACATGCAACAGATGGTACGTGAGGCAGTTGAAGCAGAAGATGGCAGATTCTATGCTGCGTCCATGATCGAAGATGTTTCGGCGATAGAAAAGATAAAGGCCTATGGTGTTAAGATCCAGCCGATTCCAAAAGAGATAGACGATATCTTCCTAAAAGCTGCGGCTGAGTATTATGACGAGCAGGCAGCAGCGGACCCTCTCTACGCCGAGATTATAGAATCGCAGCGTGGGTACCAAGAAATCCTGGAAATGTCCGGTATCTATTAAATGAGCTCGAGGCTCTAGGTAGTTAAGCAGAAAAATGCACGGTGTGACTGGCAAACCCTTGCAGGCAGGATGTGCATAGGCCAGTCACACCGTGAGACGGCAGTTGTTTGGAGCAAGCGGCAATGTGCGACCCTCAAGAACTGTTGTTTATGTTACATACGGAAATATGCCTAACTAGAAAGGCAAAGAGAAACTTATGGGCAGAATAATTCACGTATTTGATATCGCAGCTGAAATTTTGGGCCAGGCAGGAAAGTATCTCACGTTTGTTCTAATCGGTATAATTAGTTTTGAAGTATTTACGAGGTACGTGTTAGGCGCGCCGACTATATGGGCATACGAGTCAATTAAAATGTCGGGCGGCATTCTGGCAATGGCAGGTTTTGCATATGTTCATCGTCACAATGCCCATGTCCGCATAGATTTACTGTATGGTAAATTATCCCCCAAGAAGCAGTCATTAATAGACAGCGTCGGTTACCTTTTTCTTTTTTTGCCCATCGTTAGCGTGCTCTTATATGCCTCGGTCATTTATACGTGGGAAGCTTGGGTGTACGACGAACGACTGATGGAGACTTTTTGGTATCCGCCTGCCGCTCCACTTAGGACAGCAGTAAGCTTAGCATTATTTATTCTTTTTCTTGAAGGCATATCTCGGTTCATTCACGACTTATCCGTAGTGAGGGGAAAAGTATGATTAACATGAGCCCAGAGTTAGTTCTCGTAATCATGTTAGGGGGAATTGTGGTGCTTTCGTTAACAGGTTTCCCTTTGGCATTCAGCATTGGTAGCATCGCACTAGTCGTTGGCTACTTGGTGGCCGGCGATGCGGCATTCTCCATAATCTACACGCGGTTCGTTAAAATAATAACCACGTATGCCATAGTAGCTATACCTGGGTTTCTCTTTATGGGTGTCATATTGGAAGAAACAGGTATAACTGACAGACTGTTTTCATCATTAGAACTCTGTCTAGGTGGTTTAAGAGGTGGACTAGCTGTCGTTACAGTATTGACAGGTACACTTCTTGCTACAGCTGTGGGAATAATCGGCGCATCTGTCACGATGCTGACGGTTGTGGCTCTCCCAGCCATGATGGCGAGAGGCTATAGTAAGGAGTTAGCTTGTGGCAGCATTTGTGCTGGAGGTTGTCTAGGCATTCTCATCCCCCCGAGTGTAATGTTGGTTTTTTACGGAACAATGGCGGAGATGTCCGTGGGGAGGCTCTTTATGGCAGCCTTTATCCCAGGTCTTATGCTCTCTTGTTTATACGTAACGTACATTATAGTTCGCACCTTGGTGTCTCCCAATGTTGCGCCTCTAGCGCCTGCCGAAATAAGACGTGGTGTTAGTCTTGGTCGTAAATTCATGATTCTTTTTACGTCAATTCTGCCGGTCGCGACTATTGCTTTAATAATATTGGGTACGATTTTTTTGGGAGTAGCTACGCCAACTGAAGCAGCTGGTATCGGTGCCATTGCTTGTCTACTTTTAGCTATCGCTTACCGTAAGGTCACGTGGTCAGTTTTACGAGCAGCAGCGTTGAAGACCCTGAAGCTTGTCGCTATGGTGAAAATCGTAGTTGGATTCGCTTACGCATTTGTTGGAATTTTTTTCTACGCCGGGTGCGGATTTGCACTGAAAGAAATGCTTATGACTTTACCCGGCGGGCCGTATGGTGTTCTAACTGTTATCATATTGGTGGTATTTGTGCTGGGGTTTGTAATCGACTGGATAGGCATCATTTTCATCATAGTGCCAGTAGTAATGCCTCTTGCTCCCGATTTAGGATTTGATCCTATCTGGTTAGCAATCATAATTTGCGTCACCCTTCAGACCTCGTTCATGACGCCTCCTGTTGCTTCGGCGATATATTATTGTCGAGGGGCAGCTAGTCCAACATTGGGAGTAGAGACATCTCATATTATACGTGGGTGTATTCCATTCGTTCTCATAATATTAGTTACCCTTGTGGTGCTTGTGGCGTTCCCTCAAATAATTCTTTGGCTGCCGGCAAAAATGATATAACCTACCATGCTAAACTAGAGGCTTATTAAGGCCGTTCGATACGAACAAATACTTATGGAATGTTATTGGATGCAAAAAGAGGAGGGCCAATCATGAGTAAAGAGGAGATTTCTAAGGGGGTAGTCAAGTATTTGCAATCAGACCAGTGGCAAGAGCTAATGCGACTATTGACCCAGACAGATGAGGAAATATATCACATTCACTTATTTGCACAAAGTAAACTGGCGGCGGAGTCCTTAGGAAAGTTAATGGAAGGATATTTTAAACGGAAGGGACTTGAAGAAGAAAGGCCAGCGACTATTTTGGCTCCCAATGTTCCTAAGGACTCAATCGGCGTACACAATGTACACCCAAATAACCCTGACAGAGTAGTATTTACGCCATTATTTGATTTCTACTTGAAATATAATTCCGATGTTGTTTTAGAACCAGGCAATCCTAACGAATATGGTCAGGACGGGAAAAATATAATCGGCTGGGGGAAAACTTGTCTTGATGATTATCTAAGGCAGTTTGATTTCAAAAACGTGGGACCACGAGAAGAATGGGAAATAGCTAAATATTTTCACTCACCTCAATGGCAGAAGTTCCTCCGATTAATGGTGGATCCTGATTATCTCCACGTTCACTGTAATGTAGAAATCAATTTCCATCCTTGGATTCTTAAGCTCTTTGCTGTAGAGGCCTTCAAGCAAGTAGGTTATACAGTAAATTATGCCGTGCCTTGTATATATCGACCAGAACCAGACTATCTGGGCAAAATAATCTTTCTCTTGGGACACCCTGAAGTGGTACATGATATAGCTTGGAGTTATAACCCAGACGTGGTGATCAAACCGGTCGATAAATGGATGTTCGGAAATTCTCCCAACGATGGAGACCCTGGTTTCAGCGTATGCCCTAAAAGCCTTCTTGATCAGCGACACAAAGAAAACACGTACGAAAACCTAACCGATGAGCAGATAGAGGAGATATTGAACCAAGTGTAAGGTGTAATTGGTGCTTGTTTCTTTTGTACTAGAAGAAGTCTCTGGTGAGCAAACAAGCAAAGAGTCGTAGGGAGGTATCTTACTTATGAAAGATAAAATTGGAGTTGCAGTTGTTGGGCTAGGACGTGTCGCTGATTCACATCTCGATGCCATCCGGCTAAACTCCGATACGACCCGGCTTGTAGCAGTGGTTGATATCAATGAGTCTCTCGCAAAATCCACAGCTGAAAGGTCAAAAGTCAAATTCTATACTAGTGTAGAAGCTGCGTTAGGTGACCCCGATATTCAAGCGATGGTGGTCTGTCTTCCCCATGATCTTCATAAGCGCATTGGCATTCAAATTATGGAGGCAAAGCGCCACGTTCTAATGGAAAAGCCACTAGCTACTAACCTAGAAGATGCGAGTCAGTTGATAGAGAAGGCCAAAGAAAAGAGAGTGACTCTCATGGTCGGGCAAAGCCATCGTTTTTTCTCTGCAGTCCAGGAAACAAAATTAAGAATAAAAGAAACCATTGGAGATCCGTTTAACCTCATTTACACATCATTTCGGCCTTTCCACCGTCTTACTACACCACCTTGGTGGCAAGATGTCGAAAAAACTGGGGGTTTAGCTTTTACAATGCTAGGTGCTCACACTATAGATTTCACCCTATGGATTTATGAGGGTAGAAGGCCCGTACGCGTTTATGCTGAGGCCCGCTCCCTGAATCCAAAATTCGAGGGAATGGATGAGATTGTTATTGTGATTACCTTTGATGATGGAAGCGTGGCTACAAATCATCTCTCGCTTAATACCTCACCGTCAAAAAAGGATTGTCTTATAATAGGGCCTCAGGGAACCATACTTATTAGCCATTCCGAGTCCAGTAGTGGATTGGCGGGTGTCTTTACTTGTGATTTGTACATTAATGGAGAGTTGGTGCGAAGTGGTGAGCAAAAGCCTCACAATTTTGCCCTTCAAATGAGAGAGTTCTCTACAGCTATTCTTGAAGGTCGAAAACCTTCGGTAAGGAATACTGATATCCTGAAACAATTAGCTATTATAGATGCCGCAAAGAAATCTGCAGAAACACATCAACCAGTATTTATTAATGGCAAATATTAATGTGCCTTTGAACAAAGCAAGCTTTCACTGCAATCTCGAACAAGTAAGGAATAAACAAACGAAGAGGGGAACGGCAAATGACTATAATTAAAGCAAACTATGCAGCGGGAAATTTCGGTAAAGTAGTGGTCATAGGTCTTATGCCAGGGGCAGATTTGGTGAATGGTCTCAAGAAGGTTTGCGAGGACGAGAACATTCACCATGGTGCTATCGTAACGGTTGTTGGTAGTTTGCATAAACTGACTTTCTCTCAAGTTGTATCTGATTCTGATGAAAGGAAAGATAAATTTGGCCCCGGTTTCACGGAACATCGGATCGTATCTGGTCCCCTGCAAATATTATCAGTCCAAGGTATTATCTATGAAACAGAATCAGGCGAAGTGGTTGTTCATATACATGGTACATTTAATGACCTAAATGGACGGGTTCACGGTGGACATCTGTTGCCCGGTGAAAATCCAGTTCGGAATAGACTAGAAGCAGTTATCGCTGAGATTAAAAACGTCAGACTAACAGAAAAATATGATGAAAAGACCGCGGTTTACATCTTTAATCCGGAACAACTTTAAGCAATTACTACTTGTCTATTTATGCTGCGGGAGAAGTCAAGACGATGGGGTTGCTACTATAACTTGATTCCTGAAGCTGAGAGAACAACTTTTCAAAAATAAGCGGTCTTCGATCAAAATGGGGTTTATAGAATAATGACAGTATTTAGCATTGGCGAGAATAAATACGAGCTGGTTGATGGATGGGCAAAACTTCAGGAAAGGGAGTCATTCGTAGGTGTTTGCGGTTGACTAAAGAGGGGACATTTATGTAGGTGAAGTTTGTTGTAGTTTTGCTAAATTTAATCGAGAGCCTAGTGCAATACAAAAGTTTACCAAAACAAATTAAGTGATAGAAGTAATTATTATGTGAGGTAATCGTGACAGTAAAAAAAGTTGTTGTAAGTGACCTTATGGATAATTCTGGTTTAGATATCCTAAAAAAGGGAGCAGAAGTTGTCTATTTACCTGAGTTGCCTGAGCGAACTCTGTCAGAAGAAATCAGGGACGCGTATGCCGTCGCCGTCAGAGGAAAGACAAAAATTGACCGAGGCCTTTTGGACCTGGCAGAAAACCTTATCGTTATTGCTAAACACGGCGTTGGCTACGATAACATTGATGTGGAGGCAGCGACCCAAAAACAAATAATCGTTGTAAACACACCCCTGGCGAACGCAGAATCAGTTGCCGAACACAACTTGGGTTTGATGCTTTCGCTTACCAAGAATATTTGCCGTGCGGATAGGGCACTAAGGCAGGACAAATTTACCAAACGTGAAGATTATATAGGTTTTGAGATAATGGACAAGAAGCTGGGAGTCATTGGTCTAGGCAGGATAGGTTCTGAGTTAGCGCGTAAATGTAAAGTTGCGTTTAATATGGATATCATCTACTACGATCCTTACGTGACAAAGGAAAAAGTTGGGGAACTGGGTTACAAAAAAGTAGAGAAGCTAGAGGCTCTGCTAATGGAAGCAGACTACGTGGTTATCTGCGTTCCATTGACCAAGGATACAACAAATCTGATAGGATCTGCGGAATTAGGTTTGATGAAGGAAAGTGCTTTCTTAATTAATAGTTCCAGAGGAAGGATTGTGGACGAATCTGCTCTATATGACCATCTTAGTCAAAGGAAAATAGTCGGAGCTGCTTTAGACGTATTTTCGCAGGAACCACCAGCGTCGGAGCACCCCTTATTTAGGCTACACAATTTCATTGGTACTCCACATATTGGTGGAGTAACCGTAGAAGCTTTAAAGAGGATGGCTACCACTGTGGCGGAAGAAGTTCTACTCGTATTGGGAGGTCAAAAGCCAAGATATCCAGTCAATCCTGCGGTTATCAGAAAGAAAGCCTAACATTATAAGGGCTAAGAGGAAGTAACACCTAGTAGTGTACAGGTGACCCTGAATGTTATTTATCGAATAACTGGAAGGGAAGAAATGTAGACAATGCTCAGGTATTTCGGAATTAAGGAGGAGCAAGCATGAGATTCAAAGATAAAGTAACCATCGTAACTGGCGGAGCACGTGGCCTTGGCAAAGCTATTGCTGAGGGCTTTGGCAAGGAAGAAGCTCATGTAATAATCTTGGATATATTAGAGGAAGAGGCTAGAAGCACAGCTAAAGAGATAGAGCGCAAGGGGGGTAAAGCAATAGCGATAGGACTTGATGCTACCAAGGGGCAAGAGGTGAAAAGTGCGATTGGAAACATCGTAGAAAAATGGGGCAGAATAGACATTCTAGTAAACAATATTGGCGGGAATGAGGTTATACCTTTCTTGGAGAGCGACGAGTCAATTTGGCAAAAGAGCTTGGACATCAATTTGCTGGTTCCACTACGTTTCTGTCACGCAGTTTTACCCTATATGGTGAACCAGAAGCACGGCATAATTGTCAACATTGCTTCTATTGCGGGTAGGCAGCCCAGACCCATGTCATTAGTTTATAGCGCAGCTAAGGCAGGGGTTATCGCAATGACTAGGACACTAGCGGTAGCGATGGCTCCTTATAATATAAGGGTCAATAGCGTTGCCCCCGGCACTATGGACAATCGTTCACGTGAACAGCGCCCCCCTGAACACTTTGAGCCTATATTAAGGCAGGTCACGTTGGGAAGAATGAGTAAACCTGAAGAAGTAGCAGCCGCAGCGCTGTTCCTGGCCTCAGATGAGGCTTCATATATAGTTGGTCAGAGCTTGCATGTGGATGGTGGGAACTGCATGCTTTAAAAAACACGACGATAAAGAGGTTGGATTAACCTGATGGGGTTGAATAGTGCTGCCTGTGGGTAGCCGCAGTTGACCTTAAAATGTCGGGAATGATTTTTGGCCAGTGATGAGTTTACAACACGAAAGGATTTCTAGACAGCCTGGTAAATGTCCGTAAAAGGAGGTGAAAGGGATGCCGGTACTTATTACTGGTGGAACAGGTTATATTGGTGCTGGGCTGGCACGTAGCTTGGTGGAAAAGGGCGAAGATGTCGTCTTGTTTGACATAGCCCCTCGAACTGAGCGCATCGCAGATATCAGGGATAAGGTGAAGCTTATCCAGGGCGACCTGAAGGTCTGGCCTGAAGTGCTGAATGTCGTGAAGGAAAATAATATACAGGGCATTTTTCACCTGGGAGGGATGCTAAGCGGGCCATCAGACGAAAACCCCTGGGCCTCTTTCCAAACAAATGTTGTCGGAACAATGCATACATTAGAGGCGGCACGGCTCTTTGGCGTAAAGCGTGTTTTCTTTGCCAGCACTGCTATTACTTTCGGTCCAGCGACCAGTCATGTTATCACGGATGAGACACTGCAACGACCTTCCACCATGTACGGTGCTGCCAAGTTATATGGCGAACTTCTTGGCCGGTTTTATCTGAGGAAATTCAGCCTTGACTTTCGTTGCTTACGGTTTTTTGGGGTTATTGGTCCCGGTGCTAAGCTCACTCCCCACGCAGCATATAAGTCAGTGATGATTGAAAATGCAGCTCTAGGCAAAGCCTATGAATGTCCTGTTGCGGAAGATACTGTGACTTTCCTGACATACTTTAAAGATGCCGTCCGAGCCATAGAAATGCTGTATAATGCACCTAGGGGGGAAATTAAGACGACCTGCTACAATGTTGTGGGGATGTCGCGACCAACGACGGCTAAGGCGTTGGAACGGACGGTAAAGAAATACATTCCTGAGGCTAGTATTATATTCAAGCCAGACCCAGCGCTTACTGAATTTGCTAGAAGTGTCTATCAGTCTATCGATATATATGATGATAGCCGGGCTCGCGAGGAGTGGGGCTGGAAACCATTATATGCGAATTTGGAAGAGATGGTGGCAGATTTTATCCAAGAGGTAGGGACAAGACCTCAGCTCTATGGGTTGGTCTAAAAGAGCCCGGAGCCTATTGGTGTATAAAGTGAAACTAGACTGTAACAAATACAACGTGAAGGAACTGGTCTACCTTAATAGAGAAATCATAAAAAGAGATTTCAAGGCAGAAGGCAATATTGATATCCTGATTAAAGATTCAGGAATCGTTGTAAACACGGCCATGGCACTTGGTATACCATTGCCAGTTTCTACCACAGCTAACCACATATTAAAGATGGCGCAAAGTCGTGGACTTGGTCAGCTACATCCAGCGGCACTAATTAAGCTCTATGAAGAGTTCAGTCAGGTTGAAGGGCACGACTGATGAATACAGTAGTGTAAATTATAAATTCAGCCAATCAAAGGAAAGGAGTATCGTATAACTATGAATACAGAAGAAATTACCAAAGGTGTAGTAAATTATTTGAAATCAGACCAGTGGCAAGAGTTAATGAGACAATTAACTCAAACAGATGAGGAGATATATCACGTTCACCTATATGTGGAAAATAAAGTGGGAGCAGAGTCATTATATAAAGTAGTAGAGAGATATTTTAAACAAAAAGGCCTTGCACTAGATAGAAAAATGGATATTTTGGCTCCTAATATTTCGGCCTCACTTGCTCTACACAATGTTCATCCGCACAACCCTGAAAGGAATATGTATACGCCACATTTCGATTTATTCTGGAACTACAACCCCAATGTAGTTATAGAAGCCAGTTCTTCATTAGGTGAAGAGGGTAAAAATATTATAGGCTGGGGGAAAAATGCAATAGACAACTTCTATAAGCAGTTTGATTTTAAAAGCGTAGGACCACAAGAAGAATGGGAAATATATAAATATTTCCAGTCCTCCCATTGGAAAAAATTCATCGAGTTAATGGTAGACCCTAGCTATGATCATGTCCATGCTAACGTAGAAATCAATTTTGATCCCTGGATCCTCAAGGTATTGGCTGTGAATGCCCTAAAGGAAATAGGCTGGCAGGTGGATCATGTAACGCCTTGTATATATCATCCCCCCGATTATCTGGGTAAAGTAATTTTTCTTTTAAAATATCCGGAAAAAGTACACGATATCGCTTGGTTTTATAATCCGGATGTTGTAATCAGACCATTCGAGAAAAAAACGTTTGGTAAGTCTCCTAAGGATGGAGATCCTGCTTTCCTTGTGTGCTATAGAAGCCTCGTAGATGAGAGAATGCAAGAATCCGGGTACGAAAACCTAACTGACGAGCAGATAGAGGAAATTTTGGATCAGGTATAAATTAAATGAAGTAATCATGACAGAAAAAAATGTTGTAATAGTAGGGCCACAAGGAACTATATTCTTTAACTATTCGGAGTCCAATTCTGGATTTGTGGATGTCTCTACTTGTGATTTGTTTGTCAACGGGAAGCTGGTACGAAGTGGCGAGCAACAGCCTCATAATTTTACTCTTCAGATGAAGGAATTCTCTACGGCTATCCTTGAGAAGCAAGAGACTACAGTGAAGAAGTCTGATATTCTCAAACCGTTAGCTTTTATAGACGCCGCAAAGAAATCTGCCGAAATACAGCAACCAGTAGACATTAATAGCACCTTTTAATTCACCTTGTTAAAGAACATATTTCCCCGTTAAATTGATAAATAGTGAATAAATAAAAAAAGGAGGGAAAAAATGATGGGAGTTCAAGCACTTTATGCAATTGGAAAGTCTAGTAAAATAGTGCCAATTGGGCTTATGCCAGGGATAGACTTAATGAATGGTCTAAAGAAAGTGTGTGCTGACAATGACATCCACTATGGTGTTATTCTGGCAGTCATTGGTAGCTTGCATAAACTAACTATAGCTCAAGTAGTCACTGATGAGATGAAGGCACAATTTGGCAAACGTTTTATGGACCATCGGGTTATACCTGGTCCAATTCAAGTGTTGGCGGCCCAAGGGATCATATACGAGAAAGAATCAGGCGAGATCGAAGTGCATCTACACGGTGCATTTAACGACACCAATAGACAGGTTCATGGGGGACATCTGGTAGATGGTGGAAATCCGGTCCGATCCAGATTGGAAGCGGTTATTGCTGAGATAAAAGATGTCAGGCTGGTAGAAAGATACAATGAAGAGTCTGGCGTTTACGTCTTTAGCCCAGAGCAACTTTAATTCATTTAGTTGATCTGTTAGTTAGTTTGTGAAAAAGTTTGGGTATATGGAGAAATCAGGCACCGTAATAATATTAGAGTAGAGATGAGGTATATAAGTAAATACTTAGGGAATTAGAAAGCGTTTTTCCAACTAAAAAATAAGAAAAATTTTGTATGAAAAAATTTGGTCTGCCTATAATAAAAAACGGAGAATATTAAGAAGATGAAGAAAAATAGACTAAGAGAGCTCTTAAATGAAGGACAAGCAACATTTGGTACCCGTGTCATAACCCCCTGGCCTGGGATTATAGAAGTTATCGGCCATTCCGAAGCATTTGACTATATTGAATATGTTGGTGAGAACTCTCCGTTTAGTTTAGAAGCTCTTGATAATATTGGGCGGACTATTGAATTGTTTCCCAATATGTCCGCAATGATTAAGGTAGAGGAACAGACGAGAGGATTTATCGCTACTAGAGCAATAGGTGCTGGAATTTCGAATGTCCTCTTTACTGACTGTCGTTCTGTGGATGATGTAAGGGAATGTATACAACTTGTCAGAGCAGAAACGCCCATTTCTGGTGGCAGTCATGGTAGCAACAATCGACGAAATGTGGGTTACGTGATTGAAAGTGGCTCAGAAGTATGGACTAGAGCGATGGACGATGTCGTCATTGCAATCATGATTGAGAAAAAAGGAGCTGTTGAAAACTTGGAAGAGATATTGTCTATAGAGGGCTACGATATGATCCAGTTTGGCCCCAATGACTATTCCATAAGTATCGGTAAGCCAGGGCAGGCAAAAACTGCGGATGTACAACAGACAGAACAACATGTAATAGAACAAGCTTTGAAAAAAGGTAAAGTACCCAGAGTAGAATTGGATAGCATCGAGCAAGCAAAGCCATATATAGACATGGGAGTGCGCAACTTCTGCATTGGTATCGATTTACGTATTATTTATCAGTGGTGTCAATCTCAGGCAAAGGTTATTCAAGAGTTACGGAACTCAATATAAATAGTTCCTCGAATAAATTAAAAGTATGCAGTTAAAGGAGTAATACAATGCGATACGGTAGCGGAAAATACACCTATGAACTCGTAGATCCATGGGCTAAGCTTCCCGAAGGGGAATCGTTCGTTGACGTTTGCGGGATATCTATCGATCCTGAGGACAGGATATACGTTTTCAACCGAAGCAAGCGCCCGATGATTGTTTTCGACAGTGATGGAAACGAAATATCCTCCTGGGGTGAGAACCTGTTCAAGCGACCTCATGGCAGTTGTATGACGGCCGATGGCCATATCTATTTGACTGATGATTACAGCCACGTCGTGTACAAATTCAACAAAGAGGGCGATGTACTTATGACCATTGGGAACATGGACCAGCCCTCTGATACTGGGCATCGCTGGGGCTTGGATATATTCGAGCGTATATCTTCAATTAAGCGGGGTGCGGGGCCTTTTAATATGCCTACGGGAGTGGCTGTTTCCTCGAAAGGGGATATATTTGTGTCAGATGGCTACGGCAACACACGGGTACACAAGTTCAACGCCGATGGGCAACTATTGCTTTCATGGGGCGAGCCCGGATCGGGAAAGAGTCAATTTAGGTTACCGCACAATATCTGGATTGACAAAGTGGACAGGCTATGGATTGCGGACAGGGAAAATAGCCGAGTACAGATATTTGATTCCGAGGGTAAATTCCTTGACCAATGGACGGACCTCATACGGCCTACCCACGTCTATATGGATAAGGATGAGACGGTATATATATCGGAACTGTGCCGGCGGATAAGCATATTCACCATAGACGGTAAACTGTTGTCACGCTGGGGAAATGAATCTCACAGCCTAGAGGCCCCCTTGTTGGTTGGCCCGCATGTCATCTGTGTCGATTCACAGGGCGCTCTATATGTTGGAGAGGTTGCCAAAGCTTTTGGTAAAGTAGACCGAGGAGCAAGAGTCATCCAAAAGTTTGCCAGGTGTAGTTGACCTGCCCCGAAAAAGTAGCCCAGTGATAATACTAGATTAATGTTTCATTAGGAAGGCAGAATATTATTTGTTGCACTAATCGTCAAAATGTTACTTCCAGCCTAAAGGGAAGTATGTTATTGCGGATATGCTCTTGAAGCAGCACTGGCGGCAACCGCTTCTTTGAATACTTCTCTAGGATGGACAATGCTGCTATCCAGGCTGCCGACTGATATCTCAGCTACCCTGATGAGCCGGTTTCTGGTATCCAGCAGCAGTGCCAGAAAATATTCCTTCTTTTTTCCTTTCAGCCGACTGCGAACCAGCGCTACGACGTCCTCGGGTGTTTTGGCCGTCTCTCTCTTTCCGCTATCCTGATAGCCTTCAAGCCGGCTGGCCAACTCAAAAGCGGCTCTTATCTGCGCGGCCTTGGCGAGGCCGATTCCCCTGACCTTGGACAGCTCTTCAAGCGAGGCATCGGCAATTCCTTTGAGGCTGCCGAACTGGCTTAAAAGCCTCTGCGCGGTAACCATCACCGACTCGCCGGAGATGCCTCTGCCCAGAATAACCGCCAGAATCTCCTGAGCGGAAAGTGCCTCAGCACCAAATTTCTGTAGCCGTTCTCTCGGTCGCTCCGAAATCGGTAAATCGTGGATGGTGAACGATTTTTTTATCTTGTTTTCCACACTACATCGCTTTGGATAAAAAGATGAAAACAGGCTTATCTTGTAATATAGCTGAGCCAGAGCTCATTTAAACCATCCATATCAAAGCCATATATTTTCTGCAGGGCTTCATTATAGCCGCTTCCCTCACGGAAGGTGTTCAGCAGCTCAAGCATCTGACTCTGGCCATAATTATTAATTATAAAATCAAGCAGGCTGTAGCTCTGGGCATAAGCGAGTATTGATTCTTCAGCGTAGGCAGAAAAGGGGCTGGAGAGGCTGCGCACCGTTATCAGTCTGTCTTCATTAATAGCCTGGACCAGCAGGTTAACAAATACCGGCTCCAGCGACCCTTCAGCATACATGGCAAGACCCTCATCAAGCCAGGTGGGCAAGTCATTATAGGGGTTGAATACCACCTGGTGGATTACCAGGTGCGTCAGCTCATGGGTCATCGCCCGCTTGCCCCAGTCAAGGCTATCCGGGGAAATGCCAATGGCAATGGTGCTGAACCTGGTATAGGCCACGCCTCCCGTCCATTCCTGGGGAAAAATCATGGCACCGAGCAGGTCTTCGGACTTGGCGTAAATATATATCTCGGCCGGATTTTCCAGCTCGGCACCGCTATAACTGGCCATACGTACCAGTGCCTGCTGGGCAGTACCCATGAGTTCCCGGGCGAAGGCTTCATCTCCCTCATACCAGTACAGGGTCAGCAGGCCTTCGTTTATATTACGCCAGGGATAGCGAACGTCATCGACCTGAACCACGGTCGGCTCGGTTTCTATTCTTTCGCCCCTGGCATCCTCAACCGTCCACCAGTAGCTCATGCGGCTGCCCGGTGGCATGCCACCAGTCTTTCGCATATCCCAGTTCCACTCCACCTCGACCAGAATCGCCGGTTCAAACTTGAGGAACACCTCGCTGATAACTTCAGCGTGACTCATCTGGTCGACGGTATAGTGCAGACGGATATCGGTAATATCGGTATCACCGGTCGCAGAGAGGCTGAAGTTGACCTTCATCGGAAAATCAACTTCCACCCGACTCTCCAGAACCTGCAGCCCATCAACAGCCCGAACTGCCGCCGGGCCTGGCAGGGCCAGGAATAAAATGGCAACCAGGATTAAAAGCACCGCCCTTTTTATCATTCTTCTCTCCCCAGACCAGAGCGGTGATAGGCCGCTAAAAAGCCGTCCAGTTCGCCATCAAGCACGGCATCAGGGTCGCCCGTCTGATAGTCGGTCCGGTGGTCTTTGACCATCTTGTACGGGTGCAGGACATAACTCCTGATCTGGTTTCCCCAGCCCGCGGCGATGCGCTTTCCTTTGAGCTTGGCTTTTTCCTCGGCACGCTTCTCCAGCTCCAGTTCCAGAATTCGCGACCGGAGGATTTTCATCGCGATCTCCTTGTTCCGGTACTGAGACCGTTCGCTCTGGCAGGTAACCACAAGCCCCGTGGGAAGGTGGGTCAATCTAACGGCGCTGCTTGTCTTCTGCATGTGCTGCCCGCCCGGTCCGCTGGACCGGAATGTCTCCACTTTCAAATCGTCGGGGCCGATTTCGATATCAACATCCGCTTTGGCCTCCGGCATTATCTCCACCAGAGCGAACGAGGTATGCCGAGCGTGGTCGGCATCAAATGGGGACAGGCGGACCAGCCGATGAACACCGTGCTCCGCTTTTAAGTAGCCGTAAGCATAGTCGCCGGCAACCTCAATGAGCACGCTCTTCATTCCGGCTTCCTCCCCCTGCGTACTCTCCAGAATCTCCGCCTGGTAGCCGTGACGCTCGGCCCACCGAAGGTACATCCTCATCAACATCTCCGCCCAGTCCTGAGACTCGGTGCCCCCAGCGCCAGCATGAACCGTCAGAATAGCATTGCGCCTATCATATTCACCGCTGAAAGCAAGCTGAAACTCGAGCTTATCGAGAGCCGCCTCAGCCTTCTCTGTCTCCGACTGTATTTCCACTTGAAGTGATTCATCCTCTTCCGTCAAATGAGCTAATTCCGCCAGGTCAGCCACCCTTTTTTCCATTCCCCGCCACTGCTCCACCGTCTTCTTCTGCTCCGCCAGACGACGCATTGTATCCTGCGCCTTAGTCTGGTCAAGCCAAAAGTCCGGCTTTGCCGATGTTATCTCTAACCTGCCGATTTCCATTTCCCTGCCAGCAATGTCAAAGATGCACCAGTGCCATAGAAATTCGAGCCCGCATGTCTTCCAGCTTATTCAGCAATTCCTGCATGTGTCCTACCCTTATTATCGAAACAGTTTACCCTGAAAGCTCATTCATGAGCAGGTACGCATTCTTTTTGCTTCAGATTTCCGCCGGCAGCCAGATGGGCAAACCGCAGCGGCTCCGGAATACGATAGCCACGGCAGCACGCCAGCACCCATTGTACGGCCGTATCAAGGTCTACCTTGTGGCCAATGGAGATGTAGAGCGGTCTTGCATCCGCCTTCGTGCGCAGGACGGCTCCGATTAATTCACCATTAGCCACCAGTTCGGCCGAGCTGCCCGGTTCGCTAGCCGGCGCCTCGTGTCTGCCACACAGTCGCGATTTAGCGCAGCCTATGGTCGGTGTGTCCAGAAGGAGCCCCAGGTGGGAGGCCAGGCCAAGACGACGGGGATGGGCCAGCCCCTGACCGTCCACCAGAATAAGGTCGGGCGTTACCGTCAGCTTCTCGCAGGCGGCCAGAACCAGCGGCGACTCCCGGAAAGAAAGGAGGCCCGGAATGTACGGGAAGGCCAGTTTCTCATTTACCGTTTTCACCTCCACCATCTTTAATGCCGGGTAATCCATGACGACCGCCGCCCCGGTAGCCATGCCCCGGGCACGGTTGACGGATATATCAACGCCGGCAATAAAACGGGGCTCACCGACTTCGCTGATTCGGGAAACTCTGGCGGCCAGTTCTCGCTGGATGTTCAAAGCCTGTGGAATACTGACCTGCCAGCCGTGCAGATTATGCACTTCCATATCACGAATTATAACTTCAATAGCGTTATCTGGCAACTTATTTTCCCAGTGCCATTGACAGGTGCTAAACCAATAGTGCATAATAATTATTTAGAAGTTAGGTTAAATATGGTAAAAATCAGACTACGCCGCACCGGAGCCAAGGGCAAGCCAAACTACAGGCTGGTGGTTGCTGACTCCCGCTCACCTCGTGATGGAGCCTTCATTGACATTATCGGTCATTTTAATCCCCTCACTGACCCGGAAACCGTGGTTATCAATGAAGAAAAAGCACGCCACTGGTTAAGCAAAGGCGCCCAGCCGACAGATACTGCCGCCAGGCTACTGAGCAAGGCCGGTATTTTGCCAAAAACCAATACAAGTAAGGAGAACCCCAAATCATGAGTGAAGCCGACGACCAGGAAGAGCCCGAAACCATGGATGAACCCGAGGAGCAAGAAAAGCCCGAAACTATGGATGAACCCGAGGAGCAAGCAGAGCCCCAAACCATGAGTGAACCTGTCATACAAGGAGCAGACATGAAAGAACTCATCGAATACATCGCCAAATCAATCGTTGATGCACCGGATGATGTGAAAGTCGATGAGGAAACTGACGAAGAAGGCCTGACCACACTGAAATTGCAGGTCGCCGATGAGGATAAAGGAAGAGTCATTGGCAAGCAGGGCCGAATCGCTGAAGCCATGCGTGCCCTGCTCAGGGTAAAAGCCGCCAAGGCTTCTGTCCGGGTTAGACTTGAGATTGTCTGATATTACCCCACTTAGAAATACAGAATCAGGAACCGAATCGCCCGATTTGGACTTTATCACCATAGGACGTATTGTCGCTCCGTGGGGAGTCAAGGGCAACGTAAAGGTCCAGATAGAAACTGATTTCCCCCAGCGGTTTTCCCCTGGCGAAGAAGTATTTATCGACGGTACGCCTGTGACCATTGCTGATGTGTCATGGCACCGCGACCGGCCAATACTGAAGCTCAGCGCCATAGACTGTGTTGAAGACGCCCAACAACTACGAGGCAAGTCCCTAGAGATACCACAAAGCCAGGCTCAACCGTTGCCGGAAGACCATTACTACCATTTTCAGCTCATTGGGCTGGAGGTAAGGACTACCGGTGGCGAGCATCTGGGCGAGGTCAGGGAAATCCTGACTGGTAAGAGCAACGATACCTACGTGGTACAGGGCACAGAAGGTGAAACTCTTATCCCCGCCATTGAAGATGTGGTCAAGTCAGTGAATTTAGAGCGTGGCTTTATAGAAATCGAACCCATCGCGGGACTCCTGGAACTGAACCGGAAAAAGACTGATTAGCTTTCTGCTACCTTTTTGTTTTTCTTCTCTGCGCCATCTCCGCCACCCTCAGGCGCACCAGTGAACGACGGAGCGCCGCCTCCGCCCTGGCACCATCAATACCAAGTTCACGCTGTTGGGATAGCCTTTCTTTAGCGCGTTTCCTGGCCGCCTCCGCCCGCTCCACATCGATTTCGTCCACCCTCTCCGCAGCATCGGCCAGAACCACTACCCGGTCGGGACGTACTTCAAGGAAGCCGCCGGATATCGCCAGCGATACTTCCTCGCCGCCTTTTTTTATCCGCAATTCACCGGGCAGCAATGTGGTCATCAATGGGGTATGGTGTGGTAATATCCCGAGTTGGCCTTCATACCCAGGAGCCACCACCATGTCCACATCATCGGCATAGACCATTCGCTCTGCGGTTACAATATCAAGTCTGATACCCGGCATCGCCTACTTCCTCGCCTGTTAAGCCTCTTTTTCAGGCTT
>SDBS01002012.1_pt1 | contig 20461 bp, 16 predicted proteins | sample 2277091 | NCBI WGS metagenome assembly SDBS01 (sample SAMN10404972, study PRJNA504765) | marine sediment metagenome | isolation source: marine sediment core GS10_PC15, 163 cmbsf | place: Arctic Ocean: Southern Knipovich Ridge | collected 2010 | reverse complement strand
TATCCATTTTCTCCTCTCCCTGGTATTGTGATCTCGCCAGGGGCTATAGTAGCAGAATTCGGTTAGATTTCTTATGATTTAACACTTACCCCTTAGGTTAGATTTTAGCTGATTCAATTCGGGTGGTTGTATTTCACCATAAATATGTTATAATCAAATGGCAGATTGAGGAGAGGTCCTAGGTAGGGGCAAAATTAACGAATGAATTGAGCGGGAATAGCTCAGTGGTAGAGCATCAGCTTCCCAAGCTGAGGGTCGCGGGTTCGAATCCCGTTTCCCGCTCCCGGTGAACAGGCGATTTCTGGGGAAGATTACGTTCTCCCTGGAAGAATTCTTGTGCGCCTGTAGCTCAACTGGATAGAGCAACGGACTTCGGATCCGTAGGTTGGGGGTTCGACTCCTCTCAGGCGCGCTTTAAATTGCAGACAGGTTGGTGCATCAGATGAGATTCTCCTTGGTCAGAAAAGAGAGGTGTTGGACTATTCTTCACCTCGGGAGGCGGGGATGATGGGGGGATTTGAAGAACTGGGGAGCAAGCTAGATAGATTAGCGGAAAAGGTTAAGAGGGTTACTCAGGAAGGGGTGGACAAGACAAAGGGAGAGGCTGGTGACTGGAGAAAGAAATTGGATAGCCTGGGGGAGAAGATCAGGAAAACCACCCAGGAAGGAATAGAAAAATTTGCCCATGAAACAAAGGAAATAGGCCGGGTTGCGAAACTAAGATCCGAAATCCGACAGAGAAAGAATAAGATGGAGGGTCTTCTCAAACAGTTAGGGGAAAAGACTTACCGGCTTCATCTCGAAAAGAGAATTGGCCATGCAGAGCTTAAGAGGCTAGGAAGCAGTATTACCAAGTTAAGAAAAGAAACAGAGGCAAGAAAGAAACAGGTGCGGAGATTAAAAGAGAAGTGAGGAGTGAAGACTGGAGAAGCTGACTCTTTATTCAGATGGTGCGTCGCTAGGAAATCCTGGAAAGGCTGGAGTAGGTGTCGTCATCTACGGTCAAGACAGAAAGCTTATCAAGCAGGTATCGCGATTCATTGGTAAGACCACTAACAATGTGGCCGAATACATGGCTTTGATTTATGCCCTAGAAGAGGCCGTTTATCTTAAGCCAAAACTGGTAGAGTGTTTTCTGGACAGCGAGCTTCTGGTCAGACAGCTTCAGGGGAGCTACAGAGTGAAAAGCGAGAATCTAAAACCTCTTTACTACAAAGTTCGGCATCTGGAAACGTTCTTTGAAAAGGTGAACTTTCATCATATTAAGAGAGTGGACAACAAGAGGGCTGATCGACTTGCTAAAGAGGCAGCGATAAGGGAAAGAGGGAATGAGGTAGCCGCGGGATATCCAAGGGTATCCTGAGGAAAGTCCGGGCTCCAAGACAAGGATATTGGGTAACTCCCAGGGGGGGTGACCTCACGGATAGTGTCACAGAAACCAAACCGCCCAGGTGCCCCAATGGGGCAGGGGTAAGGGTGCAAAGGTGGGGTAAGAGCCTACCGGTAGAGAAGCAATTCTCTAAGCTGGACAAACCCTATCTGGAGCAAGGCCAAATAGGAGGGTTTAACCCTCGGGTGGGCCGCTAGAGACTCAGGGTGACCTGAGCCCCAGATGAATGGCTACCACCTCAGGGAAAGCAATTTCCCTTTGGTTACAGAACCCGGCTTACGTTTCCCTCTTTCCTTGTGCTTAATCATCGGCATTTCGGAAAATTGTGGTCATTGAAAACAAGAGCTACTTCAGTTAAGTAGAAACATCAAACAGCCACAAGATCTTGGAAGGTCGGGATACTTAATGATATCAAGAAGAGCACGAGAGTGATCTCGAGGGGAAATTCGCCCTGAACGTATGAGGAGGGAAGGTAGAGAAGACAAGAAAATGAACTGCATTCAATAAGGAGGAGGAGAAATGAAGAAATGGTTGAAGATTGTGGGTGGAGCGGCAGCAACCGCTGTGGGGATATGGTTGGTAGTTCTATTTGCTCCCAAGGTACTGGTCTTCTTAGAGGGAATTATAGGAATTGCTGTGGCCATGGTAGGATTGATTATTCTGGCCATTGGTATTAGCGAAATAAAGGAGTAGGTGCTTTCCCCTTGATCGAGTGTGTAATGTGTATTAAGGTAAATATGAAGGGAGTGGTTACATATGGCGCACAAAAAAGGACAGGGTCATTCCTCCAACGGGAGAGAAAGTGCGGGAAGACGGTTGGGGATTAAGAACTCTGACGGTCAGTTCGTTAAGGCGGGGAGTATTCTGGTAAGACAGAGGGGCACGAAGTTTCACCCTGGATCGAATGTGGGTAGAGGGGCAGATGATACCCTCTACGCCAGAACTTCCGGATATGTGAAGTTCGAGGGAAAGAGACGGGTGAGTATCTATACCCAGTAGAGGGGTGCTCCAATATTACCGGGGTTCATATGTCTGTGAAAAGAGTTGGTGCAGACAACGCCGAGGGCGGGCACAGGATACGTGAACCTACCTGAATTTCGCCAGAGTACTAAAAGCCTTAGAAGCCATAGAGCTACGCTAGTTTGCCTTTGCAGGGATTCAAAATGATGGAAGCTAAAACGGATTTCACATCCGGGCTAGGAAAAGTTCCCCCTCAAAATATGGAAGCAGAGCGGGCTGTGCTGGGAGGTATGCTGCTCGAAAGGGACGCTATTCCTAAGGTTATGCAGATAATCACTGAATCCAAGACTTTCTATTCAGAAATTCATGTTCTCATCTACGAGGGGATTGTGAGCCTGTTTAACGAGAACAAGCCAGTAGATGTTGTCGCTCTCAAAGAACAGTTCGGCAAAAAGCGGAAACTCAAAGAAGTGGGAGGAGCCTCTTATCTGGCCGAGTTAGTCAATTCTGTTCCTACCACCGTCAATGTTCCCTATTATGCTCAAATTGTGAAGGAAAAGCATATCCTGAGGGACCTCTTGAGGACAGCCGATTTTGTTCGTTCTCTAGCCTACGATGATTCCCAGGAGCTGGATGTTGTCTTGGACAAGGCTCAGAGCTCCATATTTGATATTACCCAACGAAGAGTCCAAGCTCCCTATCAGCATATAAAGGACGTTTTGACCGGGACGTTTGAGCATATAGAAGCGCTATACGAGAGGAAAGAGCAGATTACGGGGATTCCCACCGGTTTTACACAGTTGGACAGATTGACCTCTGGCTTCCAGCCTTCGGATCTGATAGTTATTGCCGGACGTCCGTCCATAGGAAAGACTTCCTTGGCACTCAACATTGCGCAATATGCTGGAATTGTGGCCAAGGTACCCTTGGTTATTTTCAGTTTGGAAAGCGCCAAAGAACAGTTGGTGGAAAGGTTCTTATGTTCTGAGGCACGGGTGGATTCCCAGAAGCTGCGGACGGGCTTTCTTTCTGAAGATGACTGGTCCAAGCTTACTGATGCAGCCGGAGTGCTGGCTGAAGCTCCCATTTACATTGATGATTCACCAAGCATCGGTGTGCTGGAGGTGAGAGCTAAGGCGCGACAACTCAAGGCGGAGCATGATATCAGAATGGCCATAATAGATTATCTGCAATTGATGGAGGGAGACAGAAGGGTTGATACCAGACAGCAACAGATTTCGGACATATCTCGCTCTTTGAAGGCCTTGGCCAAGGAGCTCAATATATCGGTAGTGGCCATATCGCAACTATCGAGGGCAGTGGAGCAAAGAGAGGACAAACGGCCTCGGCTTTCTGACCTACGGGAGTCAGGAGCTATTGAGCAAGATGCCGACCTGGTCCTTTCCTTGTACCGGGAACATTACTATTCTGGATCAGCGGCTGATGAGGGCAAAGCCGAGGTTATTATCAACAAGCAGCGTCGTGGTCCTATCGATAGATTACCCCTGATATTTATCAGCGAATACACTCGCTTTGAGAATCCGGAACTAGGGGAGATGTAAAGGAGTAGGCTATTGTCAAGTATCATCGTGGTGGGAGCGCAATGGGGAGATGAAGGGAAAGGGCGGATTATCGATGCTCTTTCCAGCAAAGTAGATGCAGTGGTTAGGTTCCAGGGAGGGAGTAATGCTGGGCATACGGTAGTGGTCAATGGTGAAAAGTTCATCTTTCATCTCATTCCCTCGGGGGCTCTTCGAAGCGGAAAAAAATGCATCATCGGAAACGGAGTGGTAGTAGATCCCAGGGAGCTCCTGAATGAAATAGAGTCTCTTCATTCCAGAGGCATCAGGATGGATAGTCTCTACCTTTCCAGTAATTCCCATGTAATTATGCCCTACCACCGAAAAATAGAAGGAATTGAGGAAGAGAAGAGAGGTAAGGACAGGATAGGGACCACGCGACAGGGTGTAGGTCCTGCCTATGTGGATAAGGTTGCCCGCCGAGGAATAAGGGCGGCGGATCTTCTAGATAAGGAGACCTTGAATAGTAAGCTCAGGCTGAGCCTTGAGTTTTGGAAGAACTCATTTGAATTGGATTTTTCCGCTGAGGATATCCTTGAGGAGTACCTGGAATACGGAAGACGACTGAGAAAGTTTATCGTCGACACTTCCCTCATTATCCACGAGCTGGTGAAGGAGGGCAGGGTCGTTCTTTTTGAAGGGGCTCAAGGAAGTCTGTTGGATGTTGATCACGGCACCTATCCCTTTGTGACTTCTTCCAATGCCACCGCAGGTGGAGCCTGCACGGGAGCGGGGGTGGGTCCTACCCTGATAGATAAGGTTTTGGGGGTGGCCAAAGCATATACCACCCGGGTGGGCAAGGGTCCCTTTCCCACAGAGATACAGAATGAGGTGGGCGAGTTGATTCGGAAGAGAGGTGAGGAGTATGGTGCTACCACGGGCAGGGCGCGAAGGTGTGGATGGTTCGACGGGGTTGCTCTGAGATACGCGGTGAGAATCAATGATCTGGACGGACTCGTGCTTACAAAACTGGATATCCTGGGGGGTTTTTCGAGAGTAAAAATCTGCACCGCCTACAGATACAGGGGGAAAGTAATCCAGGATTTTCCTCTTGAAACATCTCGCTGGGAGGAATGTGAACCTGTGTACGAGGAGATGGAGGGATGGGACGATGATCCCCTTGAAGCGACAAGAATTGAGGATTTACCCCGATCTATCCAGAAATACCTGAATAAAATTGAGGAAATAGCGGAGGTGCCGATTCTTTTCCTCTCCTTGAGTGCTGAGAGGGATAATCTCCTGGCCCTGGGGCAGGATTCAACCGCTCTTTTAGCGTAAATGAGGGGTGGACCTTAAGAAAATAAGATCCCCGTGTGAATTTAGAAATAGTGAGAGAATGTTCCGCGGCGAGGAGCACTTTCCGCTGTCGAGATGAGCAGGGATTCAGTACAGAGTCCCTGTTATTTGTTTGGTATGCTAGGGGGGAGGAAAACCCTATTTCGTCGGAAGAGCCTTGTTCGCTTTGAAAATCTCTTGACTAAGTTTGTATTTTTGCTATAGTTCCTGAATAATAAGGAGAAGGAGATGTTCAATAGGTTTACCGAAAGAGCGAGAAAAGTAATCCTCCTGGCAAGGGAGGAGGCCAAGAGATTAGACCACGATTATCTAGGAACAGAACATATTCTGTTGGGATTGATTCGAGAAGGAGAGGGAGTGGGAGCGACAGCCCTGCAACAATTGGAAATAGATCTGGCCCATGTTCGGGAAGAGGTGGAAAAAGCTGTGGGTAGAGGTGGGGGGGGGTTGTTCCTGGGTCAGATTCCCTTCACCCCCAGGGCAAAGAAGGTCCTGGAGCTAGCGGTGGCAGAAGCTAAGAGTTTAGGGCACAACTATGTTGGAACGGAACATATTCTATTGGGATTGATCCGGGAAGAGGAAGGTGTGGCTTCCCAGGTTCTTACCAATCTGGGAGCAGATCTAGAAAAGGTAAGGCAACAAGCAATTAATCTCTTGGGTGGAGGCCCAAAGGTTGTTTCTTCTACCTCCGCTCCTTCCACTAGTACTCCCACACTGGACAGATTTGGTCGGGATCTTACTCAGCTCGCCAGGAATGGCGAACTTGATCCGGTTATAGGAAGAGAGAAAGAGATTGAGAGAGTTATACAGATTCTGTCCCGTCGGACAAAGAATAACCCTGTTCTCATAGGAGAGGCAGGAGTAGGAAAAACTGCTATTGCCGAAGGACTGGCCCAGAAAATTGTGGATGGGTCAGCTCCTGAGTCTCTCCTGGATAAAAGGCTGATTAGCATTGAACTGGGAGGAGTGGTTGCCGGAACCAAATACCGGGGAGAGTTTGAAAAGAGGATGGAGAGAATACTGAGTGAGATCAGGAAAGCCAGGAACATTGTCCTTTTCGTGGACGAAATACATACCTTAGTGGGAGCAGGGGCAGCTGAAGGTGCGATAGATGCGTCAAACATCCTCAAGCCGGCCCTCTCCAGGGGAGAGCTGCAGTGCATAGGTGCAACGACTCTTAATGAGTATAGAAAGTACATTGAGCGAGATGAGGCTCTGGAGAGAAGATTCCAGCCCGTAGTGGTAAATGAACCGACGGTGAAGGAGACCATAGAGATATTGAAAGGTCTAAGAGATAGGTACGAGGCTTTTCATCGAGTAAGAATAACTGACGAAGCTGTGGTAAATGCAGTGAGGTTGGCCCATCGGTACATTCAGGGAAGATTTCTTCCCGATAAGGCCATTGATGTGATGGACGAAGGAGCAGCCAGAGTCAGATTGCAAAGCAGTGCTCGTCCCGACGGTCTCAAGAGGATGGAAGTAGAACTGGAGCGGGTGAGGAAAGAGAAGGAAGCAGCAGTTAAGGGTCAGGAGTTTGAAAAAGCAGCGAGTTTTCGAGATAAGGAGAAGAAACTCAAGCAAGCGCTGACGGAGAAAAGAACAGCGTGGCAAGCTGACATGAGCAAGAAAGGGGAAAAGCAGGAGGTAACTGAGAAAGATGTAGCCTACATTGTGTCTAGCTGGACCAATATTCCGCTTCGTGACTTAACGGAGGTAGAATCCAAGCGGCTCCTTCGAATGGAAGACGCTTTGCATAAAAGAATAGTGGGGCAGGACGAAGCAATAAAGGCAATCTCTCAGTCTGTTCGTAGAGCCCAGGCCGGTGTTAAGAATATTAAACGACCTATAGGAGTTTTTATGTTTCTGGGACCCACCGGAGTGGGAAAGACAGAAGCCGCCAAAAGCTTGGCAGAATTTCTCTTTGGCGACGAGGACGCCATGATAGGGTTGGATATGTCTGAATATATGGAGAAATTTACCGTATCTCGTCTTACGGGAGCTCCTCCGGGGTACGTGGGATATGAAGAAGGTGGAGAGTTGACGGAGAAGGTAAGAAGGCGGCCGTATTGCGTTATCCTTTTGGATGAGATTGAAAAGGCTCACCCTGATGTTTTCAACATTCTTCTACAGATCATGGAAGATGGAAGACTAGCCGATAACCTTGGCCATACGGTTGATTTTAGAAATACAGTCTTGATTATGACTTCTAACTTGGGGGCTGAGCAGATTGCCAGCGGAGCCAGTGTGGGATTTCAAAGTGGAGAAGGAGGGGCACTATCTTATGAAGAGATGAAGAATCGTGTCCTCTCAGAGCTCAAACACCAATTTCGCCCTGAATTCTTGAACAGGCTCGATGAAGTGATAGTTTTTCATGCTTTGAGTAGGGAGAACTTGAAAAGCATCGTATCGCTTATGTTAGCTGAAGTGAAAAAGCTCATAGAGGAGAAGGAGATAGAGCTTGAGACAACTGAAGAGGTGAAGGATTTGATTGCCCAGGAGGGATATGATCCGGACTTCGGTGCCAGGCCCCTAAGACGTGCCATTCAGAGATTAATCGAGAATGCTCTTTCCGAGGAGATCCTGCAGGGTAGGTTTAAAGCAGGGGATAGGGTAGTGGCATCTATAAAGGATGGGAAGATAGTCTTTTCCCAGAAAAAGAGAAGCCGGGATAGGACCTCCTGATCTACCTTGGGATGTGGATGAATAGATGAAATCCAGCGGAAGAAAAGGTCCCCTCCTCCCAAAAAAGGAGGGGATTTTCATTAGGACGGCGGCAAGGTCGAGTTTGGCTTTGTTGTTTCTTTTTTTTCTGCTTGCAGAAGCAGCTCTTCCCTCCCCCCTTATTAGCCAAATTCAAATTCAGGGAAACAAGCACATTAAGAGTGGTAAAATCGAGAACGCCATCCATAGTAAGGTAGGAGAGCCTCTCTCGGAGAAGGTCATCAGGGAGGACATGCAGGCTATCTATGATATGGGCTATTTCTACTCGGTCCAGGTACTAAAAGAGGAAACGGAGGGAGGAGTCGCGCTTATCTTTCGTATTGGAGAAAATCCCCGCATTGCGGAAATTGAACTCGAGGGGCCTGAAAAAGAAGAGGAAGACAAAGTGAGAAAGCTGCTCACTTTTAGAAAAGGGCAGGTCCTTAATTCGGAGAGGGTTAAAACGACGCGAAACAAGGTCCTGCATTATTATCAGAGAAGAGGCTTCTTGTCCAGCAAAGTTCAGATCTCTCAAACGACTTTAAAGGAAGATGAATGTAGGATTCTCATAACCGTCGAGAAGGGAGAAAGGGTGAAGATAGCTGAGGTGATGATGAGGGGTAATTCTTACCTTTCTACCGAAAAAATCCTTCGTATCTTAAGGGTAAAGCGCGGGCAGTATTTTGATGAAAAGAAGTTGAACGAAGGTACCAAGAGAGTTGTTGATAGGTACCAAAGGGGTGGATATTATTTTGCAGCCTTTGAAGAACCGCGGTTTGAGTTTTTTGAAAGAAGAGGAAATCGGGTTAAGATTATCCTGGAAATACAAGAGGGGAAGAGAATCTTTGTTTCCGATGTGAATGTTAAGGGGAGTGTATATTTCAGCTCATCCGAGATTCTCGCCACACTAAGACCACGAAAAGGAAAAATTTTCATTCCGGAATTTCTTGAGGAAGGCGTTAAAAGAGTTGAGGCCAAATATGGTAAGGCGGGGTACCTTTACTTTAGCATAGACCGAACCCTAGAGTTCTATGAGGAAGAGGGTCAGGTGGCTATCTCTCTTATTATTGAAGAGGGACCTCAGGTAAGGGTAGGAAAGGTGAGTATTGAGGGAAACGAAAGATCCAAAGAACGAGTGTTCGCGCACAGCCTCCTTGTCAAAGAGGGAGAAGTTTTTGATCTCGAAAAAGTGAGGGAGAGCTGGCGGAGAATTTACAATCTGGGCTTTTTTGACAAAGTAAGCATTCATCCTATCTCTACTCCCTCGAGGAAGATCATGGATCTTCTGGTAGAGGTGGAGGAGGGCGAGCGAACAGGTAGTTTTCTTATCGGCGCCGGATATGGCCAGAATTCGGGATGGGAAGGTAAGATCCAAATTAACAAGGATAATCTCTGGGGCGAGGGCAAAAAAATATCTCTTGAGTGGGAATTCGCCAAAAATAGAAGTGATTACGACATAAGTTTCCTGGATAGGTGGTGGAGAGGTAAGGATCTCAGCCTGCGTCTGTCTCTTTACGATAAGAAACTCAAATATTCTGGCATCCAGAATTACGAAAAAGGAAAGATCGGAGGGAAAGTAGAGTGGGGCTGGCCTTTTCTGAAGTACTCTCGATGTTTCATTGGTTTGCGTAGCGAGGAAATTGAGATAAGCCAGGTAGGTGAGAAGCCCCTGCCAAAGGACCTTGAAGAGGGAAGGAAGGTACGACGCAGCCTGGAGTTAACTTTTGAACGAGACACCAGGGTAAGGGACGAAGCCTTCAACGCCTACGAAGGGTCTTACTCGTATCTTTTCATGGAGGCAAATGGAGGTCCCCTGCTCAAAGGGGATCTAGATTTCACCAAGTATAAGGCTGAACTGAGAGAGTATTTGCGGAGGGGTAATTTCTGGATGTCTCCTATTTTTGCACTTCGGCTGAGGGGCAGACTAGGAGAGAGGCTTCCCTCCTATGAGAAATTCCGGGTCGGAGGCCAACAAACCCTTCGGGGATATGATCTGTACGAGTTTAGCGGAGATAAAGTGCTTCTTGGAACGCTGGAACTCAGGTTTCCTTTCGGGAAAAAAATAAGCGGGGTTGTTTTTGTAGATAGTGCCGAAATTTGGGATGAAGGTCCCGAGAGTCCGGAGGTTAAGACAGGTTGGGGATTTGGAGCGAGAATCGTGACGCCCATTGGTCCCCTACAGCTCGACTGGGGCGTAAGGGAAACGGGAGAGGGAAAATTTTACTTTGGAATAGGCGAGGCATTTTAGATGTGAGGAAGCTTGCCCTTCTTGATCTGGGGCAAAGGGATTACAGCGAAGTCTGGAACATTCAAAAAGACCTTGTCAAGGAAGTAATATCTGGGGCTTCGCAGGACACCTTGATTCTGGTAGAACATACTCCGGTTGTTACCCTGGGAAGACTGGGGAGCGAGAAAGATGTCCTGGTTTCATTTGAGGATCTCTCACGGCGAGGTATTCAATTCTTCAAGGTGGATAGAGGAGGAAGAGCAACTTTCCATGGTCCTGGGCAACTCGTGGCCTATCCCATACTTAGTTTGCTGGGCCAGGATCGAGATATCCATACCTATCTGAGAAACCTGGAGGCAGTGATTATTCGACTTCTGGCGGATTTGGATCTCAGGGGTGAGGGAACGGAAGGCCAGGCTGGAGTGTGGATAAATGAGCAGAAGATTGCCAGTATCGGGATAGGGGTGAAAAGGTGGGTCACTTACCACGGATTAGCTTTGAATGTAGATATCGACCTCGACTATTTTTCTCTTATTGATCCCTGCGGAGTTGGCCAGGCAAAGATTACCTCCCTGGCCAGGGTTCTTTCGTCTCAGGTAAAAATGGACCAGATCAAGAAATCCTTTGTTAACTTCTTCTCGGAAGTGTTCAAAAGGATGCCTATCCCGGAATCTTATTCTGGCTTCCCTTCAGAACGATCCCAGGAAAAGGCGAGCTTTCCGTGAGGCTCTTACGAATATGTTGATGCGAATTACAGGAGGGGAGCTCAAGGGACGGAAGATAAAAACTCCTGCGGCGAGCTTCAGTCGTCCTCTTCTTTCCCGGGTGAGAAAATCCCTTTTTGACGTCTTAGGAAAGAGTATAGAAGGAAGCTCTTTTCTCGATCTCTACGCCGGATCAGGAGCAGTAGGGATTGAAGCTCTTAGCCGGGGGGCGAGGGAAGCTGTCTTGGTCGAAAAGGACCCCCGTTGTGTTTCGCTGATAAAGGAGAACCTCAGCAGCGTGGGTCTTTTTTCTCAGTACAGAGTCTACCCAGAGAATGTGTTGATATTTCTTGGAAAGCTCTTGAAGAAGGAGACTTTTGACATTATTTTTGTAGCTCCTCCTTATTACAAGGGAATGCAAAATGGAACTTTGGACGTGATTGAAAAAGAGGAAATTCATGGGTGTACGGTCATTGTTCAGCACTGCCCCAGGGAGCAGGTCAACTTCAGTCGCAAAAACCTGAATCTGGAGAAACAGAGAGAATATGGAGACACCATCCTAACCTTTCTTGAAGCATAGGAAGTTCTGTGTATGCCCAAGGACATCCCCCGAAGAATTCTACTTTCCTTCTCTCGCACTGCCTTCTCAACCAGAAGGTGAGAGCCGAGAGAGCCTATACCTCCGGGGTTACCGAAAGATTGCTAGGGGTCCTTTCGCATTATCCGGTTTGGCTGGAGCAACTCCCTTGTCCGGAATTTTGCTTCGTAGGAGAGAGAGAAAGAAAGTCGAAGGATGAATGGGAAAGTTTGAGGGGCTTTAGAGCACACTGCTCTCATTTGGCAGATGAAATAGAGAAAAGAGTAAGAGAATTGGCAGAGAAGCACGCCCCCTTTTTATTGCTGAGTATCGCTCGCTCTCCCAGTTGTTCCTCTGGTCAGATCTACCGGGGCAAGAGAGTGGTCCGGGGCAAGGGAATACTGGTGGAAGAGCTGGAAAAGCGAGTTAAACTAAATTATCTGGAGTTCGACTTTAGAAGGGTTTCTTGGTCGCTCCAAAGAATTGACAAATGTCTGAAGGTTCTGTGAAAATTATGAATCTAGAGGATAAGTTAGACCATCTTCCTGATAGACCCGGGGTGTACATTTTCAATGATAGACATGGACGGGTTCTTTACGTGGGAAAGGCTCTGTCTCTCAGGAAACGGGTGCGTTCGTACTTTGGGGAGGGAAGTATATCTACCCGTGTCGAATCACTCCTTTCTCAGTTTCAGGATCTGGAGTGGATTGTTACCGATTCTGAAACAGAAGCGTACCTCTTGGAGCATAATCTGATAAAGAGACATCGCCCCACGTATAACATCCGCCTCAGAGACGATAAGTCCTATCCTTACATCAAACTTACTACAGATGAGGATTTTCCGAAGGCTTTCCTCACTCGAAACCCCAGGGTCGATGGAGCTCAGTATTTTGGTCCCTATACCGATGTGAAAGCGGCCAGAAGAGCTCTTGCACTGATTCATCGGTTCTTTCCCCTGCGTCGATGCAAGGGAAAACTCAGACTCAAAATCAAGCCCTGTCTTAATTACCATATGGAGGAGTGCACCGCTCCTTGCGTGGATAAGATTGACCGCACAGACTACCTATCTTTGGTCAGGGGGGTCTCACTTTTTCTTCAGGGGCACCACGAAAGACTTCTGTCTCAACTTAAGCAGAATATGGATGAAGCTTGCCGGAAGGAAGAGTTCGAGAGAGCAGCAAAACTGAGAGACTCTATGGCGGCAATTGGGAGAATTGGCCAAACCCAGAAAGTATCTTCTTTTCCGGGACAAGACAAAGACTTGATAGGGATCGTATCTGAAAGAGGCGAAGGCTGTGGCATGGTTTTTCTCATTCGGGAAGGAAAGCTCATTGACAAGAAGCACTTCCTATTAAAGGTGGCTCCAAGGAGCATAGAAAAAGATATACTGACCTCGTTCCTCAAACAGTACTATGCTGAGGTCTCTTTTGTTCCGCCAGAGGTTCTTTTGCAGGGAGAGACACATGAGCGGATGGCCATAACAAGATGGCTCTCCGTGAGAAGGGGGGGTAAGGTAAATCTGGTGATCCCCAAAAGAGGAAAGAAGTTCAGATTGATGAAGCTACTGGAAAAGAATGCCTACATGCTGCTAACGCAGGAGAGGCATGGGGAGACAGGAAAGGCTCTACTTGAGCTTAGATCTTATATGAACCTCGAGAGAAAGCCTTCAAGAATAGAAGGTTTTGATGTCTCCAACATTCAGGGCGGATATCCCACCGGGTCGGTGGTAGTTTTTAAAGAAGGAAAACCCGCAAAATCCGAATATCGAAGATTTAGAATCAAGGGGGTGAAGGGAATCGACGATTTCGCCATGCTTTCAGAAGTGGTAGATCGACGCTATCGGCGTATATTGAAAGAAAAGGGAACGCTTCCCCACCTGATTCTGGTGGATGGAGGAAAGGGCCAGGTCTCCTCGTGCCTGAAGGTGCTGGACGATCTTAATTTGGAGGATCTTCCTGTGGTAGGGTTGGCCAAAGAACTGGAAGAGGTGTACGTTCCTGGTAGAAGCTTACCCTTAAATATGCCACCAAACTCGGCTGGCCTGAAGCTCCTGCAGGAGATTCGGGACGAGGCGCATCGCTTTGCCCACACCTATCATATTAAATGCAGAGGAAAGAGACTCAGGGCCTCATCTCTAGATGAGATTCCAGGCGTGGGCAGAAAGACTAAGGAGCTTCTTCTCACCCACCATAAATCCGTGGACAAAATAAGAAACAAGAGTGTGAGCGAGCTAAGGGAGATTCCTGGAATTGGAGAAAAACGGGCGAGGAAGATTCTGGATTATCTTTCAGGCAACTTAGATGCTCGAAGCTCCACGTAGGGACATGAATAATTTCTTGATCATTAAGTCAGACGTCTTTTGGTTAGGAGTGGTTGTGTCCGAAGGGAAAGTGGTGAGGCTGTGTTTTTCTTATTCCGAGAAGTGTACCCGGGAAAGTTTGGGGATCAAATCTAGTCAAAGTCCTTCTGCCTCTTCCCTTGTTCAGTCCCTGGAAGACGACCTGGTCGATTATTGGAAAGGGATGAGGGTGGACTTTTTCGGATACGCCCTGGACTTAGCTGGGTACTCTGCTTTTTCCCGGAAGGTATGGACCCAGACTCGTCTTATTCCGTATGGAGAGGTGCGTTCATACAAGTGGGTAGCTCAGGCGATTGGTACTAGGGGATTTCGGGCGGTGGGAAAAGCATTAGGGAATAATCCTTTTCCCATCATTGTGCCGTGCCACAGAGTCATCAAAGAAGATGGGGGACTCGGAGGATTTTCATCAGGCCTCGCGATAAAGAGGAAGCTTTTGAAAGTCGAAGGATTCCTGAAGGACTGATGAGAGTCTTTTGCCATTGCCTAACTCATCGAAGATACTATAATGGTACAAAGCGTCGGAATCTTTCACATTTTCACCTCTTAATTATCTTGTCGGGAAGCATAAACTATGATTGGTAGGATTCTGGGCAAAGTTATTGGCACTAAACAGAAAAGGAGTATCAAGAAGCTTCTCCCTCTAGTTGGTGCCACAAATGTGTGGGAGAGAAAGACAAGCAAACTCTCGGACAAGGCACTGCAAGGAAAAACAGACGAATTTAGAGGCAAAATAAGACCTCTGGTTGGCCGGATCGACAGCCTGAAGAGGGAAATATCCGAGCTTTCTGATATTGAGCAAGAGAGCGCCAGGGTCTCCCTTCAAGGAAAAAGAAAACAACTCGATGACCTTATTTATGATCTTCTTCCTGAGGCGTTTTCGGTGGTGCGGGAAGCGGCAAAAAGGACTATAGGCCTTCGTCCCTATGATGAGCAGCTTATGGGAGGAATGATTCTCCACCAGGGAGGTATAGCGGAGATGGCCAATGGTGAGGGCAAAACCCTGGTGGCTACGCTTCCTGTTTATCTCAATGCCTTGGAGGGGAAGGGGGCTCATGTAATTACAGTCAATGATTATCTGGCCAAAAGAGATAGAGATTGGATGGGACCGGTTTATGAGTTTCTGGGGCTTACGGTAGGGGTAATTCAGAACAAGCTGGACAGCACAAGCAGGAAAAAGGCCTATGAGTGCGATATTACCTATGGCACCAATAATGAGTTTGGGTTTGATTATCTGAGGGATAATATGGCCTCGAGGGTGGAGGATCAGGTACAAAGGGGTCATCACTATGTTATTGTGGATGAGGTAGATTCTATCCTGATTGATGAGGCGAGGACTCCTCTTATTATATCTGGGCCGGCCGAAGAGTCGACAGACAAATACCATAGAATTGATAAACTTGTTCCCCGCTTAAAGGGACGTGAAGTGTTGAAGGATGAGAAGGAGGAAGGAGAAGACACAGATTACGTGTGGAACCCGAAGGATCAGACCGTAGCTCTAACTGAGAAGGGAGTTAAGCGGGCGCAGGAGCTGCTAAGAGAGGGTGGTCTTCTCCCGAAAGGCAAGAATCTCTTCGAGAGAGATGAGGATCACCCCGAGGACGAGGAAGGCATAGATCCGGAGACCCATAATTTGGTCACCCATATTAATCAGGCTATCCGCGCTCACAGACTATTTGAAGAAGACAGGGATTATCTGGTCAAAGATGGAGAGATTGTCATTATTGATGAGTTTACGGGGAGGCTTATGCCGGGAAGACGCTGGAGCGATGGACTTCATCAGGCGGTAGAAGCCAAGCAGGGAGTAATGATCCGCAATGAAAACCAAACCCTGGCTACCATCACACTCCAGAACTACTTCAGAATGTATGACAAATTAGCAGGAATGACAGGGACGGCAGCTACTGAGGCTGATGAATTCTTGAAAATATATGATCTGGAAGTGGTGAGCGTCCCCACTCATAAACCCACCATTCGGGAAAATGTTCCTGACCGAATCTATCAGACAGAGAAGGCCAAATTTGAGGCGGTGATCAAAGAAGTAGAAGAACTTCACCAGGAAGGAACGCCCGTTTTGGTAGGGACGAGATCAGTGGAAAAATCAGAAGCACTGAGCCGCTCTCTAAAAGAAAGAGGTGTACCTCACACCGTTCTCAATGCGAAGTATCATGAAAAGGAAGCCCAGATAGTGGCTCAAGCTGGTGAGAAGCGAGCGGTGACTATTGCCACCAACATGGCGGGACGAGGGACCGACATTAAGTTAGGAGAAGGAGTAGAGGATCTAGGAGGCCTTTTTGTCATCGGAACCGAACGCCATGAATCTCGTAGAATTGATAATCAGCTACGGGGAAGATCAGGCCGACAAGGGGCCCCGGGGACTTCCCAGCTGCACGTTTCTCTCGAGGATGAGCTGATGCGTCTTTTTGGCTCTGAAAGAATTGCCAGAATCATGCAGAGGCTGAAGATCCCTGAAGATCAACCCATTGAGCACCCCTGGGTTACCAGGGCCCTTGAAAGAGCCCAGGAACAGGTGGAGAGAAGGAACTTCGATATGAGAAAACACCTCTTGGAATATGACGATGTGATGAATAAGCAAAGAGAGGTGATCTACGGGGAAAGGGACAAGGTTTTGCGGGGGGAGAATCTTAAAGAAGATATCCTGGGGATGATGGAGGATGTGATAGATGCAGTGCTCAGTGAGTACGCTGATGAGAAAATCCGGTCTGAAGACTGGGATAGAAGGAATCTTTTGGCAAAGGTGAAGTACCACTTTTCCACCGAAATCCCTTATTCTTCCGTAAGCGAGGTTTATGATCGAAAAGAGCTCCAGCAAATCATCTTGGAAGCAGCAAAAAAGAGTTATGAAGAAAAAGACAAGAGATTGGGAAATGAACTCATGCGGGGACTGGAGAGAATAGCCTTCTTGCAGACCATGGACTCGGGCTGGAAAGATCACCTCTACACTATGGACATTTTGAAAGAGGGGATAGGTCTTAGGGGATATGGACAACGCGACCCCCTCATCGAATACAAAAGAGAAGCCTATTCGATGTTTGAGGATTTGATTCAGCGGATCAGGCAAGGGGTGGTAGAATTCATCTTCAAGGTAGAGGTTTCTCGGGAGCCTGTCTTTCGGAGAGTATTAGTGGGTAGTCCCGAGACTCCTGAGCCCGTTCTCATGGCAAGTGATCGCGAGGCCGGAGAAGTTCATTCCCCTCAGCCAAGAAGCGCTTTTCAAAGAAAGACCAAAAAAGTGGGACGAAATGAACCTTGTCCCTACTGCAATAGCGGAAAGAAATACAAACACTGCCACGGAAGATAAGGAAAGGAAGATGATGGATAGCGAGAGGAATTTCCCGAGAAGGGGGAGGGATTGAAGAGAAGCGGAGCCCAAATCGTAGTAGAAGCTTTGGTGAGGCAAGGAGTGGATGTTATTTTCGGGTTTCCTGGGGGATCAGTAATTCCTCTGTACGACGTTCTTTACGAGACCAACCAGATAAAGCACATCCTTACTCGACATGAGCAAGCTGCTGCTCATGCAGCCGACGGGTATGCTCGAGCCACAGGAAAAGTGGGAGTATGCGTTGCCACCTCTGGTCCTGGGGCTACCAATCTGGTTACGGGAATCGCCACCGCCTTCATGGACTCTATTCCTATGGTGGCCCTCACCGGTCAGGTTCCTACAGGTATGATCGGGAACGATGCTTTCCAGGAAGCTAACATTACGGGAATTACCTATTCTATAGTTAAGCATAACTATCTGGTGAGAGATACCCGTGATCTTGCCCGCATTCTCAAAGAAGCCTTTTACCTGGCCAGCACGGGCAGAAAAGGCCCGGTGGTGGTGGATCTTCCCAAGGATGTGCTAACCAATAAGACGGAAGCTTCTCATCCCAAACAGGTCAAGCTAAGAAGCTATAGCCCCAATTACAAAGGCAACCCGAAGCAGATTCAAAGAGCGGCTAAGCTCATCAATGAAGCTCAGAGGCCTGTCATCTATGCGGGTGGAGGAGTAGTTAGCTCCGGTGCCTCAGGAGAGCTTATTGAATTTGCCCATCATACCAACATTCCGGTTACCACTACCTTAATGGGACTGGGGGTCTTTCCCCAGGATGATCCTCTGTCTTTGGATATGCTCGGAATGCACGGTACAAGATATGCCAACTACGCTGTTCAAGAGTCAGACCTGGTTATTGGTGTGGGAGCACGGTTTGATGACCGCATCACTGGCAAAATCTCAGAATTTGCCCCTCACGCTAAGATTATCCATCTGGATATTGACCCTACCGCGATCAGCAAGAATGTCAGGGTGGATATTCCTATTGTCGGTGATGCCAAAGATATTCTCTCTGAGCTCCTCCTGAGTGCCAAAAAAGGCGGGAGAAGACACCGAGAATGGGACGGAAAAATCCAGCATTGGAAAGAAAAGTATCCCCTGAAGTATGATATGAAAGGAGGTCTCAAACCTCAGTTCGTAGTGGAAAAGATATACGAAGCTACCAAAGGAGAGGCTATCATTGCCACTGAAGTTGGTCAGAACCAGATGTGGGCCGCTCAATATTACAGGTTCACCAAGCCTCGCACCTTCATATCTTCCGGTGGGCTAGGAACAATGGGATATGGATTTCCCGCTTCCATTGGAGCCCAGATTGGCTGTCCTGACAGAGTTGTTTTTGACATAGCCGGGGACGGCAGCTTTCAGATGAATATTCAGGAATTGGCTACCCTAGTGAATTACAATGTTCCCGTTAAGGTGGCTATTTTGAATAATGGGTATTTGGGGATGGTAAGACAATGGCAACAACTCTTCTGTGATTCCCGCTATTCTCAGGTAGACCTTAAGGGGACACCCGATTTTGTCAAGGTAGCCCAGGCCTATGGCGCTGAGGGGATGAGGATAGCAAAGAGTGAGGAAGTGGAGCCGGCTCTGAAGAGAGCCTTGAGTATAGATGGTCCGGTCATCATGGACTTTAGAATCTGTCGTGAGGAAAATGTCTATCCTATGGTGCCGGCAGGAGCAAACCTTAGCCACATAATAGAGGGACTGGCCTAAACAAAAAATCACTACCTACTTCCAGCCACTGTTTCAAATATAAGGGAACAACAGCATTCCTCAAACCTAACCTTAAGTCCTCTTTTCTTGCCGTAGGAAGCAATGCCTTCCGCAGGATAAGCAATCCCGTTGAAACCTGCCTCCAGAGCAATGAAGTCCGTTACTTTCTTATGTTTTCCTCCCGGTCGGGCGCAACCGAGAACAAGGGGAGTTCTGGGAAACATCATTCTGGCTTTAAGAAATATGCTTCGCAGCCTGTGAGGATGAGGAGGTTTTACGAGGGCCATGGGGGTGGAGGAAAGGGGATTAAGTACTACCAGGACCAGAGAGGCAACGGGGTAAGAGGAAATTAGCTCCAAGGCCTTCTCTTCTCCCACTATCCTTCCAAAGTGAAGGCCAATTACTACATGGGGGGATGTCTTGACCCCGTATTGATGGAGATGACCCAGGCTTCTTTCAAAATCATCAACGCTGGCCCTCATATTATATACCTTTCTTATAGTTTCATCAGAGCCGATGATATCAATCATGGCGGTATCAACTTCGGCCTCCGCCAGGGCTTGGGCTAAATCCTTACTTACCAGCCCTGTGTGAACAGCTATTTTTATTTGCAGATCCCTTTTTAAAGATCCCGCAGCGGAAAGAAATGAGATAAGGGGAACCTCTCCATTCCGGGTGGAACCGCCAGAGAGAAGAATCCCATGACACCCAAGCTTTTTCAAGTAGACCCCGAGCTGGTAAAGCTCGTCAGGAGAGGAAACTTGATACATGCCTTTGAGCAGGGTTTTCCGACAATGTAGACAGTTTAGTTGGCAACGGGTGCCCGTGACTGATACGGGGACAAAAAGAGGCCGGGAGGAGTTCCGGTATTCAGTTGTTCTATACCCCTTCAGACCTGGAACATAAAAGACCACGTCCCAGCCAAGATTCTCTCTAGCCAATTTCCAGGCATCATCAAGGGTTATGTTGGCCATATCTGCTCTTTCACCCTCTGGATGTCCTCTCGACGGAGTGGAAAGGGGTAGTTCCGCATTTTAGGGCCGGGGCGAGAGTTTGCATAAGGCCTGTTGCAACCTGGGCAGCCGCTTGTCTGAAAAGGGTGACCGGCTTGGATCACTTCATCCAACGTTGTCCTGTCTCTCCCGAAATCCAGGATATTACCTTCCTCGCTGAAGGAGATCTCATCCGCAGCGAGGAGGTCTTTCTCCACAAGGTACTGAGCAAGTTGAATCCTTCGATACTGAACTAGGGGGGGTGGGGAAAGATGAGAGAGGGAAGAGCTAGTTTCAGGATAAAGGGAAAAGAGATGGGTTTTCGCTCCCATACTATGAACTCTTTGAATGCACGTTACCATTTCCTTTTCAGCTTCTCCGAGTCCCACGATTAGATGGACTCCCACTTTCTCTTTTCCGAACACGCGAAGAGCCGCTCTTGCAGTTTCCCAGTAAGTCTCCCATCGATGAGGTCCCTTAACTCCCTCACCTCGCACTTTACAGAAGATATCCTCCGTAGCGGCGTCAATGGCTACTCCCACTCGATCGACCCCACATTTTCCAAATTCCGCTAGATCCGGAAAGGTGAGAACAGTAGGGGCGATAAGGAGGGAGAGTGGAATGCT
>SDBS01002011.1_pt1 | contig 20462 bp, 15 predicted proteins | sample 2277091 | NCBI WGS metagenome assembly SDBS01 (sample SAMN10404972, study PRJNA504765) | marine sediment metagenome | isolation source: marine sediment core GS10_PC15, 163 cmbsf | place: Arctic Ocean: Southern Knipovich Ridge | collected 2010 | reverse complement strand
CAATGTAGCCAACCGCTGATCAAGGTCATGGGAGTCGGGGGAGGGGGCAGCAACGCCGTTGACAGGATGCTCCACGTCGGGATTCCGGGTGTGCAGTTCATTTCTTCGAACACCGATGCTCAGGCCCTTGCTCTTTCCGAGGCATCACGGAAGGTCCAGCTAGGTCCAGAGACCACCAAGGGGCTGGGGGCTGGAGGCAACCCAGAGGTCGGCGCCCGGGCAGCAAGGGAGAGCGCTGAGCAGGTCCGAGAGGCTCTGAATGGAGCAGAGATCGTGTTCGTGGCCTTGGGTCTGGGAGGAGGCACCGGCACAGGTGCTGCGCCGGTAATCGCTGAGGTGGCTCGGAAATGTGGCGCCCTCACGATTGCGGTGGCGACGACGCCTTTCAGCTTCGAGGGAAGCAGGCGAGACCAGATTGCCAGGGAAGGGCTGCGTGCGCTGAAGGCAAAGTCAGACACCGTGATCGCCATTTCCAACGACCGTCTGCTGGACTTCATTGATGAGGAGACGTCGCTTGATATCTCCTTCCGCATAGCCGATGACGTGCTCAGGCAAGGCATTCAAGGCGTAGCGGAGTTGATCACATCCACGGGGCTCATCAATCTCAATCTGATGCACGTAAGAGCCGTACTCAGGAACGCTGGCTCGGCACTTATGTCTATCGGTCAGGGCCGTGGGGATCAACGTGCCGTGGAGGCAGCGGAGTTGGCCGTAGCCAGTCCGCTCACCGAACTGTCGTCTATCGCAGGGGCGTCAGCAATACTGGTCAATATCACGGGGGCCAACGACCTGTCCTTGGATGAGATTCAGCAGGCCGTCAGTACCGTGGCCGGCGTTGCTAGTCCCGATGCGGACGTGTTTTTCGGGGCTACGCTCGATCCCAGCATGGGAGACCAGGTTCAGGTGACACTCATCGCCGTGGGCATGGATGGTCAGACACCGAGACGGGCGCAGGGAGCAGCGGTTTCACGCCGAGAGGTCTCTTGTGACCCGCGAAGCACGGTCTCGACTGCACACCCAGAGCTTGCACATGTGCAAGAACGTCGGTGGACTGTCGATCTACAGGATCTGGACGTGCCTACCTTCTTGAGACAGCGCAGGCTAGCCAAGATAGGGGAGGAAGAGCAGCATGGCTAGACACTCCAGAGAATGCAAGCGCAGAGTGCAGGAACATATTCGACAGCACTTTCCAGACATGGCAGACGTGAAACCCGCTGTCTCGTGTCTGAAATCAGGGGGGCAAACGAGACACCGCTTCACGTTCCGCAAGGCTTTGTGGTCATCTGATGGTGAGAAGTACAAGCAGATTGTCCATGTAACCGCGGATCAAGATGGCAAAGTGCTGAAGGTGGCAGTGTCCCGGTAGAGGCTGTCGACGGAGTTGTGAAGATGCTGGTGCTGAGTAGAATGCTCAAGCTCGAAAAGGTCGCTCGTGGTTGGTTCATCTGTTGGCTCCTTTCTTCAGTCATGCTCTCGCTCGCCGTCCAGCCCCCTTCGACCGTGCTGGGGGCACCAGCGGAGCTGGGACCCACCACGTATGTGGTCGCTTGGGGGGATACCATCTCTGGCATTGCGGTGCGCTATGGGACCACTGTGGCCGCAATCGCGGAGGTCAATCAGTTGGCCAATCCTAACCTGATTTTCGTGGGCCAGCGGCTTGCCATACCGGGCACCACGTCGCCAGTGTCTGCCGGATCTGGGACTTACGTGGTGCAGATAGGGGATACTCTTTCGGCTATCGCCTACCGTTATCAGACTACCGCTCAGCGCTTGGCTCAGATGAATGGCTTGACTAACCCCAACATCATTATCGTGGGGCAGAGACTGGCGATCCCCCAAGGCTGGTCCCCAGGATCGGTAGCGGTCTCACCAGGAGGCTCCGGGGTGACCAGTGGGCATTACCGCGTGCAACCGGGGGACACTCTGATCGGTATCGCGGTACGCTTTCGCGTAGGTATGTGGGACATCGTCCTGGCCAACAACATAGCGAATCCATCCTTAATCTACGCTGGCCAGTCGCTAGTGATACCGGGCGCTCAGGACCCCGCGAGCGGATCTCAGACACCTTCGGACACAGCCACCCCCGCGCCCACGAAACGCCCTTCCGCACCCACTCCGAGGCCCGCTGCGCCAACGCCAAGGTCTGCCACACCTACACCCCAGCGGCCGAGCCCGCCGACGGGACCCACCTATGCCTTTGGGTACGTGCAGGGTAGTATGCGCCAATTCCCCAACTGTGGGACCGTGTACTTCAAGGGCCAGATCAGAGGCATCGGAGGCGAGCCTGTGAGCGGTCGGACCGTACGTCTGCGGTTTGCGGGCCACGCGGTGTATAACGTCAGCGGAGTTGGTCAAAACCCGGGGGAATGGGGTTTTGCGCCCTTGGCTCGGGAACACTTCCACTCTCCTTTCACGTTCCGCATAGACATCGTGGAGAGCGAGGCCAACCCGGTGCCCCAGTCGGAGACAGTGGAGATCGATTTCACAGACTGCAACGCTGCTGGGCAGTTCGAGAACATCGTCTTCCAATATGGGCTCGCAGCTCCAACCCCAGCGAGCGTGCCAACGCGCAACCCTGGCCCAGATCCTGGGCCGAGGGGCCCGCTGCCTCCTGTCGAATGGGATAGGCGTCTCAATGATTTGCCTTGCGTGGGCTTGGTTACCGTGGCGGACGCAGGGGTCCAACTGCGGCCGGGGGATCGATACTGGCGACTCGTAGGCGCCAGATGGCTCAATGAGGAAGAGAGCCGCAGAGACATTCAGATCCACGTGGATCTCCTCGACGAGGCAGGACAACGTGTGTTTGGGGACACAGTGGTGTTTGAGAACGGTGGCCAAGACCGGGTCGTCAGCACACCCCAGACTTGTTGCTATCCCTGGGACTATCCGGTCAAGTGGCCCATGTTCAATGCGCTCTGCTCCTATAGCGTCTATGTAGAGGGCCTTCCCAGCGACAAGATGGTCGGAATGGGGCTGGGAACCCCAGAGCACCCGGATTGGACCGTACACACTGGATTCGTCTTGACGTTTCAGCGGACGGCATATCGATGATAAAGGGTAAGGGATACTACACCGGTCCGTCGATCTCGGAGGTCTGGGCATGGTTCAGTTGATCTTCTGGAGGACCGTTGCGTCGATTACGAGCGGGCTACTTCAGGTTAGGGTTCTACTTTTCGTCCTGGTGCTTGCGTATGTCGCGGGATGGATCCTGGGGTCTGTCTACGGCCAAGGTTTCTAGGCAGGCTTGACGAGAAGCTTCTTAATGGGAATCAGGCGTTCGTACTAGAGTCCACAAAGGGACTCGCGTGAGAAGGAGGTACAGAAAATGGGGAACAGGATGCGCTACATCGTCCTATTGATCGCTCTGCTTGCGATTCTGAGCGGATTGGCCTCTCCTGTCTTGGGGGCGCCTGAGGCGGAGGAGCGGAGTGCAAACTCAGTGGTCCACGTAGTCCAGTGGGGAGAGAACCTCACGCTCATCGCGCGACGTTACGGTGTCAGCACAGCAGTCATTGCTCAGGCAAACGGCATAGCGAATCCCAACTACATCTATGCGGGACAGAGGCTAGTGATTCCCACAGGGGCGTCGCCTCCGTCGCCGCCTCCGTCGGGCCAGACGACTACGTACGTCGTTCGGAGAGGAGACACGCTCTCCGCAATCGCCTATCGCTTTGGTACGACCGTCAACGCTCTCGTCTCATTGAACGGTCTGGTGAACCCCAACCTGATCTACGCCGGACAGGTGTTGAAGGTTCCAGGGCAGGAGCAGTCACCCCCGCCCAGCAACACCTGTGTCTATGTGGTGAAGCGAGGCGACAATCTGACCAAGATCGCTCTTGCGCATGGCACGACGGTTTGGGCCCTGACAATTGCCAACAATCTGGCCAATCCCTCCTTCATTTGGGTTGGACAGCGGTTGGTGATCCCGGGATGCTCGCCCGGCACTACCCCCACTCCTACGCCACAACCGCCAGCACCCACACCGACACCGCGCCCTGGGGCAACACCGACACCCACGGTGCAGCCTGGCCCTGTGCCTCGGATGAACACGCCCGAATACGGGGTTCACACGTTTCTCTGGTGGGCGGGGGAGTCCCGAGCCCGAGATGCCCAGTTGGCTAAGGACGCGGGCCTCACTTGGGTCAAGGAGCTATTCCCTTGGAGAAGCATAGAGGGAGCCGGCAAAGGCATCTTCGATTGGAGCGTTGCGGACGAAGTGGTGCAGACTCTGAATGATCGGGGGCTGAAGATCATAGCTCGCGTAGATTTCCAGCCCGCGTGGGCGAGAGCAGATGGAGCCAACAACGGTCCTCCAGACAACTATCGTGACTACGGAGATTTCCTATACGCCATGGCGAGTCGCTACCGAGGCCGAATTCAAGCGTACGAGATCTGGAACGAGCCAAACCTGGCACGCGAGTGGGGCGACCGTCCACCCAACGCTGCCGAGTACGTGGCTCTGCTGCGAGTAGCATATCATCGCATCAAGGAAGCGGACCCCAACGCTACGGTTATCACGGCGGGACTGGCTCCCACTGGGACCGGCCTGCCCCACGCGATTCCTGACGTCCAGTATCTGCGTCAGATGTACCAGGCAGGAGCCAAGAACTACTTCGACGTGCTGGGGGTCCACGCACCAGGATACAAGGCTGCTCCTGAGACAGATCCCAGTGAGGTGCAGAACAACCCAGCGCTGGGAGGCCACCGTTTCTTCTGCTTCCGGCGTGTAGAGGACCTACGGCAGGTGATGGTTGACAATGGCGACGCAGGAAGGCAGATGGCGGTGCTGGAGTTCGGCTGGACAAGCGATCCGAGGCCGGGTTCCCCATATCACTGGCACGCGGTGTCGGAGGAAACCAAGGCCGAGTACATAGTGCGGGCCTTTCAGTGGGCCCGGGATCACTGGTCTCCGTGGATGGGGGCGATGACCGTGTTGTCAATCGCGGATCCCGCTTGGACCGAGAACGACGAGCAGTACTGGTGGGCCATCACCAATCCTGACGGAACAACCAGGCCTGCCTACGACGCTCTGAGAGCTGCTCCGAAATAGCGACAGAGGAGGATGAATTGAGCTCCAAGACCTTGTTGCTCTGTGTGCTGGTGGTGTGCGCGTTTGTTGTGTTGATGATTGGCGGCTGCACCAGGGAGAAGGCACTGCCGACAGCAGCACCGACGTCTACAGCCAGGACGGCGCCGGCTGAGAATGCACCGGAGTCATCGCCGACTCCCTCACCCACTAGCACGCCTGATGTCCCAGAGCTCACCTACTACACTGTGCAGGCTGGGGACACTGTGTGGGACATCGCCGACCATTTCGGGATTTCCGTACAGGAACTGGTAGACGCCAACCAACTTGTAGAACCGGATCGTTTGCAGCCTGGTCAGCAGCTCATCATTCCCGTCAGCGGCGACGAGGGCGGAGACGAGCGCGGTTCACCGCAACCACCGGCTGATGAGTCCGGGGATGTAGAGGAGCAACGCTCACACACCGTGGTGGCCGGCGACACTCTGTCGAGCATAGCCATATTGTATGGAACCACTGCAGAGGAGATCGCAACGCTGAACGGATTGGACCCAGACGACATATTGGCTATCGGGCAACGGCTTGTCATTCCTTGAGTCGCAGGGAGGCGCGAGGGTAGCCATCTAGGAGGGTAATCGTGAATCTGCTCGACTATCCAAAACCCAACGGGGACACTGGCATAGGCTTTCACTGGTTCCCGGACTATCACCACTACGAACGTCGGTATTTCGACACCTTCGTGCCGGAGATGAAGGCGATGGGTGCCAGTTGGCTCCTCGTGCTGTCGGATGGAGTGAGGACAATTCCGGACTGGTTCCTTCGAGGGCTTATGGAGCACGACATTGAGCCCATCATCCGCGTGTTCTATCGGTTTGTGACTTTCATCGACCAAGCTGGTCTGCGCAGGGCATGCCAGCACTATGCTTCGTTGGGCGTGCACTACGTGCATGTCTTCAATGAGCCCAACCTGACAGTCGAATGGGCGGAGTGGAATCCCGAGCGCCTGCCAGCGCGCTTCATGGATTTTCTGATCCCATGCCTGGAAACCATGCACAGCGTGGAAGGCATCATTCCCGTCTTCACGCCTTTGAGCCCCGGTGGTAACTACTGGGATACCTCCTTCCTCAAGAGCGCGTTGGCCATTCTGAATCAGCGGGGCAAGAAGCACCTTTACGATAGAATGGCCATTGGCATCCACAACTATGCCAACAACAAGCACCTGACCTATGGCAAAGGCGGAAGCGTCCGTTGGCCCTGTGCACGACCCTACCAGCGGCCACCGGGATGTCAAGATCACACAGGGTTCTACATGTTCGAATGGTACGACGAGATAGTGCGCGGGTACACGGGGCGGCGTCTACCGCTGATTGGCTGTGAGAACGGAGTCAGGCTGGGTGACGCCGACGACCCCGGATCTCCCGCCATCAACGAAGCGCTTCACGCTGAACGTCATGCAGCGATGTGTCAGATGACGATGAATGGGGAGCTGCCATACTACTTCTTCAACAACGCCTTCTGGCTGCTGGCGGCTGAGGACGACAATTACTTCGTGCGGCACAGTTGGTACAGACCCAACGGCGAACCCCGCTTGCCACAGTCCGTGGCGCGGCTGAAGTCCTTGCCCAAGAAGAAGCGCCCGCTCTGGGTGAACCTGCCCAGGGAGATAAAGGTTCTAATGCCCGATGGCGACGTAAGGGTGATGGGTCTTGAGGAATATCTACAAGGCGTGCTGCCCGAGGAGATGGGCGATGATGCTCCCATGGAAGCTTTCAAGGCCCAGGCCGTAGCCGCTCGCTGCTACGCAGCAGTCGCAGCGGCGAAGCCCAGGCACGGAGCCAAGGGGGCTGATGTTTGTACCACAACTCACTGCCAGGTTTGGTCGCCAAGAACCTATCCAAGCAGTGACGAGGCGGTGGAAGACACCGCAGGGATCGTGGCCATGCATGGAGACGAAGTGATACAAGGCTTCCACTTCGCACATTGCGACGGGCACACACGCAATAGCGAAGATGTCTGGGTTCGAACCTTGCGCTATTGTAGAAGCGTGCCATGCATCAGGCCGTATCCGTCCTTGCGGGGACACGGTGTTGGCATGTGTCAAGAGGGCGCGAAGGCAATGGCAGAGCAGGGCGCCACGTATGTTGACATCCTAACTCACTACTACACAGATATCCAGGTCGTAGGCATTGACAGGGATCCAGTCGACACATGGCCAGAGCTGAGGACAGGGTACTCAGACTGGCCTCGTCCCCCGCACGACAACGGGCTGGGGATTCACGTGGGACTCGACTTCTCGCCGGAGGCCATAGCTGCTGATGTTGCGCGAGCGGAGGAATTGAATCTGAAATGGGTGGTGCTGGCCCCGAAAGACAGGGCTGGCTTGCAGGGAGTGGTTTCCGTCTACTGGGAGAAGGGCATCATGCCAGTGGTGAGGCCGATGTGCCTGGTGGACGAGGATCATGATTTCGAAAGGGATGCCAGGCTAATGCAGGAGATGGATATCCCGGCGTACATCCAGATCTACAACGCTCCCGAGCAGCCCCAAGAATGGGGCACAGGGGAGGTGGATATGGCATTGTTCGCCTCCCGCTGGCTTGCTCAGGCCAAGGCTCTCGTTGAAATGGATGGCTTCCCCGGACTGCAAGTGAACACGGTGGAAGACCTGAGGCTAGTGATTGACGAGGCGAAGAGGGAGGGCCTGAAGTACCTCTTCCGTCATGCCTGGTTCTGCTGCCACAACTATGGGACAAATCGTCCGGCGCGCTATCCCTACGACGACATCAACCAGAGAGGCTTGCCTATCCAGCATCCTGAGTGGGAATTTGCGGGCTCCGTGGAGCAGGTGAATCGCTGGCGGGAGCAAGCCAAGGAGCCAGGCCAAGACATCAGTGGAGACTACGACTGTGTCCTTGGATTCCTCGCCTACGCCCGAGTGTTCGAGGAAGAGTTGGGCTTCGTCCCTCCCATTATCTGCAGCGAAGGGGGATGGAGGTATGGTGACTTGAGCGATCGTCGCTATCCGAAGGTGAACGACTTCCTGCATCAGGCGCACCATACCGCCATGTTCGCCTGGTTTAGGGACAATACTCTGTCCCACGGTGGCCGATTGCCGCCATACCTGTTCGCAGCGTGTCCGTGGATCCTATCAGGCGCCGAGGAGCCTGCTGCCTGGTACGATGGTCTGCATGGAACCAGGGAGCAGACCATAGCATCTATAGCGAGCATGCCCGGCTTTGCTCGAGACGGGTTCTCGGTGGAGCAGCCTGTTCCGTCTCCACCGACTCCCCCGAGCGAAACCTCTCCCGCGCCAGCGGTGCCGGAACCAGACCCTGCGCAACCAGGATCGAAGTGGAGGATGAGCGTGGAGCGGCGCTCACGAAGCGATGGAGTGAGAGCAATCGCTGGCAGTTTCCCGCGGTCGGGGATTCGCCTTGATGTCATCGATCCGTGGGGCAATTCGGTGACAGTCACCAGTGGCTCGAAGCCAGAGTATGGCCCCGGTGGCTTTGAAGTGCCCATCTGGGCTGATGCGGCCTATACTCTGCGGTTCTTGGATGAGATCTTCCAAGTGGAAGTGAGGCACGACATCGTGGTGTTGACGTTCAGTGAGAACAGCACAGGAGATGGGGCAGAGGAGCTTGTGGAGGCAGGCTCCAGGCTGGTGACCAACTGGATGAACGTGGATCTAGCCCGAGGACTCATGCAGGATCTCAGCCGACATGAAGGACTGTTTAGCTTGGAGAGGCAGTGATAGCGGTGGCACATCAAGCTACAGACGCGTTGCCAGACTCTAGATCAAAGTGAGCGAGAAGGAGGTCGAGGAAGGAAATGGAGAGCGGAAAACAAACGCGAAGCAGCAAGTTGTTCATGGTCATTGCCCTGGTGCTCACAGCATCCCTGTTCTTGGGTTTGCTCGGAATTGGAGGGATCGTGCTTTTCCGATTCTTGGTGGGTCCGGTGGAAGTGGCCATGCCCCCGGGGACTGATGTACCTTCACAGGTGCCTGAAGGGCCTATGACACCTACACCATCACCCCTCCCCAGTGCGACACCCACAACAGGAGGTCCTGCGCCGACTGCCACTCTGGTGGTCCCAGGAGTGACGGAGACCCCCTCTGTCGATGGCCAGGAGAACGGCAGTGGACAGAACGGGCCGGGTATGTCCAGCCCTGGGTCAGAGTCATCGGAGATGCCTCAGACTGGATTCGGGCCTCTGGAGACTCTGGGCATTGGAGCGGTGCTGGTGTTTCTGCTCGGTGCCAGCCACATTGCCCGTCGGCCGCGACTGGACAGCGACCGATAGGGAAGTGGAGAAGCCTCCAATTGTCGAGCTTGTGGCACTAGGGAGAAGGAGAAGACGGTGATTCGGCAACCTGCGCGTCGCCGCGCGTCGCTGCTTGCACGCATCGATCGGATCGTAAGCACTGTACTGGCCGTGGCCTTTCTCATCACCGGGTTCCAGACGGGCTATCGCCTGACGCACAGTGCCGAGCGCATGCTTTCAGCGACCCAATGGTCGCTGGGGGGTGAGCATCCTACCGTTGTGCAGATCCCCGTGGAGACGCCTGTGAGGGTGACCGAGCCGCTCCCCATGTGGCGGGGCACTGATCGGCTCAACATCCTGGTCATGGGGCTCGATCGGCGTCCAGGCACGGCCCTGCCCGGGCGTGCTGACGTGATCATGATCGCCAGCGTGGATCCCGTCCAGAGGGAAGTCGCCCTGCTGTCCATACCTCGGGATCTGTGGGTCGAGATACCCGGACATGGGGAGAACAGAGTCAACACTGCCTACTTCTATGGGGAGTTTGAAGGCACGGAGGGCGGGGGTCCCGGACTGATGAAAAGGACGCTCGAGCATAACTTAGGAGTGGACATTGACTACTACGGGACCCTTGATTTTGAGTGCTTCGAGCGGATCATTGACATCTTGGGCGGCATTACCGTGGATGTGCCAGAGCAAATCAGAGATGATCGCTACCCAGATGACGACTATGGCTACATGAGGATCTACATCCCTGCTGGCAGGCAGCACATGACGGGCGAGACGGCCTTGCAGTACGTCAGAGCTCGACACCAGACAAGCGACTTCTCCAGGATGCGTCGGCAGCAACAGGTACTCGTAGCTGCGAGAGACAAGGCGCTCAGACTGGACATACTCTTCTCGCTCCCTGAGTTGATCCCTCTGCTGGAGAGGACTTTCTCGACGGATCTGCCACTTGAAGACCTGTTAGGTCTGGCGAATCTTGCGACGCAGACAAGGCTGGAAGACATCACGATGCGTGTCATTGACGAATCGATGACCATCCCGTACGTGGCTGCGGATGGTGCACAAGTGCTGCTGCCCAGATTGGACCGCATTCGCGCGATGATGGGAGAGATGTTCGCTGAGGTGTCTGGCCCTGTGGAGACACAGCAGGCAGAGATGCGGGAAGCCCGCATCCTGGTGCGCGCCGACATCGCCAGGCCATACCTCGCCGGTGAGGTCGCCGACTTCTTGCAGCGACGCGGATACGATGCCTATGCGCAGAGCGACCAGATCCAGATTGAGTCGGAGGGAACCTTCATAGCCAGCCGTCGCGAGATGTCTGAGGCCGCCGTGCTCATATCGGCGTTGCTACGGGTGGGACCGGAGTTCGTCATCCTTTCTTCAGACGTAGAAGACGGCGGGGATATTGTCGTGACCCTAGGGCCCGATTTTGTGATGCCCAAGTGAGAGAGGGGGAGTGAGTTCAGTGGCTACAGCGTCCACCATCGGATCAGGGGGAAGCGGGCGGTTCGATGCGTTCCAGCCAATCATCTGCGCACCAACCGAGGGAACCGTGGTGATCGAGATACCACCACGTGAACCCATCTGCGACCTCAGGACCGCCGATGATCCTGAGTACCGTACCGTCTTCCAACATCTCTATCGCCTGGTAACCCCGACCGGGGCCGCTGCGCAAGCGAAGACCGAGCCCTCCGGTGTCTTTCACTCTGACGTAATCTCCCACGGTTGTGGGATCCGCAGCCGTCTCCACGACATTCTCCGACTCGACGGGCGAAAGCAAGACTGGATCCAGGCCCACAGCACGGAAGTGCCCCTCGCCGAGGGCACCGAGCTTGATCGGTGCCCCAGAAGGTGCGTCGAAGTCCCACTCTATGCGTGCACGTCTGAAGTACTGTGTGATCATGCCTGGCTCGACAGTGAGTTCGCTTATCGGGGGGCCGAGGCGTTCGGAACCGCCATGATCCACATAGAAACTGAGGAAGCTGAAACAGACATTATGGCCAGTTTCGTCGTAGTACTCGCAAAGCCCATCTCTGATCAAGGACGTTGGCGCAGGAGCGGTTCGGGGCGTATGATAGCCAAGGAGTTCTCCCAGAGGGGCGAGTCGTACTTGGCACTGCTCGCCTGGTTCCATGGGGCACTCCATTCGGGCGCGCCGGAAGTACTGAACCAGGAGTCCACTGTCCTCGAATGCTTCAGTGATGGGAGGACCCCAGATCTGAAGGCCACCGGTTGCTTCGAAAACGGATTGAAAGGGCTGGTCCAGGTAGTGACCTGTTTGGGGGAAGTACTTGCCTGAGGCCTCCTGCGCTTGACCTGGATGCGAGGAAGGCAGGAGCAAGGAGAGAAGTAGGAATCCGACTGCGGGTCCAACGAGCTTCTTCAGCAGATTGATTGCATGTGGTACAGCATTCACACTTCAATTCTAGCATAGACCACTCACAAAAGACCAACGGACCGCGCAGAGTGTCCGAAGGCACCGGGTTGTCGCCGGCTCGTGTAGCTGTCGACAGTTAGGAGGCACATGATGCACGATCGCTTGAGAGCAGAGGCTGTTCGACTTCAGGTTGTGAGGGGTAGACTCCAGGTCCGGGAGCTGCCGGGTGGTACCGCGGTGTCGCCCGGTCGGACCTCGAATTGGGGGGAAGTGTATCCTGTCTCTCATGTTGTCAGCCACGACGGCGGAACTGAACGTGTCTGCGACAGGCTCGAGGGCGTGACCCAGGAGACCTATCGCCAATCAGTAGGTGGGGTGACCAACAGGCTTCGGCAAGCCATGAGGAACGCCAACAGATATCTGTATCTCAGGAACCGAGTGCGGCGTGAGCGGCAACCGCTTCTCGCGGCGATGGGTTGCCTCGCCATACGCGGGACGGATGCCTATGCTTGTGGAGCGGGACCCTACAGCATTTTTCTGGTAGCTAAGGGCAGGGTGCGCAGTTTCGCCACTCCGGCGGAAGATGACGCTGAGAGCATGGCAGATGACTCGCGGAGGAATGGGTATCTCCTGGGCCGAAGCGCCAAACTGGCGGATCCGAGGTTCTCCTATCGTCAGCTTCAGCCCGGTGATTGGATACTGTTGGTTGCCGGGGCCCAGGCGGGCATGTTGCGGCGGATCGCTGACCAGTTGGCGGTGATTGCGGGTGAAAATGACATCAACCGCGCGGCTCAGCATGTGTGCGGGATGACCGAGTGGTCCGCGGAGGTCTCCGCACTGCTAGTGCGTGTTGGATCAGACACGCCTCAGTTGGAGGAAGTGCCCCGTTTGAAGCCGGAGGGCGCTCGCAGGAGCTTGGTGTCCACAGCCCAGACCTTCCTCCCGATCTGGGGACACGAGAATGGCGGAAAGGCAGAAGTGAGTCAGCGTCCTCCGGAGGGCAAGAACCTGCCTCCCTCCGCACAACAGAGTTATGTCCAAGAGGAAGGTGCATTTGCCAAGTCGCCGCACTCGGGACTGATAAGAGATTGGGGCGAAAAGCAAGATGGTGGCAGGCCAAGGTCGTCGCGGCAGAGTCACGACTTCCTGCAACAGAGTGCGGAGATCGGTCGCCTGACAGGGGCCGTGCTACTGTCCCTTCTCGCAGCTCTTTGGGGCGGCGGGCAGCGGCTTGTGGGAGCAAGTGTAGAGTTGATCAGATGCACATGGAAGTGGATCAGGCATCATCGCATTCTGGAAAGACTGGCCAGGATTAGCGAGTTGGCGCTCTTTGGAACCTGGGCGGCCTCGAAAGGGCTGGCTGTCCGTATCCTGCCGGAACGTCAGGCCTCCATCACCACGTATAGGGCTGCAGCCCGTCCTATGGCGAAGGCCAAAGTCGGGGGCTTCCAGCCATCACTCAGGAGTCGCGTTCTGATTGGCGCACTGATCATTCTGGCAGTCGCTCTGGCCGTGATCACTTCTGGTCTGCGTATCAAGTGGCGTCTGGAGCAGGCCGAGGTGGAGAGGTTGACCTCCCAGGTTGAGGAGAGTCTGAGGCTTGCTGAAGTCGAGGAGGATTGGCGGGTCAGGGCAGCCTTGCTGGCAGAAGCCCAGGAGCTGATCGACCAGGCGGCGGAGGCCCAGGGGAACGGTCCCGCGATCAGGGAGCTCAGCGACCGGTTGGAGAGCCAATGGGTCCTTGCCGCCGGTGGCGTGGGAGTGGCGTTCGGGTCGGAGCCGGTGCTAGCGGTTCCGGAGGGGGTCAGCCGAAGAATAATCGTACCGCATAACCAGGTGTACATCCTGAATGAGACGGCGCAGCGGTTGTATCGCTGCGAACTGGATCAACAAGGAGACCCGTTGGCGGAGCAGGGTCCGTGGACATGGGAATTGTCTGGGGAAGCTGGTACCGTTCCTGAGGAGCTAGTTGTGGACATGGCCTGGGCAGACGCCGCCAACGGACGGCTGACTCCTGCGATCTTGATGGTGACCAGCGAAGGCTCCCTGGTAGAGCTAAACCCCAGCGGGACCGCTCGCAACGTGTCTGTCTCAGATACTGTCCATTGGGAAGATGTTCGAGCGGTGCGAACGTACGAGGGCAACCTGTATGTCCTTGACGTGGGACGCGGGAACATCCTCAAGTACGTCGCGACCGGCGATGACTATCGCGATCCACCGATGAACTACATCGCAAAACCCGAGAGCATCCCGTGGGATAGCGTGATAGACATGGCCATAGACGGCTCCATCTACTTGCTGCTCTCCAATGGGAGCATCATGAAGTTCGCGGCTGGGCAACCACAAGCATTTCCGCAGGAGGGGCTACACCCTCCGCTGGAGAACCCTGTGGCCCTGTTCGCTTCACCGGATTCTGGATCTGTGTTCGTCGCCGAGCCGAGTCAGGCACGGATTGTGGAATTCAGCACTGATGGTCGTTTCCTCAGGCAGTTCCGCGAAACGTCCGGCCAGGATGGCGCCCTTGCGGATTTACAGGCCTTTGGGGTTGACGTGGCTCGTGATCGGTTGCTCGTCGGCACCCGCGAGGGAGTGTTCAGCACGCCTTTTCCTCCCGCGGAGTGAGGTTCGTGGATGTGAGATTGGGAGGCCTTGCCCGATTACGAAGATGACTATGATTTGTAGAGTAGTCCCGGGATGGTGAGTTGAGGATGCGTTCCATTCCGAATGGAGCCGACGCTGACGTGCTTGCGAGAATGGACCGGGTAGCGAAGCTACGGACCATTGGCTAGGCCGGAGACGAACAAGTGGGCGAAGACAGAATCCATCAAGCCTTGGCGAAAGAGATGACTTCGAGAGCCGGGGAGCACCGTCTCCGGATCATCGTCAGGTACAAGGAACAGGTGGCCAAGGCCAAGGCGGTAGAATCGGCTCGGCTGCCAGAACCACCGTCAAGGGTGCTCGCGGTTGTTCCTGCAGTGGCTTTGTCTGCTCTTCCGTCGGAAATCGTGGCTCTGAGTCGTGAGCGCGATGTTGCCGAGATCTGGCCCGACCTCCGGGTCAGGGCCTGTCTGGATAGGAGTGTGCCCCTTGTCCGGGCACCAGATGTGTGGCAGGAAGGGTACTCCGGGGCGGGGGTGAAGATTGCAGTGCTCGACACTGGCGTCGATCTTGAGCATCCAGATTTCTCAGGGCGAATCGCTGCCACAGCAGACTTCACTGGTGAGGGGGTTACGGATGAGAGTGGCCACGGGACTCACGTGGCTGGTATCGCCTGCGGAGACGGCAGCGGCTCCGGTGGCACGTATGTAGGGGTGGCCCCTCGGTCGGAATTGTTCGTCGGCAAAGTGTTGGACAGGCATGGCGAGGCCTTCATGAGCGATGTGATGGCTGGGCTTGACTGGGCCGTCAAGCAACAGGTCCATGTGATCAACCTCTCTCTTTCGGGACCAGCTCCTGGCGACGGCACTGATGCTCTGTCAGAGATGTGCGATCTCGTAGTGGAGCGCGGCTTTGTGATCTGCGCGGCTGCTGGGAACTCCGGTCCCGTCTCCAGCAGTATCGGGCCGCCTGGTTGCGCCCGTCAAGTCATCACAGTTGGGGCCTCCACCGACGATGACTTACTCCTAGATGCTTCTTCGAGGGGACCCACTACCGACGGTCGCGTCAAACCGGACGTGGTTCTTCCGGGGGCGGGCATAGTCTCGTGCCGGGCGAAAGACACTTCCCTCGGAAATGCGCTGAACTTGGGGTACACAGAGGCTTCGGGAACCAGCATGGCCACGCCGCATGCCTGTGGAGTCGCAGCGCTTCTGCTCGAGGTAGGGTCAGAGCTGACTCCGAGGGAGGTCAAAGAGCTGATCATGACAGGGGCGACCGATCTCGGTCTCGAAGAGAATGATCAAGGCGCTGGGCGCGGCGATGCCTACGGGGCGTTGATGGCTGCGCAAGTTCCGCAGGTTGATCCCACGAACTCCGGATGCCTGCTGCAACTGCTGGAGCTGATTAGATCATGGTCTGAGTTCAAGTGGCCGAGTTGATTAGCGCGATCACCCCCTTTGTGTTGGCCGCGCAGATGTGTGCTGTGATAGAATTCGCCCACTGTGGATTGCGACCTGAAGAAGCGAGTGGCGATGATTGGCCAAGGAATTGCGCGGCTGATGCCCTGCGCACTACTTGCATTCTCTGCCACCATCGTGGGGTGCTCGCGCCTTCAGTCACCAGCGCCCCACACACCCACGCCTTCTCCAACGGTGATGCCTACCAGCACGCCAACCCCACGACCGACTTCCACACCGACGAAGACGCCGACCTCCACACCGACGAACACGCCGACGCCCACTCCGGAACCGACACCGACGCCGCGCGGACATCTCCGCGCAGCGGTGATCCTTCATGGTCCTTCTCGATTCCTACAGGTTGACGATGTACTGGCCCAGAACGATGTCTCCTCCATACCTATCGCAGCCTACGCGGGAGAATCGATACCTGATCTAACAGGCTTCGACGCAGTTATCCTGTCTGGTGGCGAATACGCGCCCAGCCAGTTTGACACGGTGCCCTTTCTGGTGGAGGAGCGCGATCGGGTGCTTGAGGCCATGGATCAGGGCGTGCCCATCCTCGGCGTGTGTCTTGGACATCAGTTGCTGGCTCATTGGCTTGGGGGGCGAGTGGAACGGGCCCCGCAGTTTGAGGTTGGCTGGCTGGAGGTCACGGTGAATCGGGATGGCCTGGCCGACCCGCTTCTGGAGGGTATCAATCAGAGATACTACGCTTTCTTGTGGCATTGGGATCAGGTGACGGAACTGCCGCCCGACGCCGTGAATCTCGCTTCATCCGAACTGTGTCCGATTCAGGCATTTCGTTATGGCGACCTGCCAGTGTGGGGCGTGCAGTCCAATCCCCAGTACGACGCAACTCTCGCAGAGAGTGTGCTCTTGGGAGCTCCATGGCTTGCCAACATCGGCGTCGACGCAGAGGAGATGGCAGCGAGGGGCTATGAGGTGGATGATGGTAGCCAGGACCGCATCTTCAGCAATTTCTTTGCCTTCGTGAGGAGGTGGTGATTCGGGCGAGGATCCCCCCGTTTGCATCGTAGGATCAGCAACAGGCGATGGCTTTCCTGCTCAGCTCATCGAATGGCTGAGGCCTGCACCGAACGGTTGCATTGGCGTAGTCGCACGGCATGCCATACGGCTGCGAAGTTCGCTTGGCCTCCAGCACAGATGCCAGGCTTTGTGGGCTGGCAAATACGCGACACAGGGTGTCGAAAGGCGTAACAGTGCCATGGTGCGGCCGTCTCTCGAAATCGGCCTGGACTCGCAGCAAGACCCTTCGAAACTACCGGAAGCGTCGAGGCGGGGTTCCCCATGCAGACCTAGATCCGAGAAGCGTTCCCCACACCCTCGCTACGCGAGGGTTGAAAAGAAATCGGCTTGGTGGTATAATATGGCTGAGAAGGGGGAGTGTCGGAACTGGCAGACGAGCGTGATTTAGGATCACGTGGAGCGATCCGTGTGGGTTCGAGTCCCACCTTCCCCATGAGATCCTAAGTGAGCGGGTGTAGTTCAGCTGGTAGAACGTCTCCTTGCCAAGGAGAAGGTCGTGGGTTCGAATCCCATCGCCCGCTTTTTGGTGCGTACACAGGTCTTGCGATGCCCTTGGCTCGCTCGAGCGTTTAGCGCACTGTCGTTGTCGGTATGGTCCATACGGAGGTTGGAGTCTACTCTTGGAAGTCGATGCGAAGGAACTAGAGAACAGACTGGCTGTCTTGACCGCGACGGTTGAGGATGAATGGTTGGATCCCTTCTTGAGGACCGCTTCCAGACGACTGGCGGGCCGTGTAGAGATACCCGGGTTCCGCAAAGGGAAGGCTCCACACCGAGTAGTTGTGCAGCGCATGGGTAGGGAAGCGCTGGTCAGAGAAGTCATAGACGATCTGGGAAGGGCAGCATACGAGCAGGCGGTGGAAGAGAGCGGGCTGGAGCCTATCAGGTTGGAAGACCTCGAGATAGCTGATTGGGACCCTCTCACACTACGTATGACCGTCTCGCTGAAGCCAGTTGTTGAGCTGGGCGACTATCGAAATGAGCACGTGAAGCTAGAGGAGGTCAACGTCGAGGAGGAGGAGGTTGAAGCGGTGTTGCGGGATATCCAGGAGCGCTTCGCAGAGATGGTGTCTGTGGACCGGCCCGCGGCACTGGGGGACTTCGCGCTGTTGGATGTAGAGGGGACCCTTCGAGATCGGGTCGTGCTGAAGCTTGAAGAGGAGGAGTACGAGTTGCGGACGGAGGGGGAGTTCCTTGTTGCCGAGTTCGGCAAGGAGCTAGCTGGTACCTCGGCGGGAGAGGATAGAACCTTCAGCGTGACTTTTCCCGATGATTACGAAGACGAGGATCTGTCTGGCCAGGAGGTGGCTTTCCGAGTGCACGTCCGCAGTCTTCAGGAGAAGCACCTTCCGAAGGTGGATGACGAACTAGCCAAGATGGTGGGTGGCTTCGGGAGTCTTGAGGAGCTTCGGCTGAAGATCAGAGAGGACCTGCAGCGACAGCGCGAGGTTGAGCAGAAGGACGAATTGGCTGAGAGCGTGTTGGACTCGCTTTCGGAGGAGGCGAACGTAGACTTACCGCCGCTTTTCGTGGATGCAGAATTGGAGACGATGGTGGGGGCACTTGTGCGAGATCTTCAGGAGAAAGGCTTCACGCTTGAGGGATACTTGAACGCGACGGGCAGAACGATGGAGGCTCTGCTGGATGAGTTCCGTCCAACTGCTGAGAAGAGCGTGAAGAAGTCTGTGATTCTGTCCAAGTTGGTCGAAGAAGAGGATCTTGACGTGGACGACGCAGAGATAGAGGGCGATGTGGACAGAATTACTCACGCGTATGGTCAAGATACTCAAGCCCTGAGAGACGCACTGTTGGGCAGCGAGCAAGTGCGAGAGGACGTGCGCAACAGACTCTACGGTCGGAAGATGGTCGAGCGCCTGGCAGAGCTGTCCACAGGCCCCGACGAGAAGGGGATGGACAAATCATCCGTCGAAGCGGATGATGACGAGCGTTCAGGGGAAGTTGAAGAGAAGCAGGCTTCTTCAGAGGAAGTCGCTACTGACGAGCAAGTGGATCTGGCTGCATCCTAGAAGGTGCGGCAATGGAGGTGAGCGGGTGATAAACTTGATTCCTATGGTGATAGAGTCGACGGGTAGAGGTGAGCGGGCCTACGACATTTACTCGCTTCTCCTCAAAGAGCGAATCGTGTTCCTGGGCACACCGATAGACGACAGCGTCGCCAATCTGACAATAGCGCAGTTGCTCTTTCTTGCTCGCGAGGACCCGGACAAAGAAATACATCTTTACATAAATAGTCCAGGCGGGCTTATCTATCCCGGGCTGGCCATCTACGACACGATACAATTGATCGAGGCTCCGGTTTCGACCATCTGTGTGGGGTCGACTGCTAGCCTAGCCACAGTCATCCTGGCGGCGGGCGCGCCCGGTCGGCGGTATGGGCTGCCGAGCTGCACCATACACATGCACCCTGCTGGGGGAGGAGTGCGCGGCTATGCTCCCGATGTGGAGATCCAAGCGCGTGAGTTACTGCGGATGCAGGCAAAGATCCACGATATACTGTCCGAACACACGGGACAGAGTGTGGAGAAGATATCTCATGACTTCGACCGCGACTACTTCATGGACGCTGAAGGCGGCGTCGAATATGGCATCATTGACGAGATACTGACAGGTCCCACGGAAGAGGAGAAGAAGGAACAATGAGCAGCACGACTTCGGAGCAACTGCACAACTGCTCCTTCTGCAACAGGCCGCAGCATCAGGTGGAACGTTTGATCGCCGGCCCAGGCGCGGTCAACATCTGTGATGAATGTGTTGAGCTTTGTCGGGAGATTCTTGCGGAAGAGGAACCATCCTTCCCTCGGGGTCAGACGCCCCTGGGAAAGATACTGCCTCCCAAGGAGATCTACGAACGTTTGAACGAGTATGTCATCGGACAGGATCAGGCGAAACGCGTGTTGTCTGTGGCTGTCTACAACCACTACAAGCGCGTGTTTGCTGGATCCCTCGTTGACGATGTAGAAATACAGAAGACGAACATACTCCTGATCGGTCCCACTGGGTGCGGTAAGACGCTCCTCGCGGAGACCCTGGCCAGAATCCTGGATGTCCCCTTCACCATCGCGGATGCCACATCGCTGACGGAGGCTGGATATGTCGGCGAGGACGTGGAGAACATCCTCCTCCGCTTGATCCAGGCAGCCGACTACGATCTCGGGCGGGCTGAAAGCGGGATCGTTTACATAGACGAGATTGACAAGACTGCGCGCAAGGCTGGTGACAATCCCTCAATAACCCGCGACGTCTCGGGGGAGGGTGTCCAGCAGGCGTTGCTGAAGATCATCGAGGGCACAGTAGCCAATGTCCCTCCTCAAGGGGGAAGAAAACATCCTCACCAGGAGTTCATTCAACTGGACACAAGAGACGTGCTCTTCGTCTGTGGCGGGGCGTTCCAGGGGCTGGACACGGTGGTTGCTGAACGAGTAGGAGGCAACAAGCCGATAGGATTCAAGGACAGAGAGGCGCGAGGCAAGGACGAGCTCTCGTCCGCCGAACTGCTGCGGATGGTCATCGCTGACGATCTCTTGAAGTATGGCCTCATTCCAGAGTTCGTGGGCCGTCTGCCGATGGTCGTTAGCGTGGAGCCTTTGGACAAGGAAATCATGGTCAGAATTCTAACGGAGCCGAAGAACGCCTTAGTCAAGCAGTTCAAGAAGTTGCTTGCTCTAGATAA